>Ga0066378_10000777_pt1 | contig 12833 bp, 12 predicted proteins | sample Knorr_S23_td_DCM_FD_70947 | JGI IMG/M metagenome (GOLD analysis project Ga0066378, IMG submission 70947) | Marine microbial communities from Southern Atlantic Ocean transect - Knorr_S23_td_DCM_ad_71m_LV_A | ecosystem: Environmental > Aquatic > Marine > Oceanic | place: Southern Atlantic ocean...
TTTGGCAAAGATCCTGAGACGGGACTGGATCCGGTGACCTTTCAGTGGATCTCGCCGGTTGCTCTGGTCGTCGGGTTGACGGTGGGTGTAGTGGCGAGCCGGATATTTCCACGCCAGAAAAAGCGCGGATGTTGGTGGATGCCGTGAAGTTTCCACCCATCGGTGACAGGGGACTGGACAATGCGGGTTTGGATTCGGACTTCCACATTCACGACGAAGACGAGTATGTCTCGTGTGCGAATCGGGAGACCTTTCTCGCCGTGCAAATCGAAACGCCTGAAGGCGTACGCAATGCGGAGGCGATCGCGGCGACCGAAGGCGTGGACCTGATCTTCGTTGGACCAGGTGATCTTGGCCTGCGGCTTAGGCAAAGCGGGGAGATGACCTTAGATGAGGCTTGGGAAATCGTTGCTGCGGCCTGCAAGAAACATGGCAAAGCCTTTGGCGGACCGACACTGCTTATCGCGGAGATGAAGAAGCGTCGCAATCAAGGAGCCCAGTTGCTAATCAACAACAGCGAGTTTCAAAACTGGTCGTCTGGTCTCAAGAGCTCGATCCAACTGTTCGAGGAACTCGACTAACCTCATGAGCATCTGGCCTTGAGCGGATCGATACTCGTTGGCTGTGAGCGAGGCCTGGAGGAGTTTCATTAGATGTGGGACTCCGTATTTTGACCGTTGGGCGGTGGTGGTCTTACTTTAGCAACGGTGCGGTGACCAGCGTTTTGCTAAATGGCGAGTCGAAGGGCAAGGAGGGCGATTGCTCCACGTCGATCAGCGGGTTGCAGGTTGCCATTGTCATCGACGGGAATGAGGTGATTCGAGAGTGCCGAGAGACAGGCGGTACCGGTTATCTTATCAGTGATGAGGATGTAGGGGAATGGAGAGTCGATTGACTAGCGCCCAACGTATTACTTGCCTGGTTACTGGCTTGGACTTAACGGACTCAGAATCGGTTAAGCGAATTCACTCCGATTGTGCCTGTCCAATTGTCGAAGCTGTTCGTTTAGAATCTCTCCGATAAATGGAAAGGTAGGGCTGCGATCCAGAGTTAGCCATATGGGATGGGCGACTATCTGGCGAGAACTTGAGGCTGAGGATTATTAACTCGGCCCCGCAGTCGCTGACCTGCGCCGGTCTTCCCCCGGTCGCCCAATTCCGCCCGAGCCATCTCCGCTAGAGCCTCCAGCCTTTGGACGATATTCGGGTGGTCGGCGATGCGGTTATGCTCGCTCCCGATATCTTCAACCACGTTGAATAATAGCTTCTCAGTAGGACCCGGTTGATTCTCTGGGTGGTGAGGGTGACGGATGGGGTTTTCGATAGACAGGAACAGTTTCCAGGGTCCTGAGCGCACCGCCTGAAGTTGGTCGCGTTGGTAATAGTAAAAGGCGTCGTACGCCGAGACTGCGCCGGGCTCGTCGAATAATAAGGGGCGCATGTCGTGGCCGTCGATAACCCGGTCAGTTGGGGCTTGCGTTCCCGCGAGCCGGGCGAAGGTGGGTAGCAGATCCATTGTAGTAGAAAGTCTATTACATACGCTTCTTGCAGGCACTTTTCCTGGCCACCAGAAAATGGTGGGAACCCGGAAAGCTCCTTCGGCGGTGGTGTAGCCGCGGCCAAACAGGGGCGCATTGGTGCCACGGTAGGGGCTGTCCTGCCGTCGTGTCATGGGGGAGCCATTGTCGGAGGTCCAGAGGACCAAAGTGTTCTTATCGAGCTCTAGCTCTACCAGCTTGTCCAGAATCTGGCCGATGGACCAATCGAGCTCCTCGATGGAATCCCCCCAAGGACCGGCTTCGGATTTCCCTTTGAATGCCTCGGACGCGTAGGGAACCTGGGTCGAGCCCGGCATAGCTTGCGGCATGTATAAGAAGAAGGGTTTGTCCCGGTTGTCTTCGATAAAGCTTAGGGCCCGTTCGGTGTATCGCTTAGTGAGCGTATTCCGGTCGGCTGGGGCCTCGACGACGGTCTCATTTTCCATTAGCGGCAGGGGTGGCCAAACGCTACCATCCACACTCCAGGTGCGGGCCACCATGTCGTCCGAGTAGGGAATGCCGTAGTAGGAGTCAAATCCCTGCCTGGTTGGTAGGAACTCCGGCTGGTCGCCCAAATGCCATTTGCCAATGCAGGTGGTCGCATAGCCTTGCCTCTTCAGGATTTCGGCAACGGTGATTTCGTTCGGATTTAGGCCGTAAGGAGAAATAGGCCTGAGCACATGGTCGTCGCGGTCGTTCCAATGCATGCCGACCCGCTGGGCATAGGAGCCGGTCATAGCTGAGGAGCGGGAAGGTGTGCAAACTCCGGACGTCACACAGAAATGCGTAAACCTGCGCCCCTCCGCCGCCATCCGGTTGAGGCTCGGGGTTTTGATTGTGGTCGCCCCAAACGGTTCGATATCCCCGTAGCCGAGGTTGTCGGCATAGACGAAAATAATGTTGGGAGGTTTGGTTTTTGTCTGCTCGTTGGGCGATTCTGAGCAGCCGGAGAGCAAAGCGATAGTAATCGCGGTCAGGGAAGCGAATGTTTTCGTGTAGGAAGGTTTCATGAAAGGGGGGTCTTTGGTGAGCTTGCAGTTTTGATGGGCGATGAGGGGCTGCTAAAAGAAAAGCGCGGATCAATCTTTTCCCTGCTGCATGTCTCTACAGCGTCCACAGTGATGATATAGCAAAGCTTACGATATTGAATACGTATCAAAAATATTAGTACGAAATTCTGATATTTCGTTTGGCCTTTCTCCTAATCTTTGTTCAGACAGTAAGTCTTCGATTGAATATCGTCTGGAAAGATTTCAATAGATGCAACTAGCTGGCTTTCGCTTAGAAAATTGGGAAAAAAGAAAGAAAACAGTGAGTAGGAACTTTTCAGGGAAATTCATCTGCGGCGATATATAAAAGGGATTTCTATTGCTCCTATTCGGCTCGAGCTACTTCTACTCGATCCCAATACAGTACCTTGTCTTCTCCGTTAATCCGAGAGCGGATAATGACCTGCGCTTGCTGATTTCCTGAAACATTTATGTCGTGTTTGCGAATCTGATACGTTTCGAAATCCTCTTGCGGGTCCGATGAGAAGCTTAGGGAGTCAATCAGCGTTTCATCGCCATCTCCAAGTCTATAGTAAATCCGAAGCGAGTCCGAATTGTTGAATTTGCCGATCTTGATGGCGTCAACGGCGATGGATATTCGTTTTGCGTCCCCGATATCGATTCTCCCAGTTTGCCAGACAATTTCCCCGCCAGCATCGCGGGCCCTAAACTTGCCATTGCTGACGGCCGTACCAATCGGCGCGTCGCTGGCGCCAAGTATCGTCCAAGCGGTGGATCCGCCATCTATAATCGTTCTATCAGCCAGTTCGAAATCTTCTCGCCAGACCGTACGATGGGTCGCTTTGACTCCAGGAGCTTGGGATAGAGGCTGGATCGGCTCGTTGGCATGCTCCTTTCCGTTCGTGAGCCAGCTCAAATTGAAGCGGACAAAATCGATTCCGTGTTCGCCCCGGAAGCCGTGGTTATGGGACATGGCAATATCGTAGTTGTCTAGTACGATGGTAGAGCTGTAGCCACCAATTTCGTGAAGCAGCTTTTTATAGGGCCAGGTTTTGCCTTCGTCGTAACTGACAAAACAGGTCAGGTCCTTGCGTTTGACGACCAGTGGGTGGATGGCGAAGAGCAGATTGCCATCGCCGAGTTCCATTTTTGCCAGTGATCCGTGACCAGACTCCCAGGGCAAGTCGCGCTTGGTTTCGAGTCCGTACCACGATTCCCCGCCGTTATCGCTGTACATGAAGTTTCGATACGATGGATCTAGGCCCAGATCCAACTCGCCGTGTGAACGGATATTCATGAGCACGCGACCATCGCTCAGCTCGATGATACTCACTTCGTCGGAGCCTTGCACCGCCGTCTCGCTTACCTGCCAGGATTCCCCGTGATCGTCGCTGTACCAAACAACCGAGAAATGGCGATCCTCATGAGTCACGATATGCCCGGGAATGAGCATGCGGTGTTTGTATTTACCCACCTTCAGCTGAATTGCTGGTCCAGGATTGTTACGCCAGCGTTTCCATTCGGGCCGAAGCAGACTGTCCGGTATGCGGATCGGGTCGGACCAAGTGTAGCCGCTGTCATCGGAGGTCATGTAAAAGAGCCGCTTTTCGCTCTCATTAGTATTCATGAAATAGAATAGCCTTCCGGTTGCCTTGTCCACTACCGGTGCGGGGTCTTTCCAGCCGGCGTGGTCTTCCTCTAGATGTCCCCATACTGCCTCGTAGGGTCCCCAAGTGATGCCGCGGTCTTTGCTGCGCCGCATGAGCACATCCTTTTCGCTATGGTCGCTTACGTCATGGCGGGCTTCGACGAACGCCAACAGATCGCCGTTAAGACATTGTATAAGCCCCACATTCCGGAAGCGGTAGACTTGTCCTAGTTGCTCTCCGTTTTCAAATAAGGGCCGGATCTCGTAGTAGAAGGGATCCTGGTCTTGAGCTTTTAGAGGCACGGGAGCGGCACAAAGAGCTGCTACGCAAAATAGGCCGATGGCGAATGAGTTCGGCAGATTGGCAGTGGTCGCTTGCAAGGCCTTTGAAGCCAGGCGAGGCCAACTGCGATAAAACAAGGCAAGGTAGGAAGTTTTCATGGGTGCAATAGAGCGTAAATGGGGGCAATCTACCATAAAGCAGATTCAAGGGCATTATGTATCCATCTTCTCGTGGTTTAATCAAGCAGCTTTGATCGACTTGAGTGGATATGGCGTTCGTTTATAACCTGTCAGAAAAGGCTCTGAAAACACAGCTTTTATCACTTAGCAAATGTTCAGACTTGTGTAATGCATGAAACGTTGCCAGCTTCTAGTTATCCCCAAGGCTCCTGGGAGCCCCATTTCCCCGTTACCTGTGAGAACCCCAATCCTAAAACAACCCTCCTACAAAGCGGAACAGATCTTGGTCCAATCCGATTGGTTGAAAGACAAGCAGTACCTGGCCTTCCCAATCACTCTCCGGGTTAGCACCTACGAGATTCTGGTTTCCTTTAAGCGTGGTTACAAGCATGCCCATGACAAGGAATCGGCTTGGCAAATCATCCGGTTGAATCCTATCACCGCCGAGGTCTCGGAGCCCGTCACGATCACTGAACGCAAAGGTGTGATTCACGAAAATGGAGAATGGTTCGAGCACGAAAACGGTACGATCGATTTGTTCCTCGACGTTCAGCATTCAGGGACACCGAAGCGCTACGCCTGAGCACGTATTGGGGCTCGCTTTTGTTCATTCGACTGGCTCAACAGACTCTCGCCCCATGGTCCCTTTTCAGCAAGATAGTAAGAGAGCTTTAAAGCGATTATGATACTGGGTTTTCTGCAGCAGATTCATTCCCGGGTTCGGAAATCAATTCGCTGGGTGGTTTACGGGCTGGCTATGCCGCTGGGGATTACAGCTCTGCCCTCATTCGCGAAAAACGGCCCGCCCAACATCGTTCTCATCTATATCGACAACGTGGGTTATGGCGATATTGGCTGCTACGGGAATCCCGTGATCAGGACACCACGTATGGATTCGCTCGCGAGAGAGGGAATTCGCTGCACGGACTTCTACATTGTTACCTCGTCCTGCACACCATCTCGCGGGGCTTTGCTGACGGGTAGGTATCCTTTACGGAACGGTTTGACGCATCAATTGTCGCGCGACGAAAATTGGGTCGGTATCGGATTGCCTCATACGGAAAAAATTCTGCCGGAGTTTTTGAAATCAGCGGGCTACGCGACGGGGTGCTTTGGTAAATGGAATATTGGATTCGCGAGCGGTAGCCGGCCAACGGATCGTGGTTTCGATGAGTTTCTAGGATCTCGCTCGGGAAATATCGATTACTACACCCACGTCTACAATGGTCAGGAAGACCTGTATCGTGGAGCGGAAGCGATCGACATCGAGGGCTATAGTACGGATCTCTTCGCCGAGGCGGCTTGCGAGTTTATTCGGCGTAATCGCGAAAAGCCGTTCTTCGCTTACGTGCCTTTCAATGCCGCTCATGTGCCCAATCCTAAGAACAAAGCGCCTGGCGAAGCGACTGTCTGGCAGGCGCCCGCAGAGTTCTTCGAACTCTACGGCTACGAACCAGACTCCACGGATCCAGACGAGGGCTACCATGCAGTCATGTCGGCACTCGACGGGGGTATCGGGAGCATTGTTAAGCAAATTGACGACCTAGGCCTGAGGGAGAATACTCTGCTAATCCTCGCGTCAGACAATGGAGGCTCGACTCGGGAAGATCTCATTCTAGAAACCGCTTCCAATGCCCCTTTTCGAGGAGGTCGCACGGAAACCTATGAAGGGGGCGTGCGCACGGCCTGCATCATTCGTTGGCCGAATCGGTTCGAAGCGGGGAAAGTGTGCCGGGAGCCGATCGCCAATATCGACCTCTTCTCTTTGATTTTGAACGCGGCCAAGGCTCCTTTGCCCAGGGACCGGGTGATTGATGGCCGCGATCCCACGGCAACCTTGACTGGCGATGCTCACTCTCCACACGAGTATATTTATTTTGAATACAGAAAATGGAGCGGGGCTCGCAATGGACGCTGGAAGATTGTTCGTTCAAGGCCGGAGCGTCCGTTTGAATTGTATGACCTTTCTATTGACTGGAGCGAGTCTCGCAATCTGGCTGAGGAGATGCCCGATCGCCTGAATCGGATGGCCGCCGCTTTCGAGAAGTGGCGGAGCGAGTTCTCGCGCTGATAGCAATGCATACAAACTACCGCAAATTTGGATGCGGTCGCCGATTCCATTATTGAGTGAGAAGCGTCGCTATCGGGTAAAGAATGAATCGCTCAATACTACAGCGATGATTAAATCCTGAAAACCGCCTTGGGAATCTAGCAGGTCTTTGGCCAGCTCCCGCGCTACTCGCTTGTCTCCAAAAGTCAAGGACCGTCCCGTGGCGTAGATCATGAGTTTTTCGGTCAGGCATTCCGCGAAAAGATCCATGTTATCCAGTATGTAGGCTTTGAGATCGGTAACGTCCTTCAGGACCGTTCCGTCAGGCATTGTAGCAGAGGCGTCGATACGGCGTCCCAGTCGCGTTGCCTCGGAATCGCTGGAATAGAATTCCTCTTTTAAGGGAGCCGCTGCCTCTTCGGTATATACAGGATAGTGTTCGCGCCAGCGTCCAACTGGGTCGAAATTCTCCATTATGAATCCCAGTGGGTCGATTTTTTTATGGCAACGAGCGCAAGTCGGGTCCGCTTGGTGGGCTAGCATTTGCTCGCGCATGGTGGTAGTTCCCGAGGTATCGGGAGCCACTGCTGGCACTTCGGGTGGCGGCGAGGGAGTGGGCATTCCGAGCACGTTTTCGAGGAGCCATACGCCTCGATGAACCGGGTGGGTATCGACGCCGTTGGCGGTGGCCATCATAATGGAGGCTAGTCCTAGCAATCCGCCTTCCTTGCCTCCTTTGGGTAGCGCTATCCGTCGCATTTCTCTTCCGCTAACTTCGCTTTCGTAAATAGCATTGAGAAACTGATTTCTGTAACTAAATCCAGGGTCGATGAAGGTATCTAGGGGGTGGTTCTCGATGAGGATTTCTTCGAAAAACCGCTCAGTTTCCTCGATCATGGTTTCTCGGTCGCGAGGGAGGAATCTCAGTAGTCTCGGATCGGGCATCACGTCTTTGAGTTTTCGTGTGCTGAGCCATTGACCGGTAAAATGGCGGACGAATTCATTTCGCTCTGGTTTTGCCAGCAATCGTTGAACTTCGCTCTCCAAGACTGATTTGTCGGATAAAACTCCGAGCTCGGCTAGGGCAAGAAGCCGATCATCGGGTGGCCCGCTAGTGAGGAAGTAGCTCAATCGGCTGGCGAGATCCCAATCATCCAATTTTCCGGGCTTAAAGCCGCGGAAAAGGAAGCGAGGAGAGATGAGAGCCCTTCTGATCGCCAGATGTAGGCCTTCCTCGACCCGCTTCTCTGGAAATTCTTCCAGGTGCGTTCGGACGACCTCTAGGTATTCATCTAATTGATCGTCCGTTACGGGTCTTCTGAAGGCTTCAGGCAGAAAGCGCCGTAAGATTTGTTCGGCAAACTCGATATCGTCGATTCCATCGGGTCGTGGTCCAAGGAACGCTTTGGATCGGGCTAACCGCTGTCGGGTCAACTGGTCTGGTATAACCTTGTAAGGCCCCTCAATAGAAACTCCCAGAATATCCAGTCCGGGCCCAAAACGATGCATTTCCTCCTGAGCATAGGCTTTGCTCCAATTGTGCGGGCCATTGCTGAGGCCGCCTCCGTAGATTTCTGGCCGATTTTCCAACTGCGGGTCGCTCAAGTCCAGCTTGCCACCCTCCATCAAGTCCCGGATTGCCTCGTAGAACTCGATCTGAGTAGAGCCCCGTTTGCCGCCGTTCAACTTGATGGCGGCCGCGTAAAACGAACGATCATTTAAGAGACGGTCATCGATGAAATCATGAGAAACCTCCCTTCTCCCAGGATCGGAAAAGATCGGTCCGTCTGCCCAGCGAAAGCCAAGCACTTCGCCTAGATAGAGTTCTGCCTCGAGCTCATGAGAGCTTGCTTGATCCTCCGACGCGGGAACGTCGAAAGCGCCCAACTTTCTGATATTCTCGAACAAATCATACTTTTGCTCGCTGTTTTGCCGTGCGTAGACTTCCAATCTAAATGGGCTCTCGCGTTCTTTGTAGAACATGTTGCCGGTTTGGAAGATCCGGGCATCGAGTCGCACGTGGTAGATCCCGCTCACTGGCGCTTCAAAAAGAGTCGTCCAACCTGCGGCGCTGGCCATGTTTCTGGAGGAAACCAGTCGATACGCATTCTCAGCTAAAGCGGCTCCGGCCCCCTCGGCAGTGGCCAGTTCCTTGGGCGGGACGCGATAGCTTTGGGACTCTGCTTCGGCGAGTTTAACGGGTTCTGGTAATACCTCGTCAACTACGGTTGTGGCGATTTCTAGATACTGGGCCAGTAGAGGTGGCGAAAGATTCAAGCCTGAGGCAACGTTGTCGAATCCTTCCTCGTATTCATCAGAGGGAAAAGAGGGGGGGACGCTAAATTCGGGATCATCGAATAGGGTCCGGATGGTGTTCTCGTATTCCACTTTGTTGAGACGCCGCGGCAGGGTCCCTCCAATGGGGGCATGTTGAGTCAATTCTGCACCGATCCAAGACAGCAGATCCTCCCGCTCATCGGCGCTGGGGAATGAATCCGCATCCCGAGGAGGCATATCGCTGGTGTGTACGACCTCGTATACTCGAGTCCAAAAATCACTAGTTTCTAATGCAGACCAATCGAAGGTGGCTGTTTCTAGATTAACATCCCCTTCGATGAATTCCTCATCGCCGGCATGGCATTCGTAGCAATGACTCTCGAAGAACGAAGCCGCTTTACTGGGAAGGTCCTCATTCGCTAGAACAAAGCAGGGGATTAAGATGAATGCACTCCAAAGGACAGCCCTCATAAGCGCCTAGGAAATCCACTCGTTCAGATTGTTGGTCGCCCCTGCGAATCGACCGATGTCTAAACCGAGACGCTGCATTAAACTAATATACAAGTCTCCTAAGAGTCGGGGGTTGGCTGATGCCCCATCATGGGCCCAATGATGGCCGTGCTGAAGTCCTCCTCCCGCCACTAAAGTTGGCAGGTTGCTGTTGTCATGCGTATTCGAGTCTCCCATACCGCTTCCGTATACGATGATTGTCGAATCCAGGAGCGATTGGCCGTGAGCATCTCGATAGGCCGTCAGTTTTTCCAGAAAGCGCCCAAAGCGTTTTACGTGCTCTCTTCCAACCAGATTGTACTCCGCGATCTTCTTGGCTTCGTTTCCGTGGTGAGAAAGGCCATGGTAGCCGGTGCTTAATCGCTTGCCTTCAATTTCGAACACCTGGCTCCATCCGGGTACCATAAACGTTAACACTCGTGTGGAGTCCGTGGTCAGGGCGAGGGCCATTAGATCGTACATGATGGTCTCGCACTCAAGAGCTTGCTCCGGCGAAATTGGATCGAATTGGGGCAGTTCGTAATCCGATTTAGGATACGGAATCTCCAGCCAAGCCTCTTGCTTTTGAAGCCGTTTCTCTACCTCTCTCAAAGAAGTGAGGTACTCATCTAGCTTTCGTTGATCGCGCTTGGAGACTTGCCGCTGGATGGACTTTGCCTCTTCCAAAACGCCATCTAGCACGCTGGCATTGCCTTTAAGCACATACTCGATTCTCGACTTGTCGCTATCGGAACGAAATAGGATTTGGTACAGAACACTGGGCCTGCCGACCATTGGCAATGCCAGACCCTCTTTAGTATAGCTGACGCGGGCATCATCCGGGGGCGATCCGCAGGTCACTTGCAAGGATGCGTAGCGAGTCCTGCCGCCGACATGGGCGGCAACCAGTTGATCCATGGATACGGAACCCGAAGCGTATCCGCTCATCCATGCTTTCCAGCCTTCGTGCCCATTTCGTCCACGGTGATCCAGTCCTGAGAAAATCGAAAACTGATTTCGGAATTGGTCTAAGGATTCTAGCACGTAGGGCAGCTTATAGGACTTGCCTGTTTGCCTAGGGAAAAAATGGGCCTGGTGAAATCCTAGATAAGTGCCGATGCAGACCAATCGTTTCGCTTGGCCGGATGCCGATGCGGAAGCGGCCAACGCGATCGGCGTTTTGAACGACTCTAGCATAGGAAGGGCTAGACTGAATCCCAAGCCATTTAGGAAGCGTCTGCGATTCATTCGGTGTTTCATCGATCCGGAAGACTCATACCCGTCTCGATGAAAATCAACTTCGAATTGCTTGTAACCGCTGCCGCACGGTGGATTGGTTATCGATTAGTTTATGACATCCATCGCTCTTCTAGTGGTCGCTGCGACTGTCGCATTCGTGTTTTTCCTTAGTAGCCTTGAAGGTCGCGGGGTAAAAGGATTTCTAAACTGGGTGCCGGCCATACTATTCGCTGACATCTTTCCCGCCATTTTTACTCATGAATCAGGTCTCGATTTGAGCGTGGGACCGATTCACGACTGGAGCAAAGACCTGGTCATTCCGCTAGCCTTGCTGATGGTGATGAGCTTTCTTTCACTGAGCCAGTTGCGGCTGATCGGTTTTCGGCCTATCGCGGTGTTTGCCAGCGGATCCGCGGCAGTTGCCCTGGCTCCTGCCTTCAGAAATTCACGTCTTTTCATGCTATTGGTGAGTTAGTGGGCTATGGGGGTTCGAACCAAGCTCTTCGCTATTTAGGGATCGCTAAGGGCTCGAGGTCGACGGTTTCGTATCGTGAACGCCTTTGCGACTGAGGGCATCGAATTCGGTTAGTTTGCCCTGATCGCTTTGCTGTTTCATCCAAACAACGACTTGGGCCTTTAGTCTTTCCTGTATTTTTTGATACTCTGGTTTATCTGCGAGATTTTCTAATTCGTAGGGATCGGCTTGCAAGTCGTAGAGTTCGTATTCTGGGCGGCTTTGGTAGTGTTCGAAGCGTTCCATGGCGAATGCATCACCTTGTTCCCCCTTTGCCTTCCAGCTGTGGTAGGCTTCCATTCGCGCTGTTACGGTGTTGCTGAACTTTTGGTCCCAGTTAAGATTCCAGACGAAGCGGTAGCGTTTGTCCCGCACTGTTCGAATACCATAGCCATCAGGCTCGGGACCTGAGTAGATGCCTTTTGAGGTTTGTACGCCAAAGGAGTACTCGTGATGAGAATCGGTTTCACCCTTAAGCACTCGCAGAAAGCTTTTTCCGTCGAAATCGAAGTCCAGTGGATTCCCGCCAGCTGCCTCAATGAAGGTGGGCAGCACGTCGATGTACTGGATCATGGCTTCGGTCTCTCTTCCAGGCTTGACCATGCCTGGCCAGCGAACAACGGCGGCCGATCTTAAGCCCGTATCGTAGCAGGTCCATTTGCAATGTGGAAAATTAGACCCTTGCTCGCTCAAGTATATGACGAGCGTGTTGTCTGATTTCCCGTGCGTATCCAGGTACTCTAGACATTGCTTGACCTGATTGTCCATGTAGGTGATTTCAGCGTAGTAGCGAGTCAGGTTTTCTCTTGTAATGGGCGTATCGATCAGATACGGTAGCAGAGTCAGGGATTTGGCGTCATAGACGGTCGGATCCCCCCGAGTCCAGGGCGTGTGGGCCTGGTTGGAGGCTACGACCATGCACCAGGGTTGGTCTCCTGTTTCACGAATGAAAGTATCCAAGAGCGTCATGTCCAAATCAATCCCGCCTCCCCGGTCGCCATGCTGGCCACCGAGAAATTCGAAGGGGAAATTTTCTTTGGGGGCTTCGTGCCGCTTGCCCATGAGCCCCACGCGGTAGCCCAATGGCTCCAGATAGTGGGGCACGCTCTGTATATGATCGTAGACGCGGCTGTGATTCGGATGGGCCCCATTGCGGACTGGGTGGATGCCCGTATAGAGGCTCATGCGGGTTGGGGCGCACATGGGAGCTGAATTGAAACAGTATTCGAAGCGCAAACCATCCTTCGCCATTTGGTCGATTGTCGGAGTGCGTACTTCCTCGTTTCCATAGCAGCCTATGTCGTGGTAGGTTAGGTCATCCGATAAAAAGAGAAGCATATTGGGCTTTCCAGATTGAGCGGGTAGGCTGTTGTTTATGCCTAGCGTCAGCAGAACGCAGAAAATTAGAGGGAGAATAGAATTCATGGGATATGAAAGAGATCTCAGTTTTATTGCTAATTCCCGTAGGCCGCAATCAGATTTCTGTTCCTGAATCGGCGATTTCTGGGCGCTTGCTTTTAATGGGCGAAAGGTTTAGCTGAGGTACATATGAGGCGACGACTATCCCTATTGGCGATTGTAACTTCTCTTCTTGTCCCTGCTCTACA
>Ga0066378_10000779_pt1 | contig 12826 bp, 11 predicted proteins | sample Knorr_S23_td_DCM_FD_70947 | JGI IMG/M metagenome (GOLD analysis project Ga0066378, IMG submission 70947) | Marine microbial communities from Southern Atlantic Ocean transect - Knorr_S23_td_DCM_ad_71m_LV_A | ecosystem: Environmental > Aquatic > Marine > Oceanic | place: Southern Atlantic ocean...
AGATGAACCGTGGGAACTCATTGGCGAGGGCTATGGGTTCACTGAAGGTCCAGTAGCCACCCCTACCGGAAAGGTTTTCTTTAACGACCTACGGCATAGCAAAACCTATTTCATCGATGTCGATGACAACGTAATCGAATGGATGAGCGATACCCAAAGGTCTAACGGCATGGCGATCGGACCCGACGGTCGTCGATATTCCTTAGCCGCCAATGCCAAAGAAGTCTGGGCCTTCGACAACGAGGGCAACAAGGAAGTCGTGGCTACCGGGATACGCGGCAATGACCTAGTCATCGATATGAATGGCAATATGTACATTACGGAGCCGGTTTCCAATACCAGCAAACGCTCCGACCGCAGCCGCATTTGGCTCGTTCGCCCGAACGGCGAGAAGCAGGAACTCGACTACGGATTGAAATTCGCCAATGGCATCGCTCTTTAACACGACCAGACTCAGCTTTATGTGGCTGACCACGATTCTCGCTGGATCTACAGCTACATGGTTCAGCCCGACGGCACCATCGGGTACAAGCAGCGTCTCATCTGGCTGCACAAAAAAGGATTCGGAAGATTCCGCCAGAGCCGATGGTGTGCGGGTCGATCGGTTTGGAAATGTCTGGGTGGCCACTGGAATGGGTATCCAGATTTGCGATTCGGCTGGCCGGCCCCGCGTTATTCTAAGAACGCCCAATGGAAGGGTCGCCAATTTCTGTTTCGCGGGGCCGAATTTCAACACGATTTACGCCACTTGCGGCCACAAGGTACACAAAAGAAAGGTCAAGTCGATCGGCGTCCAGTCATGGAAAGAACAGGTACAGCCTGCTCAACCGAAGACTTAGGTTTTAGGAGGTAGCGGCCGAGCCGGTCCTCTCTCCTGCCTTACGGCCTCGAAAAACTATCACTGGTCGCGACTAAAGTAATGAGGTCACGGAATCCTCCACCCCGCTCTTCAAGATCAGCCAGGATACCATCAACCGTTGGGCGATCCATAATTTCGATACGACGTCCCAAGGCATAGGCCAGCATCTTTTCTGTAATCGCTCGATTGAATAGGAACTGCTTATCAAGGAGAATTTTTTTGAAATCGACGACGTCCTCGAACCCGCTGCCATCTAGCATTTTCCCGGAAGCGTCGATAGGCGCGCGGTCGTCGTAATTGGAACGCCAACCGCCAATGGGATCAAAGTTCTCCAAGGCGAATCCGAGCGGATCGATTTTCCGGTGACACTCTCTACATGACTCGACAGTACGGTGCTTCTCCAACTGCTCTCGAATCGTCTTCGTGCCCCGTATGTCCGGATCCAACGGTTCCACATCTGGCGGAGGAGGAGGAGGAGGCGTTCCTAGGAGATTCTCCAATAGCCAAATACCGCGATAAACGGGCGAGGTGTCGATTCCGTTCGCAGTGACCGTTAATACGCTAGCGTGCCCCAGAAGCCCGCCTCTCCTCGGGTCATTGAGAGCTACTTTCTGGAAATCCAAACCTTTAACATCCTCTAGCCCGTAAAGCTCGGCCAAAGGGCCGTTCACAAAGGTATAGTTTGAATCCAGGAAGCAGGAAAGGTTCTGGTTCTCGTCGATGGCGTGACGGGTATACAGCTCGGTTTCCTTCCGCATTGCGCTCTCCAGACCTCCCTCGTAGTAGGCTTCGAATTTGTTGCGATCCGGTGGAGCGTCCCCCAAATCGCGCAGCGTCAACCAGCTATCCAAAAACCCCCTAACGAAGCGATCCGACCGCTCGTCGCCCAGCATGCGCTCGACTTGTTCCGACAACACATCGGAACGATTCAAGCGCTTTTGCTTGGCCAAACTTAAAAGGGGTTCATCCGGCAAGGTACCCCACAAGAAGTACGAGAGGCGAGATGCCAAGGCGTAGTCGGTCAAACGAGACGGATCCGCCTTAAATACCTCCTCTTCCAAATATAGAAATGACGGCGAGCAAAGTGCCGACTTGAGCCCGTCCTTCATTGCCTCGAAAGGAGAATGCCCTTTCTTGATCCGGCCGGAAACAACCTCCATCAAGCTATTAACCTCAGAAAGCGTCGCTGGTCGACGATAGGCTCTTGAAGCGAACTTCTGAATAATCTTTCGCGTTTTTTTAGGATCGAACGTCTCATCGCCAATAATCGCCTTCCAGCTCGCTGTAGGCCATTCATCGTAGAAGGGTCCCTCGATCTGCACTTCATGAATACGAATGTGCGGTACCCCGCCGTGCTTGATAGCAACGACCATGTAGTCCTCCTGTAAGTCGGGCTTGGGGATCGAGGGATCCGGATTCTCGATCACCATCTTGGATACCGCCCGGAAACTGGGTCGGATATCCATCGTTCCATTTACGTAGTTGAAGCGAGGCGCGAAACCCATATCCAACCAGTTGCGCGTCGTGTACCACTGAGGCCCGTCGTCGGAAAGATCGAAAAAACCAAGCTCTGGCTCGAAGGGCTGGGGCATGTGGAGGAAGCCGAAACGGCGATGCCCGGGAATCACTCGTAGCTGCATCGGCTCGTTTGGATCGTTGGTGATCGCTTTGTGCTGAAAAGAGTGGCGCCGATTCACGGCTTCGGCCAAAACGCGAATCTCGTAGGTACCTCCCTCGGGCACGCCTTCCTCGAAGGCGATCAACGGCGCGTAGGCGCCGAAGCGACGCACCGTATTGGGAGCCTCATAAATATTGAGATAGCGTTGCCCGTGGGCTCTCATGTGCCGTTTATTCAGTTCGGGCTGCTGCACAAAATCACCATTGAATTTCCAGGATTGCGGTGCCGGCTTTTCCTCCCAAGGGAGGGCCTTTTCCACGATCTGGTCCGCGGCTTTCAAGTATCGATCGAGCAAATACCCAGAAGTCACTAGCGCATCACCGATATTGTCCAGATGCTCGACTACTCGTTCGCCAGGGAACGTTTCCGTGGGATCGAACATGCTCATGTTCATCTGAAAGAGGTCGCCTATTGTATGGAAATACTCACGATGATTGAGGCGCCGGAGAACGGTCTCCCCTCCAGTGATTATCCGACTGTCGTAGGCATGGGCAACCGCGCCCGTCATCCAGTCGATCACTTCTTGGCGCTCCGCGTCTCCTGGCTGAGGCTCGTCCTCTGGAGGCATGTCCCCCAAATTCAAGAGATCCAGAATATCCTGAAAATCTATAAGCACGTCGTCGTCAAGTATCGGATACACCAGTTTATCAAAATACCGCTCGCCCTTCTGCTTTTCCTCATTGTGGCAACCAATGCAATACTCCTTAAGGAAGGGCTTCACTTTTGAATCGAAAGCCGTTGCGTCGAAATCGACTTCCGCGGCCACGCAAACTTGAAAGCCCGCTAACAGGCCAAGCCACCCGGCCACGAGCGGCTTCGAGAAAGGGCCTTTTATGCTCATGCCAATTCCAATCCGGTAAGCGTGCCGGTACTCGTTCCGAAGAAATCAGTTTCGACTCCAAATCTCTGCAGCATCGAAAGGTAGAGATTGCAAAGCGGGACTCGTTTCCCCTGGGAAGAAGGATAAGCCTTATGCTCGCCGGTTTTAAAGCCCGCCCCCGCGAGAATGATGGGCAAGTCGATGTTCACGTGAGCATTCCCGTTCCCCATACCGCTTCCGAAGAGCACCATCGTGCTATCGAGCAGGTTTCCATTCGAATCCGGTTCCTGTAGCGACTTCAATTTATCCAGAAAACGGGAGAGTTGCTCCATTTGATAATACTCGATCGTGGTCAGCCCTTTAATTCTATCGGGCTTCTGGCCGTGATGCGACAAGGCATGGTAACCTTGGCTCAAACCGAAAAATCCGGTATCGAATCCCGTTCCAGCCATCTCGAAGGAGGCTACGCGAGTGGAATCCGTCTGCAGGGCGAGTGCGATCAAATCATACATTACCGGAATGTCCTCGACAAGACTGCGATCTTCCGGCTCGTCCATCTGGGCCTTCGGCTTAGGAACCCTGGACCAGCGTTTGTCCAGCTCCAGGCTGACCTCAACATCTCTCACCGAGGTCAAATACTCGTCCAGTTTATCCTTGTCTTGTCCCCCGAGTCGCCGCTCGAGATTCTTCGCATCTGATAGCACGGAGTCGAGGATGGAGCCACGCAGCTCTAAATCGTCAGCGGCTTCCTGCTTTGCCCTTTCCCCTTCGTTGATGAAAAGCTTCCGGAAAAGCTCGCGCGGCCCTTCGATGGGAGGCACGCGAACACCGGTGCGCGTCCAGCACATATGGCAGCCGCCGTGCAATCCATCCTCCGAACCAATCGTCAAAGACGGGAAGCGTGTCGCCGCTCCTATATGTTCGGCAGCCCGCTGATCTACGGAAATATTGCCCTCCGGCATTCCTTTGGCGTCGGCCATCTTCACACCGCTCAGGAAGGTGTGCACGGAAAAGTGCCCTCCCTTAACATCATGGTCTAGATGGGAAAAGATATTAAAGTCTTTCCGATGGCGCTCCAAAGGAGCTAGCAAGGGCGTCATGGCGTAATTAGAGCCGGCCTCAGTCGGGAAAAAATCCTTAGGATACATACCGAAGGAATTGCCGATGCACACCATTCTCATCGGTGGCCCAGAAGCCGAGGCCTTAACCGCTCCAACCGACTTCGCGGCTACGGATTCCAACGCCGGCAGAGCCAGGGTTGCGAACGAGGATTTTAAAAAGAGCCGCCTATTCATGACAATTTTCTAAAGTACCAAATCCAGGGAAAAATGCAATGTTCGAGGACTGGCCACGCTTTTCTGCGAATCTTGCCCGATAATCGGCCAATTTCGACATACTTTCTGGCGAGGAATCCAGTACGGAGATGTAATTAACAGGATACGCTACGCTTCAGGATCACGCTTTTGCATGAGCATGATCTAAAACAACCCGCCAAAAAGTGGGGAGAGTCGGTCTAGCCTGAGCAAGACCGACGGGCTCGGTCCTCCTTCGAGGGTAGCAATGAGGAGGACCGGGCTGGTCTTCCCTGCCAAGGTCAAAATAGCCGATTTTCGCTCCGACGGTCCTGATGAACGCGATCTTCAACTCTAGATCTTCACGAAGAATTTTCGGCGGTACATCCACCAGCAGATCACCCAGAGACACAGTCCCGTGAAGGTAGCTTGGAAGAAGGGGGCGAACTTGGATCCAGCCAAGTGAAAGAGATGATCGCCTAAATGAATTTCCAATCGGCTCGCGACCCAAGGGCGCAGCAACATCCCCATGCAATAAATAGCGATGGAATTCATGCCAACAACGATGAATGGAAAGGTCCAGTTCTGGATTTTTTTAACGTCGATCACCCAATAAAGAGCGACGAATATTAAGCAGCACCAACCGGTAGAAAAGAGGGCCCAAGATGGCGTCCAAATTCGTTTAGCCATGGGGCAGATACCGGTAATCTCGAGCAACCAGCCCACGAAAATTCCTCCGAATCCCGCGACCAAGATAATCTTGGATTTATCTAGGCCGTTGCGTTTGGATCGCAAGAGTTCGCCAATCATGAGCCCAAACAGCATGGTGGCCAGCGACGGCAGAAAGTTGAGCGTCTGGTAGCCGCCTGGATTGGCCACAAACGGCTGGCGAATCTGCTCCGAACCTTCACCAGTGAATGGCGCTCTCTTCGGCATGATATTCAAAAACCAGGTATCAAACGCGTGAGCAGCATTGGCATTCTTGTGCCACGAAGCGCCAACTCCGTCGAGGTGCTCCTGCGCCCATTCAGGCGAAACATTCAGCTCCGGGGCCCCTTTATCGAAATCGACACCGGATCCTGGATACAGGATAAATATCAGCCATGTAAGTGTAAAGATGGCTCCGGCTGCAAACGATTGGAATTTCACTCCTCTTCCCCAAAGCAGGAAGAGAAATGTATAGCCCATCCCCATCTGAGTAAGCACGTTGGTCATCCACCAACGTGTCAAAGGGCCATTGGAGGTTAGGAAGATCCCCAAAAAGACAAGGATCAGAGAGCGGACGAAAGCGTGCCCCAACATTCGCTTGTAAGAGTATCCCATGCGTTGGCGTTTCACGTACGAGTACGCCATCGATAGTCCAACCATGAACATGAAGGAAGGCTGTATGAGGTCCCAATAACTGCATCCCAGCCATTCCACATGCGTCGTATGGAACCGAATGAATGACCAGAACCAGGATTCTGGATTATCTTGCAAATGGAGAGACGCGGTTCGGGCGAGTCCGAATCCGTTGAACGCCAGCGTGATCATTATCAACCCTCGATAGACATCCAAAGAAAGGAGGCGGGGAGATTTGGGGGTATGAGGGGCTTGGTTGCTCATAGGGAATTAAGGCACGGATAACGATAGCGGTCGATCTCACGACCTCGCTCAATAGCTACGGCGGCGCAAGCCGAGCGGCCACAATATTTTTAGACGCAGAGATCCCCAGTAGCATCAACTAAAGTTGAAGTCGAGCGTAGGAGCGGGTTTATCCCGCGATTTCCCAACAAGTTAGTACGCAATTATCGCGGGATAAACCCGCTGCTAGGTACTACAAATCGACTCACTCTTTGCCTCAGCAATCCACCCACGCATTGCCGTTGCAGCTGCTCTCAACCGCTTTCTTGACGAAGCGCATTCCCACAACTCCATCGTCGACGGTCGCGTAACTGGACCCATCTCCTGGCTCGTACTGGCTTTTTTGAAAAGAGCGTACATCCGCTTCAAAACAGCGATGCAAACGCGCGAAAGCATCGTGAAATCCTTCCGAATGCCCCCATGGAATCGTGGGCTCGTCCAGCAATTCTTGAGGGAGATCTCCAAAAAATCCGTCGTTCGGCTTAACGCCACCTCGATAATAGGTCCTTTCTGGCTGATCGATCAGGTAAACTTCTAGTTTCTCGGATTCCTCCTGGGCCCAACGAATGGAGCCAAGTTCCCCATTTACCTCGATTCTGAGATCGTTCTTGTGACCCACTCCGATCTGAGTTGCTCGAACCAGGGCTCGCGACCCATTGTTCATGCGGCAATAGACTGTGAAGTGATCATCGAGCGGCTGCTCGACGGACTCCGGCAATGGCGTCAAAGATTCCATGTGGGCGCTCAAAGAAACGACTTCCAATCCCGTAACATAACGGAGCTGCATCAGCGCGTGCGTCCCAATATCTCCCCCACAATTGCTTAGGCCAGATCTCGAAGCATCCAGCCGCCAGGCTGCCTTGACGAATTCGGGATCTCGAGACCGGATGGCCATCCAGGACTGCAAATAGCTGGCATCTGCCCAGCGCACCTCGCCGATCAGCCCGCTTTGGACAATGAATCTCGCCAGTCGGCTCGTCCAATGTCCTAAGTATGTGTGAGCGACGCAAAACGGAATCCCCTTCGAATAGACAATCTCAGCTAGCGTCTCGGCTTCGTCCAAGGTAAAAGTGAGAGGCTTTTCGCAAAGCACGGGAATCCCTGCTTCGAGAAACTTCTTGGCCGGATCGAAATGGACATGGTTGGGAGTCAGGATGAGAACGTAGTCGATGCGATCTCTATCGGGTTTCGCCAATTCCGCCTCCAGTAACTCATCATAGCTGTCGTATCCTTGGATCGGGTACGGCCAATTTTCGATGACCGTCTGGGATTTCTTCACATTCGAGGACAAAGCTCCGCTAACAACGCGACGCGTCCCGTCCATGAATATCGCCCTCTGATGAGCATTGGAAATAAAGCCAGAGCTCCCTCCAATCATTCCGACTTTTAACACTTTTGGATCATTGTTCTCCATACGCCCGGGAATACTCATCATATTTACGATATAGGGCAAGCGCGAGATAACCAGGGCTAACAAATTGGTAGAGCCGATTGTCCCAAACGGGCCGAGAAATAATTCTAGCGTGAGATCGGTCGCTACCAACTTCAACTCCAGACGCTCGTGATCTTCTCTCTCAAGAAACTTACGCTGCGTTGCATTTGCTCGAACCCATCGACACCATCCTCTATACTGATCCATCCATCGAATCCGACGGATTTAAGCGTTCCGAAAATCGCATCATAGTCGTTGAGCCCCTTGCCTATTTCGCCGTGACTTAATCGTTGAGCATACCCAACGCTATCCATTTCCTCATTACGCAGATCCTCAAGCGTCCCCTCTAGCAGAAACCGGTCGCTGGCATGCATCGTCACCACACGAACCTTCACGCGCTCCAGCAGTTCAAGAGGATCTTCCCCTGCCAGAATCGTATTACTAGGATCGTAGTTTACACCGAAATGCGGCGACTCAATCCGATCCACCAGCTGGCAAAAGACATCCATTTGCTGGGCGAACTCAGGATAGGTCCAGTAATTGTCCTTGTAATGATTCTCTATGATCAGCGTGATCCCTAATGCGGCTGCATGAGGAATACAGGCCTCGATACACTCAGCGGCATAGGCCACCCCATCCTCCCGCGATACTTCTGGCCTTCGCTGCCCAGACAAAACACGGCAGTAGCTGCCTCCGAGCTGGTGACACATTTCGATCCACCGTTTCTCTCTGTCGATTTGCCCCTGTCGAAATTGGGGATCCGGATGTGTGAAGTCTGGGGAGCAGCAGAGCATGGGAATCGAGCGGCCCTGGTCTTCGACGCTTTTTCGATAATCCGACCAACCCGACTCGTCCTTGAGATCAAGAAAGTCGCTGTAGAATTCCAGTCCGTCCACATCGAGTTTTCCCGATAGTTCGATCCACTCGTTGAGCGACATGGATCCGTCGATACAGAGCGGATCCATCCAGGCTTTAGGAAAGGCAGCTAGTTTTGGCATGATGCTAATTTCCCACGGATTACGCGGATAGTCACGGATTAAACAATAGATCCAAAGGTCTTATTCATAGATAGCGTTTCGTCTAAAACTTAATCCGATCTCGAGGCATAATACCAATCCGTTTGCAAGATTCGCTCATTCCTCGCTGCTGCAACCCGTTTCTCGGGAGCAAATTTAAACGCGTCTACTTTGATTCCTTGATGATCATGTTGGCCAAAGGCCATCCTGCAGGGCCGATTAAGATCGGGCCGTATCCTGTTACGAAAAGGTCATTCGCCCATTTCGTAATCTTCGTCCTTAGAAGGGTTTTGGCCTAAGAATGGGTACTGTTCCAAATCGAGGACAGTTCCCGAGAAGGGTATCGACTCGTCGCTCAACCAGAAGGCAACCACTCGGGCCACTTCCTCTGGTAGAGTCATTTTTCCCGTCGGCACCACGGCTCGGTCCAATTTTTCCGGCCAGCCCTCGGGGAGGCCATCCTGCAATTTACGCTCATACTCGGTTTCCGACAAAACCCAGCCCAGATTCAAATGTGTGAAGCGAATCCCTTGCTTCGAGTATATTCCTGCCAAATTACGCGACATCGTCTGAAGCGCTCCTTTGGATACACTGTAAGCGGCGAGGATCCCTTCTCCACCATGAGCGTTGATCGAGCCAATATTTACCACGCTTCCTTTTGCTTCCTTGAGGTGTTTCGCCGACGCTCGGCAAATCAGAAACGGAGCTCGGACATTGATCGCCATCGTCTGATCGAATATATCCGCGTCCGTATCTTCAAAGCTGGCTCGAGTAATGATCGCAGCATTATTGACAACTCCGTCTAGTTGCCCAAACCGCTCGACGATTTCCGAAACAATTCTGTCTGGGGCATCAGCGCTTTCCAGGTCTCCAGAGATCCCGAACGCATCAGAGCCGAGCTCTCTAGCCACGCTTTCCACAGCTGCAGGATCCAACCCATGAATGGCTACTTGAGCCCCTTCCGACAAACAGCGCTCAGCGATCGCCCGCCCGATACCCGTATTGGAGCCGGTAACCAAAATTGCCTTACCGTTGAGTCTGTCTTGATGCTTCATGTTTGGGTTGGATGGCTCCGAGTTAGATCTGCTGTAGGAGCGGCTTTACGCCGCGATCCACGCTCGAACCTAGATCGCGGCGTAAAGCCGCTCCTACAAATAACCTCGCTTGGCGCCATTCTCCCCTTTCGCTCATGGCTTCAGCACCGCTTTGACGATTTCGGCTGAGTGCATGGTTTCAAAGGCTTCGTGCCACTCCTCTAATGGCCAAACGCCTCCGATCACTGGATCCAGATTCAGCTGTCCGGTGCTGATCAAGCGAATCACCCGCTCCCAAATTGGCCAGTTGTGACTGAAGCTTCCCCGCAGGGTGATGGCTTTTTGAACAAGCGGATCCAACGAAAAGTTTAATGGCTGCGGCCCCCAGCCTACTTTGCTGATCCAGCCAGCGGGCCGAGTGATCTCCAACGCGATTTCCAAGGTTTTGGATACGCCGGCGGCATCGATTACGCCATCGACTCCGAGGCCATCACCCGAATAGGCCCATTCGTCCAGATCGCCGACAATCGCTTCGCACCCATAGGCCTCGGCGACTTCGAGTCGCTTACTGTCCGATTCCAAGCCGACCACAGCTACTTCCGCTCCCCAAAGCTTGGCGATGGCCGCGCACAGCAACCCGATGGGACCCGGCCCCAATACGACCACGCGGTCACCCGGCTTGATCTCCGACTGGTTCACAACTGCGTTGTAAGCCACACAGCATGGCTCGGTGAGGGCAGCCTTCTCAAATGGCAGGGAATCTGGAATTCGGTGCAGGCATCTGGCTGGCGTGCGAACGAATTTCGTCATGGCTCCATCTACTCCATAGCCGAATCCCTTTCGGGTAGGATCAAGATTGTACAAACCCTTTCTCGAAATCGGATTGTTCGGATCGATGATCGCCGCAGTCTCGCTAACGACGCGATCGCCTTCCCTCCAGCCAGTTACGCGTTTGCCAACCTCAGCGATCACTCCGCCAAACTCATGGCCCAAGACCACCGGATAGTTCACTGGCCAGCTGTGCAAAGCTTGCCACTGGTGCAGGTCGCTCCCGCAAACGCTCACCGCTTCTACAGACAAAAGAACATCATCCTCGCCGATAGTCGGTTTCTCGAATTCGCGAAGCTCAACCGCCCCACTGACGTTTTCGTAGTTTACTACAGCTGGTAATGTCATAAATATTTGGATATTTAGTGGAACTATGGCGTCAAAAGCCAAAAGCTTCCATAATATGGCCGTGCCATTTTTCGAGCCACTCTACAGGTATCTTCGCCAGACCGGGAATGGCGAGGTAAATTTGCTAGCACCTAAAGCGGATCGCGAACTTTCCAAAGGTCTAGAAGAATTGAAGCCGGTCACTGAACTTCAACTTGATTCAAGCGATTGAGCAACGTCATTACCAGGTTGCTGGAAACTTACCTAAGGCATGAGCGTATACTTTTACGGAGCACGCCAATCGAAACCTGCTGGCAGACTATAACTCACTCAACCGGTTTCTCAGGTAGCGGCCAAGGAGTAATATCCCTAGAGGATAGAGATTGCCTAACTTGCCTTCTCCGGGACAGAGTAATCTTTTGCAAGACGCTAATATCCCTCTAGAAAGCGTAGATTTGGAAAATGGCTGAAAGACTCGCTCATCCAAGAGCGCCCTCCTGAATTATACGCCTGCGAGGTTTGCAGCCAGTACGATTGCGATAATGAGCGATGGCTGAATTGCGAACATCGACTCAAAGTTCGCGACCAAATTCTTTCCTTGAACAATGAGAAATCCGGGGAAAAGACCATCTGCCCAGCCTTCGATCCGAGAGACGACGAGCCCAAAGAATAATCCTGATAAACTTCCGATCAAAAGATTCGCCTCGCTGCGGTTAGCTCTTCCCAGTAGCGTGATCCTATGAATTCCCTCATTCGTATTTCACTCAATATCTCGGCAGCGGTTTTCATGATCGCCGGCACTACCCCGATCGCAATTGCGGGCCATCATGAAGAGCCTATCCTCGAGGTTCGGGTATATAAAATAGCGACCGGCAAGATGGATGAGTGGGAACGCTTTTTTCAGGACAAGCTGGTTGAGCCGCAGGAGCGAGCGGGAATGAAAATAATCGCCGCTTACCGCGTGCTCGAAGATGAAAACCTTTTCGTTTGGATGCGCCAGTTTTCCGGCAAGACCAATATGGCGACTGAACGAGCAGGGTTTTACGAGAGCGACCAATGGCGGAATTCTCTCCATCCTGAGCTACAGGAAAAGGGTTTGGTCGAAAAAGTAGAAGTGGTGTACACCGTTTAACCTAGCAAGTTATAATCAGTGTCTTTGGTCTCGTTTGAAAACGTAGGCGCAAAACGTCCATGAGAAGCCACTCGTTCCCGCCCGCGTAACAAAAGTAAAACTACGCGAAAACTCTGCTAAGACAGCGTTACCGAGACGAATTGCGCCCGTCGATTTGAGAGTACTTGGCTCCGGCGCTCATCTGTCTTGAGATCGTCTAAGCGAAAACAAAGTACTAATCTTCTACGATCGCAGCGAATTCCGTATCTTCGAAGGCGGTCAATGTCTGAATCGAAACATTGCCGTATGCGGTCAATTCAGGGAGGCAATGAAGCGCTTTTTAGGATTCGTCCGCGCTTATTATGAGAACCCCGTCGTAGGGCCCTATATCGTAACTCCGGCTTTTTCAGCGGCTTGGTCGAAGGCATGGGCCCGATCGATCGGCTTTTTGAAATTGCGCACTCCCTGCTCAGTGAAGCGAATGAGAATTATGTAAGTTGCCACGCGATTTTGATGTTAGAGGGTTTAAACATGCATTGCCGTTTATCCTCATTGTGTACAAGTTCGCTGGTAAAACAAAACAATTCCCTTAAAATGGCCGTTTTCCTCGGAACGTCTTGCCGCGCTCAAATTGGAGTCGCTTAAACTCTCAGCAGCCCCGCAAGTGGACATCAAACGCGGAATAGTGGACAATCGTTTCACGGAATCAATGATGGACGAAAATTGATGCAAAAGCGGGATTAATACCGTAAATTTAAACTAGACTTCAAGTCAGGCGAACAGCCTTGATACCTCACAGAGTAATC
>Ga0066378_10000780_pt1 | contig 12819 bp, 13 predicted proteins | sample Knorr_S23_td_DCM_FD_70947 | JGI IMG/M metagenome (GOLD analysis project Ga0066378, IMG submission 70947) | Marine microbial communities from Southern Atlantic Ocean transect - Knorr_S23_td_DCM_ad_71m_LV_A | ecosystem: Environmental > Aquatic > Marine > Oceanic | place: Southern Atlantic ocean...
ATACAGCTGCACGTAGATGATAAAACTCTTGAAGAGCGCCTATTGAACTTGAAATCTTCTAACGTTACCCCAAAAAAAGGTGTACTAGCAAAGTACAAAAGATTAGTAGGATCTGCCTCTAAGGGCGCAATCACCGATTGAAATGTTTTTTAAAAGAAATTTTCCAAAAACTAGATTAAGGCGTCTTCGTCAGTCAAATTCGATGAGAGACCTTGTTTCAGAAACTCATTTATCTCTAACTGATTTAATCCAACCTATATTTATCACAGATAATAAAGATATGGTTGGAGAAATTTCGTCTTTACCGAACATTGAAAGAATACATATTGAGGATATTAACCGTGAAATAGATATGATTTTAGAGCTTGGAATAAAGTCTGTTGCAATCTTTCCTGTTGTAGATTCTGATAAAAAAGATAAAGCTGGAACTTATGCTACCAACGAGGATAACTTTTTATTCAAAGCGCTCAAAAACTTAACCGAAAAATATGAAAATCTCATAACGATAGCAGATGTCGCTTTGGATCCTTATACTTCACATGGTCATGATGGAATAGTTAGTGACAATCAAGTACTAAATGATGAAACTAATATTGCTCTGAGAGATCAAGCGACATTACTTGCAATGTCCGGAGCAAAAATAATAGCGCCCTCTGACATGATGGATGGGAGAATTGGCGTGATTAGAAATCACTTAGATTCGTGTGGGATGCAAGATACTGTAATACTTTCATATGCAGCAAAATTTGCATCAAGCCTTTACGGTCCATTTCGTGATGCAGTTGGGTCTCTTAACAATCTAGCAAATGCCTCAAAAGCTACCTATCAAATGGATAGTAGAAATATAGATGAAGCATTACATGAAGTGGCTCTTGATTTAAATGAAGGTGCTGACATTGTTATGATCAAACCAGCATTGAATTATTTAGACGTAATATCAAAAGTAAAAGAAACTTTCAAAGTACCAACATTTGCCTATCAAGTAAGTGGAGAATACAGCATGATTATGAATGCAGTAAATGCTGAGATTATCGACAAAAATGTTATGCTAGAGTCATTAATGAGTATTAAAAGAGCAGGGGCTGATGCAATATTCACCTATGCTGCAAAAGCTATTTCTAAGGAGTTAAAAAGAGATGAGTGAGTTAGTAAAAGAAATCACTGATGAAAATTTTGATGATGAGGTAACAAATTCTGATAAGCCAGTACTTATTGATTTTTGGGCTGAGTGGTGTGGCCCATGTAAGCAAATCGCACCAATTGTTGATGAAGTGGCTAAAGATTATGTTGAAAATTTAAAAGTATGTAAGATGGATATCGACTCTAATAGAGACATTGCTGTTCAATTTGGAATACGTTCAATTCCAACCCTTATGATATTTAAAAATGGTCAGCCAGTTGGCACTCAGATTGGTGCTATAAGTAAGCAACAGTTATTAGAATTTATTCAATCTGAAATTTAATTTTGCAACTTTCATAAAAAGAGCTTATCATTTAGCCCACAATCTTAAAGATAACCAATCTTAAAGACTTTCTTTCCAGAGGACGTTTAATGAACTTAACCGAAATTAAAAGTAAACCTATTAATGATTTAATTGAAATTGCCACTGAACTAGGCATTCAAGATGTTGGTAGATTAAAAAAACAAGACATTATTTTTCGAATATTCAAACAACAGGCCGGTGATGGCATTGATATTCTCGGTGGTGGAGTATTAGAAATACTAAATGATGGATTTGGCTTTTTAAGATCAACAGGTAATTCATATTGCACAAGCGCAGATGATATTTATGTCTCACCCAGTCAAGTTAGAAAATTTGCGCTCAGAAAAGGAGATGAAGTTCATGGAAAAATTCGTCCTCCAAAAGATCAGGAAAGATACTTTGCACTTGTGCAGATTGATACCATAAATGGTGAAACGCCAAATAAAGCTAAAAATAAGATTCTCTTTGAAAATTTAACTCCACTTTTTCCAAATTTTAGACTTTCTCTAGAACAAGGTTCTGGATCAAATGCTGATATATCTTCAAGAGTTATTGATCTAACTGCACCTATTGGTAAGGGTCAAAGGGGATTAATTGTATCTCCACCAAAAGCTGGTAAAACACTCATGTTGCAAAGCATTGCACATTCTATTACGAAAAATAATCCAGATGTTGAATTAATCGTTCTATTAATTGATGAGCGCCCTGAGGAGGTAACAGATATGAGTAGAACTGTTAGAGGCGAGGTGGTGGCAAGCACCTTTGATGAACCACCTTCAAGGCATGTGCAAGTTGCAGATATGGTAATTGAAAAAGCTAAGCGTTTAACTGAGCACAAAAAAGATGTTGTCATTCTATTAGATTCAATTACTAGGTTAGGAAGAGCTTATAACTCAGTACAGCCTGCATCAGGAAAAATTTTGTCAGGAGGAGTTGACTCAAATGCACTTGAGCGTCCTAAAAGATTTTTTGGTGCAGCTAGAAATTTAGAGGAAGGAGGCAGTTTAACTATTATTGCTACTGCATTAGTTGATACAGGATCAAAAATGGATGAAGTTATCTATGAAGAATTCAAAGGAACTGGCAATATGGAAATTCATCTGGAACGAAATATCGCTGAAAAAAGAATATTCCCAGCAATTAATATCCGCAGATCTGGTACCAGAAGAGAAGATCTTCTTACAACAGATGAAGAACTTCAAAGAATGATTATTTTGAGAAAGTTGCTTGATGATATGGAAGATGCTCAAGCAATTGAGTGGTTAATTGAAAAATTAAAATTAACTAAAACTAATGATGAGTTTTTCTCATCGATGAAGAATGGCAATGGCAAAAAATAATTTATTCTTGAATCGCCTGAAACATATCCTCATCTAGAGCTGATCCAGCAACAATTGCCCTTTTTTTTAATGATTCAGGTAATAATTTTACAAGTCTATAAGAAGGAAGTATGCATTGAAGATTTTGCATTGAACCAATCTCTGTATTTTTTAGAATAATATCTAAGCTGAACTTACTGTAAATTAGTATCTTTGTGCATTGATTTAAACTAGACCTTAGGACCCCAATTTGATTTTCGAGCGCAATTACGTCATGTGAAAATACATAATGTACTTTCTCACTATATTTGCTTAACTGCATTTCAGAATTAGATGAACTAAGAACTAAAATATTTTTGAAATTCATTGATTTACATAGTTTCATTAGACCATCAGAATCATAAGTGTCAGGTAACATTGCATTAATTCCGTGACTCAATAGCGCTTTTGATGTTGATGGCCCTACAGCCATAAACTGAAATTTTGCATCTTCAATTGAAATAAAATCTTGAACAATCTTGATTCCATATTTTACTGCAGCAATACTGGTAAAAATTAGTACCTCAAACTCTTCAATTTTTTTTAAGTTACTAATTTCATCTTTGGATAAAAAATTTCTTTGAGTGATATCTGTGATCGGAATATTTGAATAGTTCAATTCGGCTTGTTCAATTTTGTAACCAAGCCTTCTAGCTTGTTTCTCGGGTCGAGTATTAATTATCATTTTGTAATTAACTCATGAACTCGATCATTTTTAAGCTTTTCAAGGATGAGTGATAGAGCAGGTTTCAATTCAGTGCTTGCTAGCGCCTCTCGGAGTTGATAGATCTCGGTACCTTCTTTGTTAAAGGCATCCAAATAAATCATTTCATCACGACATATTACTCCAATTGGTGACATACAGTCAGCATCTAAAGATTTTATGATTTCTCGCTCCATCAAAGCAGCATTAAAAGAATTCTGATGGTTAACTGATTGTATGATTTGCCTCTTTTCTTGTGAGATTGTTCCTAGATATATTTCCATCCCAATGATACCTTGGCAAACTGATGGAACCACATCTTGGTAATTAAACTCGTCATAATGATGTTCTTGAATATTTAATCTCTCAAGGGCGGTTGCAGCCATCAATAAACCATCAAGATCACTTTCCAAAAATTTTGAAATACGAGTACTTATATTGCCTCTAATGGGAACAAATTCAAAAGTAGGGTTATATATTTTCCATTGTGCTTTTCTTCTTGGACTTGAAGTTGCAATCTTTGAGTGATTATTAAGATCCTGGATTACGCTAGGCCCATTTTGTTTTAAAATGATGACATCATTTGGATTACCTCTCTCTAAACAACTAATAATCTCAAATCCATCATTCAATTTTGCAGGTACGTCTTTCAAGCTATGAACTGCAACATCGGCATTATCTGACGCCAGTGCAGATTCTAATTCACTTATAAATAAACCCTTTCCGCCAATTTGAGACAAGTCTTTATCTGTAAGATCACCCGCAGAGTGCATTGGTATAAGTCTGCATTTAATTTCCTTTCCATACTTTTTCTGAATTGCTTCAATAAACTTATTTGCTTGCAATACTGCCAAAGGTGATTTTCTGCATGCAATTCTTATTTCCATGTAATAAGCTGTCCTTTAACTTCTCCAACAATTTTTTCTTTTATCACTTTGAAGTTTTCCATTTCAATTGGATGAATAGTCTTTGGTGACTCAATAAAAATTTTACCGCTAGTTTTAAGTAGTCTTTTGTTATCTATAAATTTTAAAACCTGGCTCAATTTTTGAAAATCAAATGGTGGATCTAAAAAAATATAATCAAATACTACTTCACATTTTTTAATCCAATTAATGCTGTCTGTTTCATATATTTTGGCTTTACTTTTGCTATTAATTTTATGGATACTCATATCTAATTTTTTGGCATATTCTCTATTATGCTCAACGAAAATTACTTTTTTTGCACCTCTAGAAATACATTCCAAACCAAGATTACCAGTCCCAGCAAATAGATCTAGGCAAACCGTATCCTTAAGTTCAAATTGAATCCAATCAAATAAAACTTTCTTAAGTCTGTTGCTGGTTGGTCTTAAATCAATACTGGGCTTAAAATTTATCTTTAATCCCTTGTTAAAACCGCTTATTATTTTTATGCTAGGGTTTCGTTTCAAGATATATAGATGATACAACAAGATTTTAAACAGTCCATGCGATTTTTAGCTGCTTCAGTTAATATCATTTCTACAGCACATGAAGGTAAAAAATTCGCCATGACTGCAACATCAGTTACATCACTAAGCATGGATCCACCTTCATTGCTGGTATGTGTCAATAAAAATGCTTCAATTCATGACACCTTAATTACTGATGGTCAACAATTTTGTGTAAATTTGTTAAGCAAGGGCCAAGAGGATATTGCAACAACCTGCAGCATCAATGAAAAAGAGCCTGAAAGATTTCAATTTGATGATTGGGATACCAAAGATATTCCATACCTAAAAAGCGCACAATCAAATATTTTTTGTAAAGTCATAGACCATTTTGAGCATGCAACACATACAATTTTTTTGGGGAATGTTGTGAAATCAACATTTAAGGATCAATTCAATACACTAATCTATGCTGATGGAAAATACTTATAAATTTAATCATACAATCTTTATTATTTTTTTGTTGATGATATCAGGAATAATAATTTCCGAAGAAAAGCCTGAAGTATATTTTGTAAACATTGTAGATGGGGACAATGTTTCAAATCCCATAAAGGTAAATTTTGGTCTTAAAAATTTTGGCGTAGTTCCTGCAGGAATTAATCTTGAATTTGCTGGACATCATCATTTACTTATTGATGTAGATCTTGAAGATTTTAAAGCTCCAATTCCATCTGATAGTAATCATATTCATTTTGGAAAAGGCCAAACTGAAACAGTTTTAAGTCTCTCAAAAGGGCAGCACACTTTGCAATTGGTATTAGGTAACTATCTGCACATTCCACATGATCCACCTATAATGTCTGACAAAATTTTAATAAACGTCAATTAAGTAAGCTATTAATACTTTCTGTAAGAAAAATATCAAGATTACTTTTAGCTTCTCTTAGATTAGATACAGCTCTTGTTTGTTTTATTTGTTTAGATCTGCTCTGCTCAATCTGATTTAATCCAACCATTCCATGGAGAAAGGCCCAAATTTTTATTGATTTACTTCTTAACTCTGATTCATCATAGTTTTTATAGCGTCTTAATATCTCATTCAATGATGTAAAAGTTTGATCTGCAGCATTACTAAGCTCTGGATAGAGAGAAAAATCTGACAAAACAGTCCCAAACATTACGTCATAAATATTTTTTTGTGAGCTTGCAAAATGCATGTAGTGAAACATACATTTCATTAATGTAGATTGAGATAATTTCTTGGCATCAGATTCTCTCAGAATGTTATCAATTCCAGACTTTAATTCGTTAAATCCAGATTTTGCTACTTCTGCAAGAAGATCATTTTTTGTTTTGAAATGTCTGTATGGAGCAGTTTGTGATACGTTTGCCTCTTTAGCTATTGCACGCAAGCTCAACTTCTCATAACCATGCTTTTTGCAAAGATTTTCAGCACATTTAACCAATTCAACTCTTAAATTTCCATGGTGATACTTCATAAGATAATCAACAAATTGAACACTTTGCCTTGTATGTTAACAGTGTTAACATTAAAATTTTTGATTATTATTGTCAACATTAATAATAATTTATAAATTAATATGCAATTTAAAACTAATCACATTACCTACCGAAGACCGGTTTTATTGCTAAGTTTATTAATTTTTAGCTTTAGCTATTTTGCTGAATCTATTGAAGTGCTTGACTTACAAATACAAAGCCAATACGAGGATATTAAATTAATTCCAGGCAGAATTCTTCCAACGAATATATCAGAGTTAGCATTTGAGATTCCAGGTAAGGTTGCAGTTGTAAATTCAGATCTTGGAGATTTTGTAGGAAAGGGAGAAATTTTAGCTAAGCTTGATGATAGTGAAATTAATGCAAATTTTATGAAGGCAGAGGCTAATTTTATGCTTGCGCAACTTGAACTTGACAGATTTGAAGACTTAAAAGAAAACAGTTTCATTTCCTCACAAGATTTTGATGAGGCAAATGCAAAGTTTTTAGTAGCTAAGTCAGAGTTCGAATTAAATAAAGTAAAACTTGCGCAGACATACATTAGGGCTCCATACGATGGATTCATTCAGCAACGCTATGTTGATGTTGGCACTATTATTAATCCAGGCATAACAATTTTTGATTTTGTAGATTCGTCGAATGTTGAAGCTCATGTATCTATTCCTGGGAATGACTTAAATGGACTTAGTCTTGGTTCTGAATATGAATTTGAAATTAATGGAGAGACCCATTTTGCTATTTTTTCAAGAATTGCGCCTATGACTATTGGCGGTTCATCAAATAGGCTTGGTATTTTCGAGTTTTCAAAATTCTTAAGTCCTGGAAATGTTGGTTATTTGAAGTATAGGAATATTGTCAATAAATCTGGTGCTTGGGTTCCATTACAGGCTTTATCGGAATCTAATCAAGGCCTATGGAATCTATTTGTTTTAGAAAAACTTGATGACGGCTATAAAGTATTAAAAGAAATTGTTGAACTTCATCATGTTGAAGATGAATATGCATATATTTCAGGAACAATTTCAAATGGAGATCAAGTTGTAGTTGGCGGTGCGTTAAGAGTTATTGAAGGACAATTCTTAAAGTAATTTAATGAATCCAATAATAATTTTTTTAAATAGACCAAGAGTCTTTTTATTATCACTAATTTTTATAACGTTATCTGGTTTATTTGCTCTAAATTCACTGCCACGGCAAGAAAATCCTGAACTAGCTCAAAGATGGTCAATAGTTAAAGTAGAATTTCCGGGAGCTTCACCTGCACGAATTGAAACCCTAATTCTTGAGCCTTTGGAGGCCAAACTTAGAGAAGTATTTGAAGTGAGGAGATTAATTTCAAATGCTTACAATGGATATAGTACTTCACTTGTAGAAATAAAACATGATGTTGATCCAGCTTTAATTGAGGATGTTTGGTCAGAAGTTCAAGATAAGATTGATCAGTCATTACCTTTATTACCAATTGAATCAAAAGTTGAATTAATCAGAAGTAGTGGCCCACCAACCACATTATTATACGGAATTGTTTGGAACGGTCTTGGGGACGCACCCAAAATCTTAATGACAAGAGTTGCAACAGATCTAAAGCAAAAGTTAGCATTTGAGGCAGGCACTGAAAAAGCATTCACTTTTGGGGGTGCCAACGAAGAAATTCTAATCGAAGTTGATAATAACAAATTGTCAAACATGGGAATCTCTTTGAGCGAACTTTCAAATCTTTTGAGTTCTGCAGATAACAAAAAACCAATTGGAACGATTAACAATGATTCACAGCAAATATTAGTGAAATCACTTGAAAATTTTAGGACATTAGATGAGATTAAATCTATCCCAATAAAAGTATTTAACAATACAGAAATAGTTACCATTGGGGATGTAGCAAGCATTACAAAGGCTCCAAGTAATCCTGTTGAAGAAATTATTCTACTTGATGGCGAACCAACAGTTTTAGTGGAGGTTAGAGCTGCATTTCGACAACGTATAGACGATTATGTTGAAAGAGTAGATGGACTGGTAAAGCAAATAAATCGAGATCTTCCTCAAGAAATTGTTATTAAGAAAATCTATGACGAGTCCTCATATCTAGAATCAAGATTTAGAGGATTATCTTTCAGCGTAATTTTTGCAATTGCTATTGTTATTGGAGTGAGTTATTTACTCTTGGGACTGAGATCAGCAATTATAGTTGGTACTACAATTCCATTAGCAATCTTTTTAGTATTGTTTGGCTGTAATATTATTGGCCTACCACTTCACCAAACATCCATTACTGGAATTATTATTGCGCTTGGTTTATTGATAGATAATGCAATTATCATGGTTGAAGACTATAAATTTAGACGACGTTCAGGAAATACCCCAAGAGAGTCAGCATTGAAATCATTCAATCATTTGTGGGTACCATTGGCAGCAGCAACTGCTACAACAGTATTGGCATTCTTGCCAATTGCAAGTGGTAAAGGTCCAAGCACTGAATTTGTTGGTGGCATGGCGGTAACTGTTATATTTTCAATAACAAGTTCTTTCCTATTAGCATTATTTGTTACCCCCGTTTTATTAAATTACATGGAAAAGATTGAATATTTTAAAGATAACAAGCTTGCGCTTGAAGGTTATAGTAATGCGAAGCTTCGCATGGACTATAAAACTTTTCTTACATGGTGTTTTGATAAACCCCACAGGGGAATAATGTTATCTTTAATTTTGCCCGCTATTGGTTTTTTATCATTTCCATCTATTGACCATGATTTTTTTCCAGAGCTTGATAGAAATATGTTCAGAGTCATAGTTGAGCTACCACCAAACTCCTCAATAGAGCTTACTGAAAAGAGAATTCAACAATTAAGAGAGTCTATTTATCAGGAAGCAGATTTTAACATTGAAAGTGACACTTGGTATGTAGGTAGAAACTTACCTAGAATCCTGTATAACGTTATTGGTGGTGATACACCTTTAGGCAATAATCATGTTGCTGATGCATTTTTCATATCTGGTGATTATCAGTCAATGAAAAAGAATTTGCCGAAATTGGCAAAATCTATTGTGATGAATAATCCAGATATTAAAATTATTATTAATAAATTTGATTCTGGCCCACCTGTTTTTGCCTCAATAGAATATAGGTTAATGGGTGACAACACTTCAGTTCTTAGAGAGTTGGGCAGCAAACTTGAGCTTATTTTAAGTACTGGATCAAATGTATATTTAACAAAATCTGAATTATCTCAAACGAGTGCAAATGTGCAAATTAAATTTGATGAATCAAAATTGTCTGTTTCAAACATTAATAACGACTATTTCACGCGGGAACTTTCTATTGCAACTCAGGGGAAATTTGTAGGCACTATGCTTGATGGAAATAAAGAAATTCCTGTTCGAATTAGAGGCCAAAGATATCAGAGCATCGAAGACGTAATAAAGTTTATTGTATTTCCAAATAACTCCACAATTGATTTTGCAGGAAGTTATGGAGATCTAAAAATATCTGCAATGCCAAGTGTTTTGACAAGATTTAAAGGAGTTAAGCAAAATGGTATTCAGGCATGGATATGGCCAGGCGAACTTCCTTCTGAAACTGAAATATCAATAAAAAAGGATGTTCAAGATTTTATAGATAACCTACCTCAAGGATATAGTATCGAAGTTTCCGGTGAGGCTGCCGAAAGATCTGAATCAAGAAGCCAAATATTTTCATCTGCAACAATTTTTTTTATTTTGATTGGCATAGCTTTAATTTCTGCATTAAATTCTTTTCGAGAAACAATGCTGATATTGAGCGTTGCAATCATGTGCTTGGGATTAGCATTTATTGGACTAGTTATTGGACAAGCAAATTTTGGATTTATGAGCTTAGTAGGTGCTGTAGGTCTTATTGGATTATCTATAAATGACTCAATAATAGTTTTATCCCATTTAAAAGAACAAAACAGTGATAAAAACATCAATAAAAAAGAAGTAGTTGATGTTGTTATACGTTCTTCAAGACATATCTTTACAACCTCATTAACCACTTTTGGAGGCTTGTTACCAGTTTTAATCTTTAGCGTTCTATATCAACCTCTAGCTTGGGCAATGGCGGCAGGTGTTCTGGGAGCTACTTTTACAGCATTACTGTATATACCATCAATGTATATTATTAAAAGTAAAATCACCTAGTTTGGTTTAGGTATCTCTGACAAGTAATTATCTGAAATATTTTGTTTTGCAGTTTCATTTATCCTCATTGTTTCTTCGACTTCTTCTGCTAAGTCTAAATAGCCTAATTCGAGATAACTTTTTTTCATTATCTCAAGTGCTTTGAGGTTCTCAGATGAATTAGGTATATTCTCAATTACATACTTAGCTCTTCTCAATGAAGCTATATAGGCTTCTCTTTTGACGTAATACTCTGCAGCAGCTAACTCATGCTTGGCAATAATATTTCTTAAGAAAATCAATCTCTGATTTGCATATGGCGCATATTGACTTTGAGAAAATCTTGTCAGAAATTCTGATAATTCATTGAATGATTGTTTTGCTCCTGAGATATCTCTTCTAGCAAGACTGTTTTTAAAAACTCTTGCAAAAAAGCTATTGTCTCTTGTGTAACTTGCAAGGCCCCTCATGAAATAAGCATAATCGATATTAGGATGGCGTGGATGCAATCTAATAAATTTTTCAGCTGCACTATGCGCAGCCTCATCATCTCCCATCATGTAATTAGCATAAATTAATTCTGCTTGGGCTTGCTCAGCGAATCTTCCAAATGGATATCTTGTTTCAATCATTTCTAATGACTGTATAGCAGCAAAATAATTTTTAGCATTCATTCTGCGCTGAGCTAATTCATAGTATTGTTGTTCAGGCTGTTCAATCACCTCTTTATTAGATGAACATCCTATTGATACTATTAATGAAATTAAAAATATAATTAGATAGGTAGCGTATGAAAAAGTACTATGCATATTAATATTTTACCTTTTATAACATGAGCTTAGTAAAATAAAATTTTTTGGTGATATTTAAGACATGATTAAAGATAAATTTTTTGTTGATGAAACAATGCATGGAACTAGATTAGATATTGCCATTACTAAATATCTTGGAAGAAAGTACTCTAGAAACCAAATTAAAAATTTCATACTTGGTGGATGCGTACAGATCAATGACGAGAATTGTAAGCCTAAAGATAAGTTAGTTAGTGGAGACGAAATAGAGTTTAATTTTAATGATTATCATGATTCTTCATGGATGCCTGAAAAAATAGATTTTAATGTAATAGATGAAACGAATGATTATATTATTGTTGAAAAATCGCCAAATTTGATAATGCATCCTGGAGCAGGAAATGAGCAAGGAACTTTAGCCAATGGTCTATTGTTTAGATTTCCTGAGCTAGCAAAATTGCCCAGATGTGGAATCGTACACAGGCTTGATAAAGATACTTCTGGACTATTAGTGGTAGCAAAAACAAACGAGTTCAGAAATCATATTGTTTCAGAGTTTCAAAATAGGAATGTTAAAAAATATTATTACGCACTCATTAAAGGAAATATTTTAGGTCAAATAATTATCAATGAACCAATACTTCGTGATAAAAGTAATCGTATTAGGATGACAGTTGATCAAGCTGGAAGAGAGGCCACATCCATCGTCAAGAATATTGAAACATTTGACTTCTATTCTCTAGTTGAGGTTGAAATCTTAACCGGAAGGACTCATCAGATTCGGGTACATATGGATTTTAATAAGACCCCAATAATTGGGGATAAGATTTATGGTCATAGAAATCAACTTGCTAAAAATTTATCAAAAGGAAAAATTGATGCCATTCAACAATTTCCAAGACAAGCTTTACATGCATGCAAATTATCATTTGCGCCAAAAATTAATTCAGAATATGTTTCTTATCAATCTGAGCTTCCAAAAGATATACAAGAACTAGTAAACGTATTGAAAAGTACATGATACGATCAATATACTTGAATTTAACGTAGATTAGGGTATAAAACATCTTCTATTTTTATATATATGAAGTACTCAGGTGGAGAATTATTACTTAAAGCTCTGAAAGATGAGGGGGTGAAATTTATCTTTGGATATCCCGGTGGAGCTGCATTACACATATATGATGCAATTTTTAGACAAAAATATGTTGATCATATTCTAGTGAGGCATGAACAGGGAGCCACCCATGCAGCAGATGGTTATTCAAGAGCTACTGGAAAACCTGGCGTTGTATTAGTTACTTCTGGTCCAGGTGCAACAAACGCTATAACAGGTTTAGCTACTGCTTTCATGGACTCAATTCCACTTGTAGTCATTTCTGGTCAGGTACAAAGTCATTTAATTGGTACT
>Ga0066378_10000783_pt1 | contig 12771 bp, 8 predicted proteins | sample Knorr_S23_td_DCM_FD_70947 | JGI IMG/M metagenome (GOLD analysis project Ga0066378, IMG submission 70947) | Marine microbial communities from Southern Atlantic Ocean transect - Knorr_S23_td_DCM_ad_71m_LV_A | ecosystem: Environmental > Aquatic > Marine > Oceanic | place: Southern Atlantic ocean...
GCTTTTTGTCCCTTAATACACCGGTTAATTTTTGTAAGACCGCAACACTTTTGGCATGCACCTCCGGATCGGTGTTAGCCATGGATTTCTTTAGTTCTTCGTTCAGGGTCTGCTTGTAAGATGCAGGCATAGCCTCCCAAAGAACCTGGGGTTTATTATCTGCTAGTCCATTTGCCACATATTTAATGGTGCCATCAGGTGTCGCAAAGGGGTCCCCACCAAAAAGCCCCATGAGAAAGGGCCACCCAAAAAAAATACCGGCACCCAGACCTCCAATTAGCACCACAACAACACCTGCTATCTTAGCTATTTTCTTTTTATCCGCCGGACCTGATGGAGCGGTCACAGTTGGTTGAGGTGAAGCAGCCATGCCTGCAGGAATAGCATCGCCTTCGGGTCGTGGAGGTGGATTTCCCATGAATTTTGGATAAGGTTAGAACGGATTACTAAATCCAACATATCCGACCAAGTGAGATACTGTCGATTGTAAACTTGGTTTCACAATCGAAGATTGATGTTTAAAAACGGAAAAAGGGGCAGCAATGCTGCCCCAGCTCCTCGGGCAAAACAGACCTCTTTAGTTCAACGTATTTTACAGTTTGTTTTAGAGTCGGTTTCAACCCTGTTGTTATTCTTAATATAGCATTGAACGTGCCATTTAGATCAGATTGTTTTCCTTCTAAAAAACTCCTTCTTAAGGGTTGGTTACTTGATAATCGCGTGAGGTTTACGCAAGCGATAAAAAAAACACGCGCAACCATTGAAGGTCACGCGTGTGCGTATGAGTTTTTGAAATCGTATTGCAAATTTACTTCTGCTTGGCGCCCTGTTCTATCCAGCGCTTGATCAGATCGGCCACAGGATCGGACAGGCGATTACCTTTCGGCGGCATGCGCTCGTCATCGCTGTCGGGGAGGATCACGCGCGCGTGCAGTTCGCTCTCGCCAATCTTACCGGCTACAAATACCGGAATGCCATCGGCTCCTTTTTGCAATTCTGCAAAAGTATCGAGGCGAAGTTCGGCCTTTTGTTTATCTTTGCCGTGACATTCTACACAAGTCTTTTGGAAGATTGGCAGGATGTCCTTTTCAAAAGTAGGATTCTTGATTGCAGCAATGCGGTCGGCCTCGGCCTTCGCAGCTTTCATTGCTGCTTCACGCGCGGATTCTTCTGAGCTAGCACGTTGCTTGGCAAGCCGAGCAAGGATGTTCGTACTTGGGAAATCTTTTTCCACGCCGAGGTTGATGGAAAGATCTTTGTTGCCGGCCTTGGCCTGCGTGTCTTGGAAGGCTTTCACCTTGGACTCGGTCACCTTGGTCTGCCACAGGTAGAGCGTCTTGAGGTTTTTCAGACCGCTCAACTTGTCGAGGCCGGCATCGGTCACGCCGGTCTTGTAGAGGTTCAGGTATTCCAGACTGCCGATGGCGCCCACGGTGTCCAGCGCCTTGTCAGTGATCTTGGATTTTTCAAGATGCAGTTTCTTGAGGTTCTTCAGGCCCTTCAACGGCGCCACCCAGGCGTCGTCGGTATCGGGGTGCTGGAAGGAGACCTCCACGGCGTTGGCCAGTTCACCCAACAGCTTGGCGTCGTCGGCGGTGAAGCCTTTTTCTTTGCCGAACAGATTTTTGGTGATGGTGACGCTGTATTCCTTGGAATCCTTGGCGATGTACAGCACCCGGCCGCCCAGTTTTTCAACCGCGGCAATGGCGGATTTCTCGTCGGCCCGCGTCACACTGGCCATAGCCAGCAACGCGACAGTGAGGGAAAAGATCTTGTGCACTTTCATCGGTCGTTCGCAAGAACGTACCAACCGCCCCTGAAAGTTCAACCGAAAGTTCGCCGCTTACTTGGGCACCCCGGGCCGACGGGCGGCGGCTTGGAGAATGAAAGCCACCAAAGGTGCCGGATCCTTAAGGCTGTGCGGATGATGCCCCACGCCGGGCTTATGGACGACTTGAATGGTGCCTCCCAGTTTTTTGTAGCGCCGCTCCAACACGGATGTGTTTTCGTCCACCGGCACTACCACATCTGCATCACCCACCACGTGGATCAACGGCACACCCGCCTGTACCAACGGCGCTAAGCCGTCGATCGGATTGCCTCGGTACTCCCACGCCTCCGCTTCAGTCAGTCCGTAGGCCCTTAGGCAGGCTCGCCAAGCACCGGCACTGGCCTTACCCTGCCCGCGGCCGGCCGGCCAGCTTTTGAAATCGCACACCGGCGCGTCGCCGTAGATGCAGGTCACCTTTTCCGGGTTAGCCTTGGCCCAGTTGTAAATGATCAGCCCGCCCCGGCTCATGCCTTCGAGCACGGGCCGTGGATTAAATTGATGCTTGGCGGTCAAGTGCTCGTAAAAGGCATCCCACCGTTTCACCGCGCTCGGGCTACCGAAGAGATTACCCACATCGCAGTAGGCCACGTGCCAACCGCGTTTGAGCAACGCCACGTCCAGTTGCGGTTGGTGGCCCCAAAAACGCGCGCGCCAGATCCACGGCCGCCCGTCCGCCTCTTCCTCGGGCAACACCACGCGACATCGCGCCTCGCCCAAGGCGAACTCCACCATGGTGAACCCGTGGAAGTTGCTCTGTTTCCCTTCAAACTCCGCCGCACTCAACAAGGGCGCCAGCCACAACAACAATAATCCCAAGCGCATCATACGATTTTAAAATGTCCAAAACGTAAGATGGTCGCGGTCCTTGATCAGCACGCCCTGTTGAAGAAGCACCGGCGCGGCCCAAGTCGGCGTATCAGCCACCTGCCACGCAGCTACTTGTTCGTAGCGTTCAGCATCGGCTTTCACCACACGCAACTCGCCCTGATTCAAAAGCACCATGATATACCCGGAGAAGGCCAGAAACGTGGCGTTATCTGCAGTGCGTTCGGGGCTTTGCCAGAGGATTTCTCCGGTATGGGAATCAGCGCAAAATATCCGACCACGACTTAGGTGAGAAAGTCCGTATAAACGACCGTCATTGACAATTGCCGTTGCCATGTCCAGAGACACTTTGCGATTACTCCAGTAAGAACTTGCAGTCCATTTGCCATTCTCCAATTTGGGTTCAATCCCGTGCAAACCACGATTTTCCCCTCCCAACAATACTTTGCCCTGATAAAACGCAGGAGTGGGCATGTTCTGGTTAGTGCCAACTCGAGGAAATGGATATTCCCATAATAAGTTTCCAGTTTTGACATTCACGCCAACTAAAGCGCGGCGATTCCACTCGATCACCTGCCGAATCCCCTTATGCATTACCACTGTTGGTGAAGAGTAAGAAGGCAAGTCATTACCTTGTGTCCAAATTTCTTTTCCGCTGCGCACATCGAACGCTGCCAACAAGCCCGATTCGTCATTACCAAAGTGCGCAATGACTCGATTGGCATCAACCACCGGTGAATTGCACATGCCCCAACGCGGATGAGAAGGTTGAAATTTGGAATCATAATCCGCCCGCCACAATACTTTGCCCTCTGCCGCATCCAAGGCAGATAATCTCCCGGCAATACTCATGACAAACAATCGTCCATTCGCGTATGCAGGATTAGCCTTGGGGCCCTTTCCGTGTTTTTCTCCACCACCGCCAATCTTGAAAGGCGTCTCGAAATACGTCTGCCACACCTTTCTTCCCGTTTTTAAATCGAGCGCCCAAACTACTTCCTTTTCGCCAAGCCGTGCGTGTTGAAAAACCCGGTCGCCAATCACCAACGGCGTACCGTATCCTTCCCCGACCTTGATTCGCCAAGCCGTTTGCAACTTGGCCGGCCATGTCTTGGGTGCCTTAAATGTTCCCACCCATCCATCACGGTTCGGGCCCAACCATCCCGGCCAAAAAGCCTCAGCTCCAAACGTGGGGACTGTCCAGGTAAGTAACGCCAACAATAAAAAACGCATGGGGCCAGCCTACTCAGAATGCCCACATACGGCAAACGCGAAACACGAGTCGAAAAGCAATGGCGCCCCTTTGTGTTCGATTTAAAACGGCCAGCCCTTTTGGAGGCTCGCCAACGCGCTTTAGGAGTTTTGCGGGGAGGATTAGGGGCCGAGGATACTGCACTTCGGTAGCGCCTTCTTAAATTCAGCCACGCCCGCTTTGGTGACTTTAGTATCGAACAAGTAAATCCTTTCGAGCTTCTGCAACTTGGCCAATTCCTTGAGGCCCGCGTCGGTGGTTTGGGTTCCGCTTAATCCAATATGAGCAAGGTGCCGTAATTTCACAACCTCCTTGAGGCCCTCGTCAGTGATTTTGGTTTTTTCCAAGAAAAGCGTTTCGAGCTGCTGCAACTTGAACAGCTCCTTGAGGCCCGCGTCGGTGATATCTGTATCGTTCAAGCTAAGCGATTCGAGATTCTGCAACTTGGCCACCTCCACGAGGCCCGCGTCGGTGACTTTGGTCTCGCTCAAATTAAGGATTTGGAGTTTCTGCAAATTGGCCACCTCCTTGAGGCCCGTGTCGGTGATTTGGGTGCCCCACAATGAGAGCTTTTCGAGCTTTTGCAACTTGGCCACGTCTTTGAGGCCCTGATCGGTGATTTGTTTGCATTGCTCCAATTCAAGCCTTTCGAGCTTCTGCAACTTGGCCAATTCCTTGAGGCCCGCGTCGGTGGTTTGAGTAAAGCCCAACCAAAGCTCTTCGAGGTTCTGTAACTTAGCCACCTCCTTGAGGCCCGTGTCGGTGATTTTGGAGCTGACCATGTTAAGGCCAGTGACTTTCAGCAAATCCGCCTCGGTGAGTTCGCCTTCATACTTATCGAGTCCCATACGAACCCACTCCTTAACAATGGGGTCGGCGATGAGAACAGTTCTCTTAGTTGCTTTAACGCGCTTAATAAATGCCACCGAATCAAATGGATCTTTTTTGCTGAATGGTTGCATCACCGGTAATTTAAATTCATCCACCTGCACTTCTTTATTACGAATCCGCAATCGGAGAAGTCCCGCTAGAACACGACGTTCAGGGTCGATATATTCGGTAATCATTTCACCTTTTTTAAGGTGTATTAAAGTTTCGTCAGAAAGATACGTTTCTTCCCATGACAAAAGATCGTTTTCCTCTGCAATGTCACAATAAATGTATTTGCCCTGACGGACTTTCCAAAAGCCATGAGTTAATACGGTATCCTCCTCGTTTTCGGCTTCGAGATCAAAAACTGTAAAAGTAGCGGTACGATTTTGCCGTCGAATTATTTCTATTACATAATTGTCGTCTGGATCATTTGTGGTGAACTTCCACCGACCCACTAGTTTCCTTTCTTCCTCCGTTAAAGGTCCCTCAAAGTATTCAGCAATATCGATGTAATCTTTAATTAAAGCTCTGCGTATATTATCTGAAATCTGCTGCACATGGCGTGCCTCTGGGTCTTTATGTAGCCCCATAAATGACCACTCAAATTCTTCTACTCGGGTTTCTGTGTGGGTAGTAATTTCACCGCCTTCCTCCCCTTCTGATGTGGTTACTAATTGGTTTTGTTTAGTGATTTTTACATTTTCTGTTATCACCACAAGTTCGTCATGAGGTACTCGATGCTTTAGTTCAATTGGCCAATCCTCATCTTGTTCCAATTCGTGGTCTAATACATCAACAAAGAAATATTTGCCCCCTTTTACGGACCATAAACCATGTCCAGAAAACGATTCCGTTTTGCCTTCTTCGTCCCATGTAATTATAGTGGTGTAGGTATGATCTTCACGGCGGATTATTTCCCAACTGTCCGTGCTACTGTTGGAGCCGCGCCAATTCCCTACGAAGAATTTTTCCTCTGGCCTTAGTGGCCCTCCAAATGTGTGTTTCTTACCCTCAGATGTAATTTCAATTACCCCTGACTTCTCAGCCTTTAATTCCGCGATTGTCTTGCCGTTATTTTGGCGGAGAAACTCCGCGACTTCACGGTGATTGCGGCCAATTGCTAAATTTAAGGGGGTTCCCCCCTGATTGTTTTGTGCGTTTACATTTGCGCCTTTAGATATCAATAGCTTCACCACTTCAATGCGACCATTAGCTGAAGCAGCATGAAGAGGGGTTCCTCCAGCATTGTTTCGCAACTCGATATCTACTCCAGAGGATAATAACTGTTTTACGCGTTCAACATTTCCAATGTTGGCCGTCTTGTGAATTAAATATTTATCCCCACTGACTCCTAGCTTTGGCTCACCATCATCTACCACCAACTCCTCCCGTGAGTTTATTACAAACGGATCTTTTGCAGTGGTTTCGAGGCCGGTTTTTGAAATGATTTTGTTTGAATAACCTGCCTTAACCACAATTACAGTCGTAGTTGAAAAAACCAAAAGAGCAGATAGACAAGCGATTCCGATCTTCATTTTTTTTGAGATAGTTCGCTTAATTAAAGTGGTTTCTTCAACTACCTCAGATGGATCAGGGGTTTCCAGAAGCTCTGAAAGGGGCTTCCATTCATCTTCACCTGAATACCAGGCAAAATCCGTGGGTAAAAGTTCCCCTTTAAGCAAAAGTTTTTTAACATGGAGTTCAGGATAGGGGCCCGATGAACTACCCGCTCTACTTATGTAAATCTCACGTTCATTCATAAATTATTTATCATTAAAATAATTAAAGATCTCTATTTTTTGAAATGAATAAAATTCATGAACATTAAATATAAAGAGGGGATTTGAAGCGACCGTGTGCGCCGGTTGGACTGGGTTTCCGTATGGGTGATTAATCCCATTTAGGTTACTCTCTTCCCGATCCCGCAATTTTGAAATTATCAACCTGCAAAGCTTGATCTCTTAGAGGCAATAACTTTTCTCAGCCATGAAAATATCGTAATCGTTACCCCAAATGTGAGTGAGCCAAAATAGAACCAAAATTTGTCCGAAGCTGTCCGGAATATGAGACAGTAGTTCAGGAGCATGCAGTTGGGTAACTGCAAGATTGGCACTGTGTTGATGGATAAACGCAGAAAAACAGTGGTAGGAGCGGGGGGACTCGAACCCCCAACCAACGGCTTAAAAGGCCGCTGCTCTACCATTGAGCTACACTCCCAACCTATTTAGCAGACCGAAAAATTCATTTTTCTTTATCTACTCTCTCAAACTAATAGAAAGTTCACACATCTGACATGCCAGTGGCAAGATTTCGGCAATCAAATCAGCCGAAAGTATGTACGAGATTTGCAAGCGGCCGAGGTGGGCTACCCTGCATATTAACAGCGAACTGCTCTGACGGGTTGGACCGGACAGATTCTTTAGCAATAACCTGTGTGCGGCTCGCCAACACCCTCAAGGAGTTTCACGGGAAGAATTTGGTGCCACTAACACTACAAGTCCAATTCAAGTTGATCATACCCCTGCAGCGACCATGCTTCATGTTTTAATCGCCTTAATTCACTCGCAAACTCCCTTGTAAAACCGTGGACCGTAATGACTTTTTTAGGCCTGACCTGATTTACTGCTTCTTTGAGTTCATTGAAGTCAGCGTGGTCTGAGAGTGGAATCGAAATATCCGTGCCAAACCGATGAATTGCTCGGGCATCAAGTCCCCAACCAGAAAGCATTGCGGTTTTGCAGTTAGGAATCAGGGGCAAAATCTTTTTTGCAGAATTCGGTGGTAATATGAGGGCATGATTATCAGGTACCAACCCGTCAAATTCCACTCCGGATGCGACCTTACAGCCAGCCGTGCGACATGCCATTGTCATTTCATATACTAACCTATGTGATGCATAAGGAATATCAGCTTTCCCTAAGATCGCTTGCAGCTCTTGGCTTTTCCCGAGGGAATAACACAAAAATGTTGGAACATGCCCAACCGAGAAAGCCTCGAGTGCAAAGCATTTAATTTGCTCTTCAATTTCGGGTAATCCAGGGAAAATCCAGTTGGGCTTACCAAAAGTTGTTTCCATGATTAGTGTGTCTGCTGGAATTAGGGCATTTGTCTCTGCTGTGTAGCTTTCTCTTAATTTAAAGTCTCCTGTATAAAGTAATGATGCCCCATTCGTTTTGCTGATCACATGTAGCATTGCTGAGCCGAAGATATGTCCCGCAGGCAAAAGTTTCAGAAGAAATGGGCCAATCTCGAAAGGTTCATAAAAATCTATGGAAGTGATTCGTTTAGGGTCACATTTAAAACGCGTGATTAGTAATTGAGCAGTTTGCGTTGAGCAGAATATTTTTTTGTGACGCCCAAAATGATCTGCATGGGCGTGAGATATAAAGCCCATCTCAGTGGGAATGCGTGAATCCAAATGCAAGTTCAATTCTGGCAAAAAAATGCCGGACTTGTATTGGACTTCAATTGAAGTAGACATGCTTTTGGAGGCTTAGCTTTACGTAAATCAACCAACGCATTTTGTTGTTAAATTACCCTAATTAAACAAAATAAAAAACCCCACCGAACCAACTTCCTCCTTGGAAATCTTCAAAGCCCGGCGGGGTTAACCATTAACCACAGATTGTCTCGCACGGTTCGTAGAAGGTGTCAAATAAGGCCATCTATTGCCCTAGCACCCTGAAAAGAAAAAGCCCCTCAGCGTCGTGAAATCCCCGAGGAGCTTTTAACGCGCCGTGTCTTTCGACCCTAGAACGCGTCGTGAGTAATTTGGTAATCAAGTGCCAGCCGTCAAAAAGCCCCCCCGCGCGACATCCAAAAACGCGGAGAGGCTCATGCTTCGGCTCCCGAGTCCCAACTGTGGAGAGGAGCCTGTTCCCTGTTATGGGTACCTCTAATATACCGACCAGGATCTGACCGTCAAAAAAGCCCCCCCGGTTTCCCGAGGGGGCTTTTCTGACTGATGTTTCTGTTTCCCTTTAGCGCAGTTAACCCTTTGGCCGCGCAGTTAGAAAATAGACCCGAAACCGCATTTATAGGAAACGAATTGATTTAATCATTTTCATGAATAGGTCTTTTGTTCCAAAAACCTCCTCATGGCGTGCCGGACGCACGGAGAGGTTTTACCGAGCCCCTCCCCTCTCCTCGAGTTTCATTAAAAGAATATTAGTCCACAACTTCATATTGGCAATATGGCGACCGGAATCCGATCGTTAAAAAAGCCTCAATTAGATCCATCAAAATCGGCTTTCCCGTTCTAGATTTTATTGTTTTAAAAAAGATTTAATTCAAAAGATGAATTCCTTTCATTTTCCATTCTTATCATTTGATGTACTTTTTTTAAGTGGAAATATTCGCAAGCGAGTACAATTATAAGTAAATGGATTTTGGCCCTTAGGAGGAGGATGTAATCAGATCAAAGCCTCAGAGCACACAAGACGACGTAAGTAAAAATGAAATTAGCAGTAATGAAGAATTAGAACACCATCCAAATGTTTTTGATCACTACGCTTAGTAAGATTACATAAATCTTTGAACCTCGTTTTAAAATGATTTCTCTATGAAAGAAAAAAACCATAGTTCTTCATGTTCCAAAGAGTTAATGTATTTGGAAATGAGAAAAGAGATAATGCAGCATAAATGGGTCGAATCACAAAAAGCTGGTATGGATATTGGCTTTGAAAGTGCTTCAAAAGATTGGGAGATAAAGCACAGTGAAAATTGGCTCAAATCTAATAAAGTTAATTCCGAAACAAATATTTGATGAATTTTGGGGCTTATGAGGCGGGCGGCTTCTATGATGAGATGTTTAATGAGGGGAGAGGTGCTGAGCGATCTGAGTACTCGGAAGTAAAAAAATTATTCGAGAGTCTCACTGAGGAAGATTTCAAAAATCAGAAAAATCGGATCAATCAGACATTTCTTGAGCAAGGAATCACGTTCCAAATTTATCAGGAAGATTCGTCCCTGGAACGAATTTTTCCGTTCGACCCAATTCCGCGTTTAATTACGAAAAAGGAGTGGGAAAAAATTGAACAAGGCCTCATACAGCGGATCACTGCTTTAAACATTTTTCTGAATGACATCTATAACGACGGCCACATCGTAAATGACGGAATCCTCCCTCGTGAGACGCTGTATTCATCAGCGAATTATTTGGAGAATTTCATAGGGTTTAAGCCTTCTAAGAATATATATATTCATATTAGTGGTTCGGATTTGATCAGGGACAATGACGGCAAATTCTACGTTCTTGAAGATAATCTGAGATGTCCCTCAGGGGTTTCATATGTTCTAGAAAACAGATCGGCAATGAAAAGAGCTTACCCTGATCTATACAGAAAGCTCAACATTGCACCGGTGGATGATTATTCTCAAATACTTCAAGAATCACTTAAATACATTTCTCCATCCAGAAAAGATAAGCCAACGATCGTTTTGCTTAGCCCTGGCATACATAACAGTGCATATTTTGAGCACACATTTTTAGCACGGCAAATGGGTGTTGAAATTGTTGAGGCCAAAGACCTTATAGTCTCTGGTGGTTACGTGTACATGAGGACTACAAAAGGGTTGGTTGTAGTTGATGTTATATACAGGCGAATTGATGACGATTATTTAGATCCGAATCATTTCAATGAGGAATCATTGCTTGGTGTGCCAGGAATTACCGATGCATATTTGAGGGGAAACGTTGCGTTAGCAAATGCGATTGGAGCAGGCGTGGCAGATGATAAGGTCATATACGCATACGTTCCAGAAATCATAAAATACTATTTAGCCGAGGATCCAATTCTTCCGAATGTCCCAACTTACCTAGCCTCAGTCGACAGCCAAAAGGAACATATTTTGGGTAATTTGGAGAATTTAGTTGTCAAAACAGCAAATGATTCGGGTGGCCACGGGATGCTTATGGGTCCTTCTGCTACCAAAGATCAAATCCAGAAATTTAGCAGGCTTATAAAAAACAACCCGAGAAATTATATCGCCCAACCTGTGGTTCAATTGTCAAGGCATCCTACTATATTTGAAAATAAGATTGAGGGGCGTCACGTGGATCTTAGGCCTTTTGTCATATATGGCGATAAAGTAAAAGTATTGAAAGGAGGGTTAACAAGAGTAGCTCTAGAAAAAGATTCCCTCATAGTGAATTCATCGCAAGGTGGCGGCAGCAAGGATACCTGCGTGCTAATGTAATAGATGTAAAGATGTTGTCCTCGTCTGCAGATAGTATTTATTGGATGGCTCGTTACATTGAAAGAGCTGGTAACACTGCTAGACTTTTGCATGTAAACTCTTTGTTTCTCATCGACGCGCGCATAAATAATCTTAGTCAAAACTCGTACTGGTTGTCTGTGCTGGAGGCAACCTCTTTGATTGAAGAATACAATCATTATTCAGGAAAGGAAGATTACAAGAACGACATAACTACTTTTTTGGCCCTAGAAAACGAAACTGCTAGTAGCATTAAAAGCTCCATACGGTTAGCGAGAGAAAACGCAAGAATGGTGAGGGATCAAATATCTGATGAGATTTGGGTGGAATTGAACGCATTACATTTATATCTAAACTCCAATAAATCGAAATTAGATTTTAAAAAATCACTGCATGATTTTTGCGTTAAAATAATTCAATTCTCACTCTTGTTTGAGGGTATAGCGAATGCGACGCTTCCTCATAATGAAGCATGGAACTTCTATCAGATGGGTATGTTTTTAGAGCGAGCTGACAAGACCAGTCGTATTATTGATATTCCAAAGAGGTTGAAAAAATCTGACCAACCATCTTCTTGGGGAGCTATACTTGAATCGTGTAGCGCGCGGTCGGCTTATCGTCAGCTCTACGGCACAGCAGCTAATGAGCGTAGTGTTACTGATTTGCTTATTTTCTCGCGAAGTTTCCCAAGGTCGATTCGTTTTTGTATAGATAGGCTGGACGAGAACATACACGAAATTTCAGGCACCCCAAAACACATGTATTCTAGCGAAGCTGAGAGAATAGTGGGTGCCACTAAATCTAAATTAGACTTTGAACGGCTCGAAAATGTTTTCTCTACGGGATTGGGCATATACATAGATAAATTGCAAAAAGACTTTAATAAAATTGGTAAAGAAATATTCGATGCATTTGTGCTTATGCCAAATGAAATTCAACGCGTCGGTTTGGATGAATCCCAAGCGCGCAGAATGCAAAACCAGTTTTCTCAATAAATTGGTATAAACAAATCGGTGGGCTTGAAAAATTTAAAAGAAGGTTTGAGAAGGTTAAAAATATATCATGACTCATGTTACCGATATAGTGAAAGTGCGTCCGACAGCACTAACCTTCTAAAACTAAAGCCCAAAGAAGGCGAATTTCAACAGTTGGATTTTTTTGTAATAAGCATCCACCCAAGTGTTCGGCTAACTCATCAAATTGATTTGTTTGGTAACATTACTCATGAGTTTTCGTTAAAAACAAAGCATGATTATCTCGAGATTAAAGCGTGCTTGATTGCAACGGTTAAGACCCAATTCGATTTGCAGAATTTGCCCTATGGTTCAGGTCACGATTCGCTTAATAACGATCGTTTAAAAGAAATTTTTCATCATTACTATGGTATTTCAAAATTTGTGTGGATAGACGCTGAGATATGGAAAGCAGCCTTAGATTCCAAAAATGATTCGGACGACGTTTTTCAGAGTTCTTATAGTATAATGAATTGGGCATACGAAAATATCGAATATTTACCTGGGGCAACTACAGTTAATACTACTTCTATACAGGCTTTCCACAGAAAGGCCGGGGTATGTCAGGATTTTACCCATATAATGTTGGCGATGTGTCGTTCGATTGGTGTTCCTGCAAGGTATGTGAGTGGTTACTTTTATGATTCAGGTATAAAGTCTTTACGAGGAGCTGCTGCAACTCATGCATGGGTTGAAGTATACATACCTCATTTAAGTAAATGGGTTGGACTTGACCCAACGAATAATAAGGTCGTGGACCA
>Ga0066378_10000784_pt1 | contig 12755 bp, 13 predicted proteins | sample Knorr_S23_td_DCM_FD_70947 | JGI IMG/M metagenome (GOLD analysis project Ga0066378, IMG submission 70947) | Marine microbial communities from Southern Atlantic Ocean transect - Knorr_S23_td_DCM_ad_71m_LV_A | ecosystem: Environmental > Aquatic > Marine > Oceanic | place: Southern Atlantic ocean...
GGACAAGCTGATGGGCATTCGCAAGGAACTCTTTGGTGAGTCTGGCGGCAAGAAGGATGACATGGCTCGACGCAAGGAGCGTTACATGGCTGCTGAGAAGAAAATGAAAGTCATGGTCCAGCAGGGAAAGATTTCGGAGGAAGATGCCGAAGACAAACTGATGGGTATCCGCAAGGAACTCTTTGGCGAGTCTGACAGCAAGGACGCTGAGAGCTCCCGTCGCAAAGAACGCTACATGGCTGCTGAAAAGAAGCTTAAGGCCATGGTCGAAAAGGGAGAGATTTCAGAGCAGGCTGCCCAGGAGAGGCTCGCTGAGTATCGTAAGAGGATGGCTCAAAAACCTTGAGCGTCCAAAGCGATCTTTCTCGCTCGGTTGTTCCCTATTCAGTTGCCCGATCGACCTTGGCCTCTGGCTGCAGAACAGGCCTGACCCCTTGGGCCTGTTTAGTCAAAGATAAGCACGGGTTTCTTCGGATCGGGCTTGAATGTGGATCCTTGGCACTTGGGGCAGTGCTTGAGGTGTTTCTCCGATGCGATCTCCCTGAAAGGCTTTCGGCAGTCCGGGCAAGGGTAGAGAGGTAGGGTCTTGCCGGTGACTCCATCCCACAGGGTAGCGACGGGAGTAGGCTTGCTCACATATTCCAGCCCCATGGCGACCATCCGTTTGGGATCGATCCCCTCCCGTGTCCAACGGAGATAAACGAATTTTGAACACGACCAACAAAACCCGGTCAAGGTTTGGGAAAGTTTGCCGCCTCCAAATTCCACTTTGCTTTCAAAGGCGCAGGGCGTCTTCTCTCCGGTATCAGGGTCGGTCTGTGTGGCAGAGCACACAAAGGTGAGGATCTTACCGGCGTGCGTAGTGCTCAAACACCACCACGCCATGAGGGCTACCAGAAGCAAAGAGGTAGCTCTTTTCCATGAAGCTTTCATGGCTGGGGAATCAATACCGCATCAATCAGATGGATGACTCCGTTGGAACTCATGATGTCTGCCTTGGTGACAGTGGCTGAATGAATCTTGATCACGGGCGAACCTTCAGGGTCCTCCGAAGCTTCATGGGTAACGGTGAGTTCCTTGCCGGCGATGGACTTCCGCGTGCCGGGTTTCAGGTCGGCAGATTTGAGTTGAGCCGTGAGGACATGGTTCTTGAGAAGGATGGCCAATTTTTGTCTGTTTTCCGGTTGCAAAAGCCCTTCCAGCGTTCCCTCCGGTAACTTGGAAAATGCGTCATCGGTGGGAGCCAGGACCGTGAAAGGTCCCTTGAGCTTGAGGATGTCGGTGAGGCCGGCGCTTTTGAGTGCCTTGACCAGCGTTTTGAGAGATTTGTGTTCGCTGGCCAGGGTGACGATGTCTTTTTCCTCGTGGTGATCCGCCCTCAGTTCTTGGGTGAAAAACGGGGTCACTGAAAGACTCAGGGTGATGAGCAACGGACAAAGAGATGATGTGAGCGAGCGCATGATAGAAGGATTTTCGCTGATGGCTGGGTGAGAGTCAATGCCTGGCGCGCTAGGGAAGATACTTGACCGTGGGAGGGGTTCTTCTAAGTTGCCACCATGCAAAGATACTTCCGTCAATGGCTTCTCTGCTGCTTGATTCTACCTGCCTTGTTGCAGGCAGAAGAGGTTCAGAAGTGGTCCAGTCAGTGGTCGCTGCCGGATGCGTTCATTCTGATTTTTCCACCCCCTCCGATGGATTCCTACGTGGGAATGGAGGTTTATGTGGACGATCAAAACCCATCCTCGACGCTGTGTTTGATCGATGGACAAACAGTGACCACAGATTTTGATGGCAGTCGAACCGTGCATCCTTGGTGTCAGGTGGAATGGTTGAAGGCCGACGGCACCACGAAGGGACGCGTCAAGCTGGATGCCGCCTCCGACTCTCTCGTACCCCTGAGCATGAACGAAGAGCACATTCTGCTTCGTCGACTCCACGAGGACGGCGGGAGCGATCTGATGGCATGGGGAGTGGGCAAGGGCACCGAGTTGATGGAGGTCTCCATCAAGCCTCCCGGGCCTGTGAAGGCTGATCTCAGGCAGGTGGATTTGAAAGGGGCTCCTCCCCAAGAAGGTTTTTATTTTCGCTCCACGATTGAAGGAATGGGCCCTTCAGCTGCTGCCCTGGAGCGTTTTGAAGTGGTGGTTTCCAAACCCGTGCTGACGCCCGCTCGAGTGATGCGCAAGGACAAGACCATCCGCATTGTCCCCGAGACGGGTAAGGCGGCATCCTATCGCCTGCAGTCGAGTCAGGATTTGACCACCTGGGTGGATGAAAAAATCAAAGCGGCAGCGGATTTGAAAGATGGCTTCGAACAGCCCGCTGACCAAGGACGTGCCTTCTTCCGGGTGGTCGAGCAATGACTTGCCCCTCTTTATCAACTGACATGACAGAAAAATCTCAAAAAGTCCGCACAGCGGCGATGAAACCCTTTTCCATCCTAACCGCCGTACTTCTATGCATGGGCCTCGGGAGGACCTTCGATCTTCAGGCGGAGACCGAACAGAACAATGGCCTATGGATGATGAAAGCCTCCCAGGGTGTTCTTGGTAGCAAGGATTCGCCATACCGTTGGTGGCTGGACGCTCATCTGCGTTATTCAGATGATGCCAATGATTTTGAACAGAGCATTTTCCGACCTGGTTTTGGATACGCCTTGCCCAAAAATCATACCTTATGGGCAGGCTACGGTTGGATTGCCAACAGCCCGGAGATCGGGGACACCTTCCATGAACACCGCTTCTGGCAGCAGCACTCATGGAAAACCAAGGTGGGTTCCTTTGGGCTTGCCTCCCGTTCCCGGCTCGAACAGCGATTCCGTGAAGGGTCTCAGGACGATACCGGCTGGCGCTTTCGCCAGTTCATCAAGCTGACGAGGCCCATTCTGGATGATGGACCGCTTTACTGGAGTCTTTGGGATGAAGTCTTCTTGAACTTGAATGACACCGATTGGGGGGCTGAAAGCGGCCTGGACCGCAACCGTATCTTCGCAGGCATTGGCTGGAAGCCGAAATCGATGCCCTACCTCAAGGGGGAAGTTGGCTATCTGAATCAGCTCATTGACCGTCCCTCGGGCATCCACCGCATGGACCACCTTCTTTCCCTGAACCTGTTTCTGAACTTCTGAACCTCACTCATGCGCCTGAATTGGGAAGAAACGGTTTTGCTTGCCCTTGGCTGGATCTTCCACCATCCGAATGTCATGCCTTTCTTTAGATTCCAGGCTGCTCATCAGCAAAGTCGCTGCTTCATGAGGGGGCCAAGGATGTGGCAGAAGGTCTTCTTTCTGGGATGCCTGGCAAGCCTTTTGAATCTTCAGTCTCTCACCGCCGACCAAGGGGATGCCGATGTGCCTCAAGCTTCTCCGAGTTCAAGGCATACCGAGAAAGTCAAGGCCGTGCGGGAGGGCCGTCATGATTTGGTGCTGATTGGAGATTCCATCACCCACTGCCTGGGGGAACTCGACGGCAAGTACGCCCCCTTCAAGGCGGTTTGGGATCAGGTTTTCGCCCCCCTGAATGCGATCAACTTGGGGTTCAATGGCTATCGCACGGAGCAAATCCTGTGGAATCTTCAACAAGGTCAATTGGATTTTGAGGTCTCCCCCAAGGCGTTCATGTTGCTCATTGGAACGAACAATACCGATGATCGTCATTTTTCCTCGACCCACACCGCTGAAGAAATCTTTCGAGGCACCCAGGCCATTGTGGATCTGATTCTGAAGCGACACCCTGCCAGTCGGGTACTTGTGATGCGCATCTTCCCCAGAGGAGGGGATGAACAGGAGGGGATCAGCCCTCCCATCTTTCACTCTTCACCCGAGTGCATTCAAACCTGTCAGCAAGCGGGTGCCATGACTCGCAAGCTGGCCGACGGGAAGCGGGTTTTCTGGATGGACATGAACGACCTTTTCCTCAATGGGCGAGGGCAGGTGGATCCGGCACTGCTTTGGGATCTGCTCCATCCCAGTCAGGAAGGCGCCCTGCTTTGGGCTCGGACTGTGGAACCGACCTTGAAGGCGCTCATTGCCGGAGAGCCCACCGAGGCCATCCAGGTGATCCGGCAGAACCACGGCAAATAGCTGGGCGCTTACCCAGGAAGATTCAGGTGTTCAGCGCAGGCGCGGATCGCCCGTGCCGTTCCAGAGACCGTTGTGTGGGGTCCCTGATCCGTTGACTCCCAGGCCATCCAGTTTTTCAGGCTTGAGGGCTTCGGAGTGACCATCCACGTAGACGAGGTTGACCCACCCTCCGTTTCGGGCCGAAGGGGTCGAGCGATGGGCGTCCGATCCGTCGGTGCCTCCTTCGTAGTAGGCATTGCCGGCGCCAGGGCCACCTGATTTGCTGCGGCTTCCTTTGGAGCCTAGTGCGAAAGACCCTAGCGGCGGATCGATGACATAAACCCCGGAGCCGCCCGATCCATAGGGGAGTTCAGGGTTTCCGTCCTTTGCTCCCTTGGTGTCTCCAATGGAAACCGTACCTGATGGATTCAGAATCGAAGTGTCTTTGGCGTGAAAGGGTCGATCATCGGCCGATGGGCAGCGCGCATTTCCCAAATACTGATAATTGTAACCGTAGCCACCGAAGAAAGCCTCACGTCCCTCCAGGAGGGCATGAGCGAATGGCTTGACCATGTTGGGGCGCTCTTCTTTACCGAGGTTTGGGCTGAGATAGATGCTTTCCGTGGTCATGTAGGGAAAGAGCTCATCTGCCCAGCGCCGCCGTGGTTTTCCCAAGGCGGTGGTCTCCGATTTGAGTGAGCTGTGTTTGGGGAAATACCCGTCATAATCACCCACGTAAAGCTGGAGACCGAGACCCATCTGTCTCAAGTTACTCAGGCTGGCAATGGACTTGGCTTTCAATTTGGCACGTCCCAAGGCGGGAAGAAGCATACCAGCCAGAATGGCAATGATGGCGATGACGACGAGCAGCTCAATGAGCGTAAAGGCACTTTTACGGCGATGATGGGGCATTTTGACTAAAGGGGTGTCTAATTGCAATTGAGACTCATTCTCATTTAAGGCCTGGTGGCTAAGGTTTCAGTAAATACATGATGACAAATGGCTTAGCGGAAAGCAGTCTGAGCGAATAAAAGTTTCTGGTTGAGAACTGGGAACTCACACTTTTAGCACGACGGTTTCGGCCATCAGGTCGTGGATGCACTGACGTCGCTCCGAGAAAATGAAGCAGCTGTCCACCAATAAGAATAAAAATCCTAGAAGGGGCACTTGATAGATGATTTGAGGCACGAAGGTTCGAATGAGAAAACCCTTGAGAAAGCCGGGGTTGGAACCATCGACCGAGTGCGCAATACGAATGCCCAAAGCGATTTTTCCAATGCTTTGACCGCGCTTGCTGATCAGCACCGCTTGCACGATGGTGAGGAGAATCATGGCGAGTCCGATCAGGACGATTCCCAGTGGATCAGGCTCTTCGCTACCATTGAATACGGGGCCGATCGCCACGATGACGCCTGGAATGGCCAGGAGTAGGCTGACCACCCCATCCACCAGGACTGCCATGAGCCGTCTACCTCGTGAAGCCAATTCGGCCATGGGTGGGGCGGGTGCCTGGGCGGCTTGTTCTGGCAGTGGGATATCTGGCAGTGAGATCTGCAGATCGGGAATGCTCGTCAGCGGAATCCATCCATCACATCCCTCATACCAGGCAAGGTCTTCCGCCGTGAAACGACCCTCCTCAAGGCCTTGTTTGATTTCATCCAGGCCAAAAGGGCCCAGTTTCTCGTTGTTTTTCCCAATATAAATTTCCATGGAGCCTGCGAATGGATGCTGAATTCAATGCATGGGGCCTGCGTGGAGGCCATGCAACTTACCTTTTCAAAGCACGACACGATGTCGATCTTTTTTTACCCGTGAAGACGGGGCAATCGTAAGGAGTGGTTTGTCGGCTTGAAAGGGCACGTGCGGGCATCCCATCTACAAGAAAGCAGGGAAAGTGATGGGGATCACCTTCCCTGCCTTCCACACAGCCAACTAACTAATGAAACCAAAACAGAAACCAAAACAAGCGAAGGGTTGATGCCTGTCGCTATCCATCTTCTGGAGCTTAGCGACGAGAACTCATGCCCTTGTCTTATCCCTTTAGACTCCTTCCTGCATCCCTGCATTCAAATATTTCACCGAAAAAAGTGGTTTCATCCTCATGCGGGCTTCCTTGTGATCACGGGTGGAGTTGCCGGTGGATCCGCGTCCGAAGCTCGCTTTCCTGTTCCTCGGCTTTTTCAAAGGTCTCACCGAGTGAAAGTGGTTCACGGTTCAAACCGGGAAAGGTATTTTCGCGATAGGCACGGCTGAGGGGGTTGAATCGGTCCAAAATGGATTTCCAGAGCTGGTTTTGGGTTTCTGTAGCATCCTTGGCTCCTGGGTTGGTTTTCAAGTCTACCCCGGTGAGTTGGGTCAATAGCTGATGTGCTTTTTCTGAGGATTCCCCGATGCCATTCAAAATGGCCAGGGCAAAGGCCAGATGACCATCGAGGGGAGGGTGAACACCATCTCCATATCGGTAACCGGCATCCTGCTGACGACTGGTGGCAATGTAGTCTGCCAAAGGTGTGTGAATGTCAACGGTCATCGCCACCTCATGGCCAAAGCGACCTTTTGCCAAAGCTCCCAGTGCCACCAGGGTGTCGTCATACAGGCTGTAGGTCTGGCCATAACCATACACAGCTTGGCCCGGAGGCAGCAGGTTCTTTTGTGGTTTGCTGATGGGGTCAAAGGGAGGTGGGGTCAAAAGGATGATCCGAGCGCCTGTCGCGTGAACCAGATCGATCAATCGCTCCAGATTGTCCAGATAGGCCTGTTGGATGTCGTCCCGGGCCGGGTAATAATTGCCATCATTCATCCCGTAGCAAATGAAGACCCAATCAGGACGAGCAATCTCCAGAGCGGGCGCGACGCGGTCATGCACCCATGGGCGACGACCGTGCCCTGGCTCAGTGGTGTTGGAAACGGTTTCGGCGCTGACCCCCATGTTGATCACCGTGAGGTCAAGGTGGCCGTAGGCAGCCCATAAAAAGGTCTCAATGAAAGCAACGTAACGACCATCCTGAGTAATGCTGTCTCCCAGAAAAAGGATGCGATCTCCGTTGGCGAATTTGAGCCCGTGATCGGGCTGTTGGGCTTGCGCGTGGATGAGCAACCCGAGGGTCCACAAGAGGCCTAGCACGTGGGAAAGGATGTGTTTTTTGGGATGAGGGTCGAAGGCTTTCATGGCTTTCGCTTATTTCAAAAAGCACGCTGCGAGGCAAGATCTGAATCGCATTTATCGATCCGACTTTGAATGCATGCTACGCAATTCATCCTTCGTCGGCAGATGGTTGAGGTCAGCTTCACGAAGGGTCAGGTGCAGAGCCCGATTCCACAAATGGGGACAGAACAGATGGATGGTCCCGCGGTCGATGACTGCATCCAGATAGGATACCTGGTGATTGAACCAACCGTTCTTTTCGGGGTTGGGCTCACAGGCGTTGGCAAAGAGGAAGCGCGGGGAATCCCAATGCCTGCCTCCATCCCTTGATCGTGAGACCCATATTTCCGAACGATCCTTCATGCCATCCATGGTTCCGGAGAGTCCCGTGTATTGGGTCCCTGCATGGCGGTTGTGGTGGAAAGCGATCAGTGTTTTTCGATCCGTCAGAAAAAAGACCATTGGCGGGGCATCGGGATGAATCAGCTTTGTCGGTTCGGGTGAACTCCAGGTCTGTCCATCATCCATGCTGCGGGCGCTCCAAATGCGTCCGGAGGGAGTCCGGGCCATGAAAAAAACCTCATCATCCTGAAGCCAGATGGGGCGGCCTTCATCCATGCGGCGATAGTTAGGGTCGAACCATCCGTTGGGACGACTTCCCGGAAGGAGTTGCCAGGAGGCTCCTTTGTCGGTGCTACGCAATAAGTATTGCTCCGTTTCCAGAGGCTGCTTGGACCAATCGGCTGCGTGCGCGCCGAGGATCCAGGTCCCTTTTCGGGTTTCGGTCATGCGGGTGACCGACATGCCCAGAAAGCCCGGGTCCTTCAATGGGTGGATCAACGTGACTTCACTCCAATGATACCCATCATCATCCGACGATCGGAAACCAATGGGAGTGTTTTCGAAGCGCCCTTTTTCCCGACTGTATTGGTCGGGAATAGGCTGGGTTCCAAAAGCGTAAATACGCTGACTGCCTGAGGGAATCAGCGGGATGAAACCATGCTGGCTGTAGGCGATGTCAAAGGCAATCCGGGGGCCTTGCCAAGTGATCCCATCATCTTTCGAACGATAGGCAAGCATGTCATTGACCTTGCCGCTGCCTGCCGCGTAGTGGTTACCCTCGGGAAACATGAGGAGCAAATCTCCCTTGGGAGTTCGAACGGCTCGCGTTTCAAACAGCCCCCGCACTCCTTCTTTGGCCTGATGAACCACTTGGCCTGAGAGGGCAGAGTGCTTGAGAAGCCCCAAGGTTGCGTCGGCATGAAGCGACTCGGGCAGATCCTTCAGAGTCCAACTCAGCGGCTCTTCAATTCCAAGCGTCACCGTTTGCCGGAGTTTTACGGCCTCCATATCCGCCGCAGAGCAAGGGCGGCCCAGTGATAGGAGAATGAGGTAAGCGATCAGAAGTCCAGACCATGGATTCTCTGCCATGCTGAGCCGGCAGGCCATGGTTTTCACAGACCGATACAGGAGAATGGAAGCCATGAAAGCATTCTAGCCATCTAAAGCTGAGTACGACAACACGTGATGTCCTGGAATCGATCCATGCCACCGTCCAACAGCAGAGGAACCAGCGGGGGTCAGCGCATCTCTGCACCTAGCTGCCCCTGGAGTGCTGCCAGGACTTTTGCGTGATCCTGCTCCACTTCCTTGTCGGTCAAGGTCTTTTCGGTCGAACGATAGGTCAGACTGTAGCCCAGACTTTTCTTTCCTTGCGGGACGTGTTCGCCGCGGAACATGTCGAAAACATCCACCGACTCCAGATGCACTGGCTTCGCCTTGCGGATGGTTTTTTCGATCTCAGCATGAGTGGTTTCTTCAGAAACCAGCATGGCCAGATCCCTACGAATGGATGGAAAGGTGGGAAGCGCCTTGAAGGATCGCTGGCGCACACGCATGGAAAGGAGGCGGTCCAAGTCCAGCTCACAGAGAAACACTTCGGACTTGATGTCATATTCCTTGGCGATGCCTGGATGGAGCTGCCCCAGCGAACCAAGGACATGTTTGCCGAGGATGAGTGAACCTTTTTCGACCATGAAGTCGGTGGAGGTGCAGGCCTCATGACGCCATCCCAAGCCCCGCATGCCGAATTGATCGAGAAAGACTTCGATGGTTCCTTTGGCATCGAAGATATCCAGGCTGCGTCCTTTGAACCCTTCCTTCCAGAAGCTGGATTCGATTTTGCCTGTCCAGGCCATAGAAAGGCGACGCGCCTCGATGTGAGCATTCTTTTCCTGCAGGAATACGCGTCCAATTTCAAAAAGAGCCAGATCGTTGACCCGGTGGTTGATGTTGTGTTGGAGCACATCCAACAGACCGGGGAGCAGGCTGGGCCGCAGAACGTTCATGTCTGCACTCAGGGGGTATTCGAATGCGACCACCTCACTTGCCACTCGCTGGGCCGCGGCTTCGGCAATCAGGGTCTGTCCCTGGGTTTCGTAAAGCCCCAGACCGGTGAGCAAGGCGCGTGCCTCGGCAAGCTGGTCGTGGATGGCATCATAGGGGTGGTTGCCATGGGCGCCACGCGGCGGAGTCGATGGGATGCGGTTCACTCCATAGAGCCGGGTGATTTCCTCGATGAGATCGATCTCGCCCTTGAGGTCCACCCGCCAACTGGGACACTGCATCTGGCATGAATCCGCGTCCTGCTGCAGGCATTTCAGTTCAAGAGATTCCAACAAGGCAATTTGTCGTTCGGGTTCCAACGCAATCCCAAGCAATTGGTTGGTTTTGTGGAATCGCAAGGCAAGCACCTTGGGATCTTTTTGCCCCGGATAGGTTTCGACGACCCCCTTGCAAAGGGTGCCTCCTGCAGTTTGCAGAATCAATTGGGCCGCGCGCCGGCTGGCCCAGTTACAGATATCCGGATCGGAGCCTCGCTCGAAGCGATAGGAAGCGTCGGTGCGACAGTCCAATTTTTTGGCGGTGCGCCGCACCGATTCAGGCTTGAAACAGGCACTTTCAATGAGAACGTCGGTGGTTTGATCGTTGATTTCCGAGTTGAGCCCACCCATGACACCCGCCAGTGCGATGCCTCTTGTCTCATCGGCAATGAGGAGCATTTCCTCATCCAGGGCATGTTCTCTGGCATCGAGCGTGGTGAATGTTTCGCCTGGCTGAGCGGTGCGAACAAGAAGGGTCGGCACGGTTCCTTCCTTGCTTTGAATCAAATGGTAATCGAAGGCATGAAGGGGCTGGCCAATTTCCATCATGACGAAATTGGTGACATCGACCACATTGTTGATGCTTCGGATCCCGCATGCTTCGAGGGATCGCTTGAGCCAGCTGGGGCTTGGTCCGACTTGAACCCCGCGGATGAGTCGAGCCTGATACCGAGGGCATTTCTCCGGATCTTCAATGCGGACGTTTACCTGAGACTCGGCTTCGGCTGCGGTTTCCTCAAGATTGATTTCAGGCCAGCGGAGCGGGTTGCCCGTCAGGGCGGCAATTTCACGTGCGATTCCGATGAAGCTATTGTAATCGGGTCGGTTGGGTGTGACCTCCAGATCCAGTAAGGTGTCTTCTTCGCTGCAGCCCAGGTAGGTGGCCAGGGGAGTCCCTGGGTGGGCTGCTTCATCAAGGATCATCAGGCCGTCATGATCTTGGGACAAGCCCAGTTCAGAGCCCGAGCACATCATGCCGCAGGATTCCACGCCCCGCAGCTTTCCTACCTTGATAGTAAAGGGTTTCTGTCCTTCTTTTGGGGGTAAGGAGTGCCCGGGAAGAATCAGGGGAACTTTGTCTCCCACTTTGAAATTCTTGGCCCCGCAGACAATCTGTCGCTGTCCCGTGCCATCATGAACCTGACAGACCGAAAGTTTGTCGGCATCCGGGTGTGGCTTGGATTCGATGACCTCTGCAACCACGATCCCTTCGTAGCCTCCTCCGATCTTTTCAACGCCTTCCACTTCGAGGCCAAGCATGGTCAGGTTTTCGATCAGTTCTTTCAGGGACCAATCGAAATCGACATACTGTTTCAATCCATTAACGGTGACTTTCATGTGAGGAGATGCCTTCCAACGTGCGGAGCTTTAAAATTGTTTCAAAAACCGGAGGTCGTTTTCGTAAAAGAGACGAATATCACCGATGCCATACCGAATCATCGCAATGCGTTCGATACCGAACCCGAAGGCCCATCCTGACCATTGATCAGGGTCATAACCGACGGCATCGAAAACCTTTGGATGAACCATGCCGCAGCCGGCAATTTCCAACCACTCCTTGCCCATTTTGCGCGTCAATGAGCTGGAAAAATCAATTTCGAGACTGGGTTCGGTGTAGGAGAAATAATGGGGCCTAAACCGTAGTTTGACATCCTTTCCTAGCAGCTCTTGAAACACAAATTCGACGGTGCCCTTGAGGTCTCCCAGCGTGACCCCTCTGTCCACGTAGAGCCCCTCGATCTGATGAAAGGTGGGGTTGTGCGTGGCATCTGCGGTATCGCGGCGATAAACCCGACCGGGTACGATGACGCGAATGGGTGGGGGCTGGTTTTCCATGACCCGAATCTGGACCGATGAAGTGTGCGTTCGCAAGAGAGGCCGCTCGGGGCTTTGAATGTAAAAGGTGTCCTGGCTGTCGCGGGCTGGATGGTCGGCCGGCGTGTTGAGAGCATCGAAGCAATGGTATTCGTCTTCGATTTCGGGACCGTCTGCCACCACAAATCCTATTTTTCGGAAGCTCTTGACGATGTCTTCGGTGACCTGGGTTAAGGGATGGCATTTGCCAAGGACAGGGCGCCGGCCCGGTAAACTAAAATCGGTTGCCTGGGAAGGCATGGCTGCTGCCATCTCCAGCTCCTCCTTGCGACGAGCCAGAAGTGCTTCGAGTTTCTTCTTGGCTTGGTTGATCTGTACGCCGGCCTTGGGGCGATCCTCTTTGGGGAGGGATCCCATTTGTTTGAGCAGGGCCGTAAACTGACCGTTCACGCCCAGGTAGCGAACCCGAGCCTGATCAAGTGTTTGGAGATCGCTGGCATTTTCAAGTGCCGAGAGGGCCTCCTGTGCTGTTGGGTCAATGTGTTCCAGCATGATTTAGAGTTGCGGGTGCGGTTCGAATGCTCTTGAGGTGTGGACCATGAAAACAAGACAACCGGGCGTCCATGAAAAGGTCGCCCGGTTGGATGTCACTTAAGTAAATGGATCAACCGTGTGGAAACGGGTAGGGCTTCAGGCAGCCTTCGCCTTCAGACCGTCCTGAGCGACCTGCACCAATTGCCCGAAAGCCTGGCTGTCGGTGGCAGCAATGTCGGCGAGCACTTTACGATCGAGATCGATTTTGGCTGCCTTCAGGCCTTCCATGAAGCGGCTGTAAGTCATCCCCGCTGCACGGGCTGCTGCGTTGATTCGGATTTGCCACAAGCGGCGGAAAGCCCGCTTCTTGTTGCGGCGGTCACGGTAGGCATACTGCCTGCCATGATCAAGGGCATCGGCTGCATACCGATAAAGTTTGGATCGGCGCAAGCGGAAGCCTTTGGCGGCCTGGATGGTGCGCTTGCGGCGCTTGCGAGATGCAACGGCGTTGGTGACTCTCATGGTACGATCTTATTAA
>Ga0066378_10000785_pt1 | contig 12747 bp, 6 predicted proteins | sample Knorr_S23_td_DCM_FD_70947 | JGI IMG/M metagenome (GOLD analysis project Ga0066378, IMG submission 70947) | Marine microbial communities from Southern Atlantic Ocean transect - Knorr_S23_td_DCM_ad_71m_LV_A | ecosystem: Environmental > Aquatic > Marine > Oceanic | place: Southern Atlantic ocean...
CCGCTGCGGAAAAATGGGACGTCACCCCAGAACGCTGTACTACGAAAAATAATCATGTGATTTTGAAAGGTACACGCAAATCGCTGCCTTTCGGAAAACTCGTGCCCTCTGCGGTAAAGCTTGACCCACCGAAGCCGGAAACGCTTAACTTCAAATCGCCTGAAGAATTCCAGTACATCGGTAAGAATTTTCCAATTACCGACATGGACGACATTCTCACGGGTAAAGCCACGTTTGGGATTGATGCTCGCATCGACGGACAACTATATGCGGTCATTGCTCGTTGTCCCGTCGTGGGCGGCACGATTGCCTCCTATGACGCGAACGCAGCAAAAGCCATAGACGGAGTCGTTGACGTGATTGAGCTACCTCGTTTTCAGGGAGCGCCCTTATTCCAACAACTCGGCGGGGTCGCTGTGGTCGCGACTAGCACATGGGCTGCATGGCAGGGCAGGGATGCACTAAAAGCGAAATGGAACGAAGGACTGAATGCGGATTATGACACGGACGAATTTCTGCGAGCATTAAAGGACACGGTCAATGAGACAGGCCAAGTAATGCGATCTCAGGGGGATGCTGCCAATGCCATAGCTAAGGCTACCGAACAAGTAGCTGCCACGTATTCAGTTCCGCACTTATCTCACGCACCGATGGAAACAACCTGCGCCGTGGCAGATGTTAAAACCAATGACGCCGGTGATGTAGTGTCATGCTATTTGAAGGCCGCCACCCAAAATCCACAAGCAGTTCAGCAAGCCGTGGGTCCAGCAATGGGGATACCAAATGACCAGGTTATTTGTGACGTCACGTTGCTCGGCGCCGGGTTTGGCCGTAAAAGCAAACCCGATTATTGTGTCGAAGCCGCGCGACTCTCAAGAACGCTAGGCAAACCGGTACACGTGACGTGGACGCGAGAAGATGACTTCCGTCACGATTACTTTCATACAATCTCAGCAGTGCATTGCGAGGCTGGGCTTGATGAAGCTGGGGATCCCGCAGGCTGGCTTATGCGAGCTGCCTATCCTTCCATTGGCTCTACGTTTAATGCTGCTGCCGATGCCCCGGCCACTTGGGAAGCTGAGATGGGGTTGAGTGATCTTCCATTTGATGTACCCAATGTTCTCGTTGAAGTCGGAAAGGCCAAAGCTCATACCCGTATTGGATGGCTCCGCGCCGTCTGTCACATCTTCCAGAATTTCGCAGTTTCCTCATTCGCGGACGAACTGGCTCACGCTGCCGGTAAAGATCCTTATCAATACCTGCTATCGCTTTTGGGCGAAGATCGACACCTCGACATTAAGGCACTGAAACTTGGGAACCGTGGGGCTGATCCTAATGATTATCCGTACGACATTGGACGTCTGAAAAACGTACTTACTCGCGTTGCAAAGAATTCAAAGTGGGATCGCCATTCACAATTACCTGAAGGGAAAGGCTTGGGCATCGCCTGCTGCCGAAGTTTTTTAGGGTATACCGGTCACGTTGTCGAAGTTTCGGTGACAAAAGACGGGTCCGTTAGTGTCGACAATGTTTGGTGCTCGATTGATTCGGGTACGATCGTAAGTCCAGACCGAGTACATGCTCAGGTCGAAGGTGCAACAATTATGGGGATTTCACAGGCCTTCTACGGCGAGATGCCGATGAAACGTGGAAAGGCTGTGCATAGTAACTTCGATGGTTTCCAGGTCGCGCGGATGAGCGATGCGCCCGAGTCGATTAACATCGACATCATAGAAAGCAATGCCGCCCCTGGTGGCGTGGGAGAAACGGGAATCGGTTCGTTTGCGCCCGCATTATGCAATGCAATCTTTGCCGCTACAGGGAAACGAGTTCGAGATCTGCCAATCAAAAACCATGATCTATCCTGGGGGTAGTATTTTTAGCATTTCCGGCAGTGAGCGCTTCAGGAATTCTTCATGAAACTCTTTGAGCAAGTCATCCGAAGATGCACCAAAGTGCTTAAGAAATGAACCTTCGAAGCCAAGCTTGTTTAGATCCTTGTGGAACTTAACGAGGTAGGTGTGTTCATCGCTTTTATGTATTACATAAGCAACAAACCAGGCACCAAGGCTGTAACCAACGTGACCTCGCTCGCCATAAGGTATGTCGCGAATGGAAACTCCGGCCTCAAGATCGGATAATGCTCTTAGCTTGCGTTCCATTTTTTCATTCAGATATCCCTCGCGTACACCTTCCTGACGGGAATAAAGGAGTTGAGCCATATACTCCGCTCCTCCCTCAATCCACCATGGATTTGTTTGCGTGCGACTTTCGCGTTCAGCATGTTTTCGGCTAAATATGTGAGCGTGCTGATAGACATGAAAGTACTCATGTAGAGTGACCGTTTTGTAATCCTCTTCATGGGGACCGGGATTCCTAGATGCCATGGTCACGATGAATCCTGACCAATTGTTATGTTCGTTCCGCTGTGTGTTAAGTCCAGCGTTACCTTCGGTTGCATACTTCACGAAGTTGTAATCCCGTTTGGCACAGGCAGAGACGTCATATCCGGCGTCTTTGGATTTTCTCACGCTGCAATATTCTTTATCCATACGCCTCGCCGCTTCGACGTCACTACCAACGATCCAGAACTCAAGGGGACCATAGTTCCCCCAGGCCGCCGCGGCGATCTCATACCACTCTTTGGTGAGTTGGACATGAGAATTCGGTACATCCCCAGCAGCGTAGAATTCAGGCTTGGCCTTGGTAATTTTGCCCCAATCATCACGTTCCTTCTCCGGCCTGGCGGCTTCGAGTGGAAAAATGACTGACAAAACCATGGCTATACACAAAATCCCAAACGTGATTTGTTTCATATTTTTTCTCTCTCCAAACACCTAACCGCGTGCTTGTCTATTTTTTCAACTGTTTCAATGTCAAATGGGCAACTTGTAATATTTCATATAAAATGGTGGCCAACATGATTATTTTTTACCTCGGAGCGTAAAGCGTGAAACACTCTTTTTGGGCCATCATTATCGTCATTGTAACGGCGGGATCTATTCTTGCACAAACAACAGATTATCCTCTCAAGCCGATTCCATTTAATGAAGTACGGATAACGAGTAATTTCTGGCGACCTCGTTTAGTAACGCAACGTAAAACACTCGTTCCATTTGCTTTCGACCGAACACAACCGGGAGTAGCGCATTTAGAAGCCGCAAGAGACTATCTGAATGGTATCGAACAGAAGGATCACCGGCCTCATCGTTTCATTGACTCCGATTTGTACAAGGTTATGGAGGGTGCAGCGTATTTACTCCAATTAGAACGCGATCCTGAGTTAGAAGAAACTCTTGACGACCTGGCGACACTGATCGCCGGAGCTCAGCACGAAAATGGATATCTCTACCCATCACATACCACCGGCGTTGGTAAAGAACGAGACATGATGGGGGATAGCCCTTACACCTTTATCGTCCATAGTCACGAACTGTATAACGTTGGTCATATGTACGAAGCGGCAATCGCATACTATCGAGCGACAGGGAAAAAGAAGCTGTTGAATGTTGCCGAGAAAAGTGCCCAGCACATCAATAAAGTCATTTTCGAAGGAGATTCGAAATACAACGGAGGCAAACCAGTAATGCAAGCCCCTGGGCATCAGGAAATGGAATTGGCTTTAGTCCGTTTGTATCGTGTGACTGGCAAGCAGCTCTATCTGGATATGGCTCGTAAATTCCTGGAAATCCGTGGGAAGACATACGTTCCGGACGGAGAGGGGGTTATGGCTCCTACCTACGCACAGCAGCATGCCCCAGTCACTAAACAATCAGAAGCCGTTGGTCATGCGGTTCGCGCGACCTATCAATATTCGGCTATGGCTGACGTGGGCACGTTAACCGGTGACCCAGCCTATGGCGAAGCATTAGATCGTATCTGGGGCAACATTACTGACACTCGAATGCATATCACCGGTGGACTCGGTGCCGTCCACGGAATCGAAGGATTTGGACCTAAATATGAACTCCCCAACGCTGATGCATTTAATGAAACATGTGCTGCTGTTGGTAACGTCCTGTTCAACTACCGCATGTTTTTGTTAACGAAAGATGCCAAATATTTAGACGTAGCCGAAGTTGCGTTACTCAACAACGTACTGGCCGCAGTCAACCTCGAAGGCAATCGCTTTTTCTACGTCAACCCATTGGACGCAGACGGAAAATATCCATTCAATCATGGAACGGCTGGACGTGCACCATGGTTTGGAACTGCCTGCTGTCCATCCAACATGGCCCGATTACTACCTCAGGTCCCTGGCATGACCTATGCCCACGACGACAACGAACTGTTCATCACATTTTTCGCCGAAAGTTCAACTCAAGTGGAATTTAATGGTGTCCCTGTCGCCATCGAGCAAGCAACAGACTACCCCAATGATGGCAAGATCAATATCTCGCTCAATCCAGCTAAGCCGACTACCTTCCGTCTAAAGCTACGCATTCCCACGTGGACTCAGGATCAATTTGTTCCTGGCGATTTGTACCGCTATGCAGATTCAGTCAGCGGCGGCATCAAATTACAGGTCAATGGAAAGGCCGTAGACCTTCATGTCGTCAAAGGATTTACGACGATTGAACGGGAGTGGAAGGTTGGTGATACCGTAACTCTCACACTACCCATGCCAGTTCGTTCAAACGTCTGCCACCCTTCCGTCGAAGCCAACCACAATCGATTGTGCTTTACACGCGGTCCATTCGTCCTTTGCGCTGAGGGTGTGGACAATGGTGGTGCAACCCAACGATTCTTCTTCGAGAAACTCCCGATTACCATTCGCTCCAAGCCATATGAGACCGCCGTCAAGTACGGTTCCTTTATCCAAACGCGTGTTCCAGGTTATACCATTAACAACCAGGGAACGTCCAAGCGGGCGAGTGTTGTTCTAACACCCTATTATGCTTGGAATAATCGTGGTACAAGCTCGATGACCGTTTGGTTCCCACGCAAGAAAGAAATGGCTGTGTTTGATCCAAACGCATTACCAAAAGAAAGTATCTTCACGCAGTTAACTGCATCATATACGTCAAAACTCGATACCGTGAACGCAATTGGAGACGGAAAGGAACCCGAGTGGTCCAGTGGAAATAAAGTCCCACGGTGGACGAGTCGCGGTCAAAACGGAAAACCGCAGTGGGTAGAAGCGCAATTCGAAGGCACCAAAGCTATCCGAAGTATTGGTGTATTCTGGATGCAGGACAATTTTGACGTCAAATTCCCCAAGTCCTGGACTATTGAAGTCTCACGTGACGGACAGTGGGTACCGTTCGAACTTTATACAACGGATCGTTATGACACTCGCGCCAACCAATACAACGTCGTACATCCTGCCGCACCTCTCAAGTGCGACGCTATCCGTATTAAGATGACTCCCCAAGAAGAGGCTGCGGTCGGAATCCTAGAGCTCCAAGTCACCTTTGAGTGATACATTTGTTTTACGCTACCCAATCCCATCCACAGGACAAGGGAACCATGACATATTTCGTCAAAGAAGCAAGCCTCTGTTTGATCGTCTGTTTCCTTGTATTTCTGTGTCCGTGCGTCAATGCAACCGAACGCCCCAACATCTTGTTGATTGTTTCAGAGGATAACGGTCCGGAACTGGGTTGCTACGACGACCCCTATGCCCGCACTCCTAACCTAGATCGACTTGCCAGTGAGGGCATTTGTTTTCAGCGTGCTTATGTTCCTCAATCCGGCTGTAGCCAATCAAGAGCCAGTTTCTTTACCGGGCTTTACCCGCATCAACACGGACAAATCGGATTAGCTACATGGGGCTTTCGATTATTCCGAGACGACATCCCTAACCTTCCAACGATTCTCAAGGCTGCAGGTTATCGCACAGGTATTATTGGAAAGCTTCACATAAACCCAGCCGACAGCTTCTCCTTTGACTTCCATGAAATCAAAGGAGCCAATTTCCAGCGTAAGGACATAGGCGACTACGCGACTTTTGCGAAGCAGTTTATTAGCTCAAGTGAGACTCCTTTCTTTCTGTCTGTGAACTACCCAGAGGCACATGACCCCTGGATAACACAGGTAGATGGCATACCTAAAAACCCTCTCACCAAAGACGACGTGACACCGATGCCATACATGGGTGTCGATTCTCCTGCCTTACGTCAGTTAGTCGCCGATTATTACAACTGTATTAGTCGACTCGATTCTTTAGTCGGAGACCTCTTGGCAGTATTGGAAGCATCCGGCAAGACGGAAAATACGATTGTGATTTATCTTGGTGACCATGGGGCAGACATGTTACGCGGAAAACGCACGTGCTACGAAGGAGGTTTGCGGATTCCATTGATGATGAAGTGGCCCAATCATATCGCGCCAAGTGTCAACCATCAGTTGGTTTCCACCCTGGACATCATGCCAACCGTCCTTTCAGCATTGAAGCTCGACCTTCCCGCTGAACTAGCTGGGCGCCCCTTGCAACCACTGTTTCAACCGGAAGACCAAGCACAAGTAGATTGGCGAGATTTCTATTTCGCGGAATATCATACACATGCGGCCGCCCCAAACTACTTTCCGCAAAGATCGGTCTGTACTGACAAGTACAAATTGATCTTGAGTTTGTTGCCCGGCAAAATACATCCTGATTATCACGACACCATGCGAAAGCTAGAAGGTGACAACGCGTCGTCTGGATCCTCTTTGAAATTCGACCTTGAGCAAATGATCCTCTCTGCTTCGCCGGAGGTACAGGCGGCCTATCGTATTATGCGAGTGCCACCAGCCGTACAGCTCTACGACCTTGAAACCGATCCGTATGAACTTATCAATTTGGCTGGGAACGCGAAATATGCGGACATTCAGACAGACTTACTTAGCAAGCTAAAACAATGGCGGGAGCTGACGAAAGACCCGTTGCTAAGTGACAACATTTTGCGTGCACTTACCAAGGAAGTGCAATCTGTTAAAACGAAAAGTGTTGCCCGAAAACATCAGTGGAAATACCCGGACTATTTCTTCGGCCTGAATCCTAATTCCTCTAATTAAGGGACGTGAAACCGATGAAGACCATGGCTACCTTGGCCTTTCTGCTAAGCTTGCTGATCCTGCCCTCGCATGCATCAGAGCGTCCCAATGTCCTGATGATCATCGTCGACGACATGAACGACTGGGTAGGGTGCCTCGGTGGCCATCGTCTAGTCAAAACTCCAAACATCGATAGACTAGCCAAACGCGGTACACTCTTTAGTAATGCACATTGTGCCGCCCCTGTCTGCAATGCTTCTAGAGTGGCAACATTGACGGGGTTACGTGCAAGCACGACTGGAATTTATGACAACAGCGTGAAGTGGCAGGAGCATCTTCCGTCTACCATCTCATTGCCTCAACATTTCAAACGCAATGGCTATACCGTCCTTGGTGGGGGTAAAGTCTTCCATCATATGCCTGGATTCAACAGGCTTTCAGACTGGGACGATTACCTTCCTCAACAGTTTGATGGCCATTTCCAACAATCCCTGCATGCCGGGAAGAATGTTACCTCATTTCAATTCCCGAAGGGCTATCCACTTAACCAACTTCCCCAAGTGAAGGCATTGGCCCGACCGCCTAGAAACGCTCGCGAATTTGACTGGGGCGAGCTCAACAAAGACATATTCGAGACAGGAGACGGAAAGCTAACCGAGTGGGCAAAGACACAATTACAACAACCGCGGCAACAGCCTTTCCTACTAGTTGCCGGCATCTATCGACCACACCTACCTTTCTATGCTCCAAAACGATTTTTTGAGCATTATCCACACGATAAGATCCCCATCCCAACTGTTTTGCCGGGAGATATCTCCGATCTACCAAGTTCAGGCAAGAAGTTTGCGTCACAAAGGCGGGAAGACTTAGACCTTGTACAAGAGGCCGGTAAATTTCGGTCTATGATGAGAGCTTACCTTGCGAGCATATCCTTTGCAGATTTTCTGATCGGGAACTTGCTCGATGAATTAGAAGCAAGTGAGCATGCAGACAACACCATCGTCGTACTATGGTCCGACCACGGGTGGCACTTTGGCGAGAAACAACATCTTCATAAGATGACGTTGTGGGAACGGGCAACCCGAGTTCCCTTTATCATATCTCTACCTGCAAGTCAGATGTCACGAAAGCAATGTAATGCTCCAGTTAGCCTTATTGATCTCTTCCCAACCCTGATTGATCTCTGTGGGCTTCCGAATCTCGACAAACTGGACGGAACAAGTCTGAGGCCGCAATTGGAAGACCCAACTACACCACGAGATCGCCCGGCAATTATCACCCACGGCTATAACAATCATGCTGTACGTACAGAGCGTTGGAGATATATTCGATACTCGGACGGTGGCGAAGAGCTTTATGACCTTCTGACCGATCCTCACGAGTGGCACAATTTGGCTGACTCGCCAGACCAAGTCCTCGTGAAACATTCGCTTTATCAGTTAATCCCGAAATCGAATACCAAATCACTTTCAAAGAAACGCATCCCTTAATTTTTCTACTAACCAATCAAATCTCTGACATAGGTGATGGCATGTCACTAAAACAGTTTTTCACATTTTTCATTTTGCTTTCTACCACCATGACAGCCTTTGCGGATGAATCCGGAAATGGGCCGAGGGCTGAACGTAAAAACATCGTGATGTTTCTGATAGACGACCTAGGATGGAGCGATCTTGGCTGTCAAGGTAGCGAATATTACCGAACTCCGAATATTGATCAACTAGCGCAGGAAGGTGTGAGATTCACGGATGCCTATGCTGCCTGTGCAGTATGTACGCCGACGCGTGCTGCGATCATGACCGGAAAATATCCTGCGCGGACATTGATGACCGAATGGCTACCGTCAGGCAGATGGAATCCCAAGGCTCGCCTTAAAGAAGGTCGGTTTCTGCGTGATTTGCCTCGTGAAGAGTACACGATCGCAGAAGCGTTACGTGATGCTGGATATCGTACCGGCCATTTCGGCAAGTGGCACTTGGGTACAGAAACCTTCGGCATGCCTGAGCATCATGGCTTCGAGATCAATGTTGGGGGGAATCCTCACGGCAACCCAGGCAACTACTTTTTCCCATATAACGGTAGCTGGAAAATCCCTACCACAGACCGACGAGCCACTTGGAATGTTCTCGACGACGGTAAGCCAGGTGAATATCTTACGGACAGATTAACCGACGAGGCTATCCAATTCATCCATCAGAGCAAACAGGACCGCAAACCGTTTTTCCTGTATTTCCCGCACTATGGTGTACACACGCCAATTCAGGCGAAGGCTGAAGTGACTGCCAAATACGATAAAATCCCCAAAGGCAAACGACAGGGCATGCCGGCCTACGCGGCGATGGTTGAGAGTATTGATGATAGCGTTGGGCGTGTCATGGCGTCGCTCAGAAAACTCGGATTACTTGATGACACCTTGGTGATATTCACCAGTGATAACGGCGGATTTTATAAGGCTACTTCAAATGCGCCATTACGTGCCAATAAGGGGGCATATTACGAAGGAGGCATTCGTGTTCCATTAATCATCCGCTGGCATGGCCATGCGGAATCCGGTTTGGTTTCGTCGGCATTAACGACAAGCTCAGACCTCTATCCAACATGTCTAGCGGCCGCTGGACTTGCCTTACTGCCTCATCAGCATGAAGACGGCGTAAGTCTAGTGCCGTATCTAAGAGAGCAGGGCGGAGCGGAACGAGGGAATGACCGGAGTTTATTTTGGCATTATCCCCACTACAACGGGCATCCTAGTAGTGTGCCGTCGAGCGTAATTCGCAATGGCGACTGGAAGTTGATTCAGACCTTCGATCCTGTTGGATTAGAGTTATACAACCTCCGGAATGACATTGGTGAGACTACGAACTTAGTGGAATCCGAGCCTGAACGTGCCGAGTCGCTATTAGCCGAACTCACTGCCTGGCGGCTTTCCGTTCGTGCAGAAGCTATGACTCCAAACCCCAATTATGAGAAATAGGGTCGAAAAGAGGTCTAAGGCATGACGATACAAGCCTTGTCGCCTCTAGATTTCAAGTACACCGTTACTTGTACCGAATGAATCGATTTCGATGCCCATACGCTGCAGAAGATTCACATAGAGGTTGCATAGCGGTGTGTTATCTTCTCTCGAACCCACTTTTACAAACTTCCCGTGTTCATAACCACCCCCGGCCAAAATGATCGGCAGATTTCTTGGATCATGTGCATTCGCATTACCCAAATTGCTACCGAATAGAACCGAGGTATTATCCAACAAGCGATTACCATGCTCCTGAGTCTGAACCATCGAAGTGAGAAATTGATTAAATGCGACCAAAATCTGTTTCTCGATCAACTTCAATTGCCGAATCTTGTTAGGATCCCGGCCATGGTGGGACAGGTTATGGTGTTCAGCCGTGACACCATTAATCTGAGGCACTACAAGATGATCTTGAATCACCATACTTATGACGCGAGATGAATCAGTTTGTAGAATCAGCGGGATCATCTTAAACCAACTACTAACACGGCCTACCAAATCCGCCTTTTCAGCGATATCTCTGGGAACGTCGATGTCCACTTTTGGCTTGGGCATATCCAACCAGGCTTCTGACTCCTGCAAATCCTTCTCAGCCTCACGAATTGATGCAAAATACTCGTCCAACTGACGACGATCGTTACGACTGACATTTCCCTGCAATGCCTTGGTCTGCTCACCAACCAAATCTAAAATACTACGTCCTTCAGCCAACCGTTGCCTCTGACGACGCACATCACGTGGACTACCTTGCAGGAACATTTTTGCAAATAGCTTAGATGGCTTGTGCTCAGCAGGAATCATTACTCCGTTAGCTGTATAAGCCTGACTCTCGGTACCTTCAGTACTTAGTGCAACTGATGAAAATCGAGTGCGATTACCAATCTGGTTAGCAGCAACCTGATCTACGGAAATGGAATTACGAAATCCTCCCAGGCCGGGATTGCGTGCCGACGAAAGAAATGTCATTTCCGTATCGTGCGGTTCTTTACCAGTCTGCTCAGGATGAGACAGACCCGCAAACAGGCTGAAATCTGACCGATGACCCTCAAGCAGCTGCAGATACTCCGTACTTTCGTAATCCTTCCCAGCGGTGCTTGGGAAGAGTGAAGGGGAGTACAATCCCAGGGTACTACATATCATCACCATTCTCTTTGGAGGCTCATGACCCTGCGCACCCAAACTTGGGGTCATCACTTCCAGCAATGGAAGCGAAAGCCCAACTCCGGATGTCTTAATCATTTCACGGCGTGAGAGTGGTTTATGCATTATCGTTCCTTGAACAACCTACTTTGGACAACCTGGTGAATCAAAGTTTTCATAGGATAACCATCGTCTTTCATGGCCGACAGAATCTTCTCTACTTCGGAGCGGTCGGCAAATTCGATTTCCGCGCCCGTAGAAAACACGAGCAGTTTCGACAACACATTACGAGCAACCTGTTCTGAATAACCAAGCAAATGTCGTTTATATTCGCCAATCCCACCAAATACCTCGCCGTCCTCTGTTACACCCGACGGATCTACGGGCCGTCCTAAATCATAATCGACATGAGCATACCGAAGTCCGGCATTTAATTCCCTCATTACCCCGCGGCTGTTACGGTACTGTTCCCGATAATTCCCTATCGGATCAAACGTTTCCAGTGCGAATCCCGGGGGATCGATCCTGCGGTGACACACAGCACAGGTTTCAACCTCCTGATGTTTAGCAAGTGTTTCCCGGATACTCGTAGCACCCCTGGTATCCGGCTCAATGGAGCCTACGTTGGGTGGCGGCGGATTTGGTGGAAGCCCTAGAAGAGTCGTTAGCACATAGTTGCCACGTTTGACGGGAGTCGTAACCGTCCCATTTGCTGTGATTTTCGCTATCGAAGCATGAGTAATAATGCCCCCTCGGACGCTATCTTCCGGGAGCATTACCTTACGCACTTCTTCGCCAAGTACGCCCTCAATACCATAGTGCTCTGCCAATTTGCGATTCACAAAGGTGAATTCCGAATCAATTAGATTGTCCGTTCCTAAATTTTCGTGAATAAGGTGTTCAACAAAACTTCTCGTCTCAGCCAACATCGCACGGCGAAGTACGTCGTCATACTCAGGGTAAAGATACGCATCCGGAGTCGTTTCATCAATTCGACTTAGTCCCAACCATTGGTCAAGAAACTCATGAGTGAATCTCGTGGATTTCGGATCCGCCAACATCCGGTCAACTTGTGCAGCTAGAACAACCGGATTAGTAAGGTTGTCGTCAACTGCTAAACGAACTAATTCTTCGTCCGGGAGACTACGCCACAGAAAGGCTGATAGTCGTCTAGCTAAGCTTAATCCGTCTAACAAGCCGGAACTCCCAGTTTGAAATAACAACTCAGGCGAGACTAACACCGCACGCAAAGGAACCCTTGCCGCTTCAACGAACCCCTGTCCAGAATCAAGACCGGACCTTGCAAGCGATACAAAAGCGTCAACCTCCGTGTCGGAAACCTTTCGACCAAAGGCTCGAGTGGCTAAAACTATAACACTATCGCGAATGTGTTCTATCGGAGCTTTCGAAAATACCGGATGGTAAACCCGAACATTCCCCCGTTGCTCCGGCTTTCGAAATTCCCATCGAACTCCCGGAAATAGCGAGCGTGTATGCCTAGGCGGCCACACCTCTTCCAACGGTCCTTGAATAACAACCTTACGGATGCGTACACCTTCACCTTTGAACTGACTGGCTGGTTGTGCGGTTCGATTATAAATAATTTTCCCATCCGG
>Ga0066378_10000786_pt1 | contig 12745 bp, 10 predicted proteins | sample Knorr_S23_td_DCM_FD_70947 | JGI IMG/M metagenome (GOLD analysis project Ga0066378, IMG submission 70947) | Marine microbial communities from Southern Atlantic Ocean transect - Knorr_S23_td_DCM_ad_71m_LV_A | ecosystem: Environmental > Aquatic > Marine > Oceanic | place: Southern Atlantic ocean...
GAAATTAAATCTAAAAGATTATAAAATGTCTCTAAGTCATAGCACTTAAAATCAATAGATAATTCATTTTTATGTAAATTTATAATATTTAAGTTGATTTTTTTTTGATTTTGATCAATCAAATTTAAAACTTTAGATAAAGATAAATTGTAAGTATTTGTATTATTAGAATCAATTATAAAATTATGCCTAAAAGACAAAGTCACTATTGATGAAACGATAACAACAAAAAATAGAATAATAAAAAAATTTTTAGAAGAATTCGAATTTTTATTTTTCACTTCTTCTTTTTTATAATCTTTAACTTTATTTTTTTTATTATTTTCTAACTTTTCTTCGTTTTTATCAAATTTTTGTAAGCCAGGATTGTTGGTTAGATTTAAATCAAACATCTATTCCCTCCAAACTGTTACCATTTTCATTGAAGCTTAAAAGGTTATAACTTATTTTATTTTTTAAATTTTTATTCAAAAATTTTGAACCTATATCCATAACAGTAATTTTATTTGAATCTATCATGGAAATTTCTTTTAATAAATCATAATTGTTTTTTGTTTGATAAACATAAATTTGATTATAAAAATCATAATCCAGACTCTTAATTTTCTTATAATTCACAATATGTTCAATTATAGAAACTAATTTTTCAGTGTATTGTTCAGTGCCTATGGATTGTAAAATTTCAATATTCTTAAATAAGTTAAAATTAATATAATTAGAAAAATTTTTATCTTTAAAAAAAAGTATCGAATGATTTTTATTTTTACCTATTTTCCATAAAATATAGTTATCATTTGGAACATTGTACATATTCAATGAACTGTTTGCAGAAAAAATATCAATAGATAGATGTTTTAACCTAAATCCATGTTTTTCACAGGACTCTAAAATATTTTTTTTAATTTGCTTATCTATATAAATAACCAAAACTTCAGCTGAAATAGATTCTAATGAATAATAATAAATATCATAATTTTTTAAAACGTAAGGTCCTAAAAAAACATTTTCATACCAATCAATTTTTTCTTTTAAACTTATACTTTTATCATACTTAAATGAACTAATACTTACATTATTAGAATCTAAGGATAAGGTTAAATTTTTATTTGTCGCTTCATGGATTTTATTATCTAATTTATTTAAAACATTTTCCAAAAAATCAATAAAAGATTTATCCTGGAAACCTATTTTCTTATATTGGACTACACTAGGTCCAGATTCGGATGGCAACCATTCAACGCAAGACAAACAATTAGAAGCTTGAGATATTGATAACAATTTGAAACCCTACTTTTCTGCCCAGCTTTTCACTCCTGAAATAATTGATTCTTTCTTACCAGGTCTGTATCTAAATATACCATATCTAAGTTCATTATCATCTGAAGTGAGTGGTGATTCTATGCTAAATACAGGAGCAGAAGGGTTAGATTCATCTATCTTTAATATAAATTTTTTCTTATCAAAATTATTTTTAGAAATTGGACAGTAAATAAACTCTTCGTCTAAATGAAATTTTCTCCTAAGGAAATTTCTGTATTTATTTACTCTTTCAACATATTTGACTGTTTGTGGATTATAGTTTGATTCAATATATTCACTTTTATTTTTATTAAATTCATTAATCTCAATAGATAATCCATCTGGATTTTGATAATGAGTAATATACTGACCAACATAGTTAGAATTATTTTGATAATCATTAAAATTTTTGCTATTAACCCAAATTGTATCAATTAAGCTAAGATTATCTTCATTTTTCACACCTATCTTGTAGAGTGTATCAATTTCAGTTGTTTTAATAACTTCAGCAGTACTATAAGTTGTATCAACTCTAATATGGAATGTTTCATCCATCATTACGTCATAAGTTTTTTCGCCTAAATTAATTTTCTGTTTTCCAACAAAAGTGCTATCTGATATAAGTGAATCCATAGCAGCTTCAACTAAAGTAAAAAGCTCACTTACATCAGTTGTATAATTTCCTGTCATTTCATAAAAAAATTCTTCAGCGGATGCAATATGTTTCATTCTAGATCTTCTCATATCCTTATATTGATTTTCTTCACTCCATACATTTAGAGGTATATAAACCATAAGAACTAAAACAATAATTGAGAAAAATATAAGCCAATCTAAAACACCTATTCTTTTATCATATTTATTTTTCACAAAAACCCCACTTTTATTTATGTATTAATTTATAAAAAAGTTTGATTAATTCTCGATTTTTTTAAATTTTATTTCATCATCTAAATTATTTTTTAAATCTAGAATTATTTTTTTTAAATCTTTCGATATATTTAAGGGGATATCAATATTAACTTTAATATATTGGTCTCCCCTGCCTCCATAACCATTAACTTCTTTAAATCCTTTATTTTTTAATCTTAATATCTGTCCATTTTTAATTCCAGCTGGAATTTTAAATTTTACTTTCCCATTAAGCGTAGGAACTTTTACCTCAGTACCAAGAACAGCATCTGAATAATTTATCACACATTCTAAATATAAATCACTATCAGATCTTACAAATAAACTGTGTGGTTTTTCTTCAAAATAAATTATTAAATCTCCATTTAAATTACTGTCACCAGATAAACTGTGATTACCTTCGCCTTCAAGAGTCATATAATTTCCATCAGAAACACCAGCAGGTATCTTAACTTTAATTGTTGCTGTTTTCTTATCTCTTCCACCAATATAACCCATACCTTTACAATTTGGACATACCTGAACATTAACTATTTGACCCAGCATTGACCTTTGGACATTTCTTACCTCTCCTGAACCATTACAGGTTGAACATTCTTGTGCGTCAGAAGATGATTTTTCCCATCTTTTAATCTTAATTTTTTTTGATGTTCCTTCAAAAATCTCTTCATAGGTTAAAGGAATAGATATTTTGAGATTTTCAGCCTTTCTTCGTCCATTTCTAGAAGAGCGCTGACTTCCGAAAATATCACCACCAAAAATATCACTGAAACCACCTGAGCCACCACCAAAAACGCTATTAAAGATATCTTCGACATTCATGCCACCAGAAAAACCACCTGATCGAGAATTATTGACACCTGCATGACCAAATTGATCATACTGAGATCTTTTATTATCATCACTCAAAACAGAATATGCTTCGGCTGCTTCTTTAAACTTATCTTCAGCTTCTTTATTATCAGGATTTCTATCTGGATGAAATTTCATTGCAACTTTTCTGTAAGCTTTTTTAATTTCATCTTTTGATGAGGTTTTTGAAACACCTAATATTTCATAATAGTCTCTCATTATTCTCCTACAATAACTTTTGAATGCCTAAGAACTTTGTCATGAAGAGTGTATCCTTTTTCATACTCTTCAAGTACAATACCTGATTTTTTTTTTGATTTTTTTGTCATTATTGCTTCATGAAAATCAGGATTAAACTTTTCATTTAATGAATCAAAATTTTCTACACCTAAATCTTTTAAAATATTAACAAACTTTGTTTTTATTAATTCTATTCCATTTATCATTGAATCAATATTGTTATTTTTTGTATTTATCACTCTTTCAATATCATCTAATATTTTCAATATACTTTTAAAGGCATTTTCACCTTCATACTTTCTAATATTATCAATTTGTTTAGACGTTCTTTTTTTATAATTATCGAATTCAGCTAAAAGAGATATGTTTTTATTTTTAAAACTTTCCAATTCTTGCTTTAATTCTTTAACTACAGCTGTACTAGTTTTCTTTTTCTTACTATTATTTTTTTTTGACATATAACACTCCCTGTTATTTATGTTAATCTTTAACGTACGATGATAGCGCTTTTGAACTACCTAAAAACCCTAAGAACATTCCTAAAATAACGTTTAGAAAAATAATTTCATTAAAATTTAAATTTCTTAATATCAATACTGTTGCTAAATAATAATCAATAAAATTATAGAGTAATAATAAAAGAATAATTGAAATGAATGCACCAAATAAACCATGCAACATGCCTTCAATCAAATATGGTATTTTGATAAAAGATTTAGTTGCTCCTAAAAGTTGATATGTTAATATATCATTTTTCTTAGAATAAATAACTAACTGTATAGTGTTCGAAACAAAGAAAATTGCAATAAGTAATATGAAAAAACTCATTACAAATATAAAAGTCATTGCATTACTTAATAAATTATCAAATTTGATAATGGCATCTTTTTCGTAAATTGCTAAATCAATAGAACTTAATAAATTAAGTTCATCAGTAACTTCTTTTAATGATTCAGAATTCTTAAATAAATCAGAAACGGTATAAATTGCACTGTATGGAAGTGGATTCTCACCAATTAATTGAAAAATATCTTCATCAAATTCATTCTTAAAAATTTGGGCAGCTTGATTTTTATTTATAAAATCTCCTTGCTCTATGAAATCCATTAATAATATTGAGTTAAAAGCATTGATTGCCTCTGTTTCTGAGAACTCTTCATTAAAAAAAACTTCTACATTATATCCATCCTTAAAATCCAATGTTAAATACTGAAAACTTGTATAAAAACAATATGCAATTGACACAATAAACAAACCTACAGCAATAGCTAGTGAAGAAACTAAAGATGGAATTTTTGTTCTTAGAAGTGAACGGAAACTTTCCTGAATTAAAAATATAAACTTATTAATCAATTATTCTCCCATTGCTAAGTTCAATAAACCGTTTTTTTCTAGGTTTTATTAAAGGAAAATTATGAGTAGACATTAAGACTGCTGATCCACTGTCAGTAAAAATATCTAACAAATCTAATATTTCATCCGAAACATTTGGATCCAAATTACCTGTAGGCTCATCCGCTAAAATTATCTTAGGTTTTTTAACAAGAGCTCTAGCAATACACACTCTTTGTTGTTCACCGCCACTGAGTTCTAGAGGATAAGAATTGTGAAGATTTGATAATCCAACTTTTGATAATGTACTATTAACCTCTTCGTAAATTTTTTGAGTCGGCATCCCTTGAATTCTTAATGGTAGAGCAACATTTTCTAATACAGTTCTATCATTCAAAAGTTTAAAATCTTGAAAAATCATTCCTATTTTTTGTCGAAGAAAAGGAATTTGATATTGATTAATTTTTGTTAAATCCATTCCATCAACAACAATTTTACCTGCATTAATTTTTATAGCTGAATAAACTGCTTTTAATACTGTTGATTTTCCAGCTCCTGTTGGACCCATTAAAAAAATCATTTCTCCAGCATTTAGCTCAAAGGAAATATCAAAAATTCCTGTATTTTTTTTATATGTAGCAGTAACTTTTTGAAATTCTAACATAAAATAATTTAAAATTAATTATAATAAAATACTATAAATCTTAAAATCATTAACTAGGACTATTTACATATAGTTTGTTATCACTTATGTATTTAATTACATTTTTATTAAGCAGTTTTTCATCTATGGCTAATTTATCTGAAATCATCTTTCTTATTCCAGATGACGAAATTGGAAAATCAAATGGTACAAACTCAATTTTTATTCCTAAATCTTCATTTTTATAAGAATTATTTCTATTAAAACATATTATCTTTACATCTTTAAGTATATCATCAATTCTATACCATTTATTAAAATTTTCGATTTGGTCTTTACCAATAATCATATATAAATCATTAAAAAAATAATTTTTTTTAATGTATTGAATCGTATGATAGGTATAATTTATTTTGTTTGAATCTAACTCAAAAGTATCAATTTTAACATTCAAATTTTTTATTATTAATTTAATCATATTTAATCGATGAAATTTTGGAATTGGGGGTTTATCAGTTTTCATTGGTGAGACATTATTGGGAATAACTAAAAGATTATCAAATTTTTCTTGGCATATTTTGATAATATTTTCATGCCCCACATGTGGAGGATCGAAACTACCACCAAAAAAAGCTAAATTCAATTAATTGTTTCAAAGAAGATTTTCATCTTCTCACCTCTTTCACCACTTTTAATAATATTTTTAGACTTTTTAATAAAAGAGGAATCTTTAAAATTAGCTTTATTATTATCATAATATCTTTTAGCTTGTTCTAAATCATCTAACAAAATTTGGGTTAAGATAATATAATATATAGCTTCATCAGAATGACTGGTATCCCAAAATTCTGATAAAACTAATTCAAAATAAATTAAAGCTGACTGATATTTTTCCATTCTTAAATATAATTTACCTGACTCAATATCCTTAATAGCCAGCTTATTTCTAAGTTCAGATATCATATCTTCACACTCACTTTTATGACCTGTATTTGGATATTCCTCTAAAAATAATTGAATTCTATCAATCGTAAATTGTGTATCACCTTGATCTTTACTTGAATCCGAAGACAGAAGATACAAACATTTACATGTTAAAAATTTAGATTTTGCAATAAGCTCAGAATTTTGTGAAATCATATTAAATTTATCATATTCAATACTAGCCTGATTATAATTTTCTAAATTAAAATAAGATTCAGCTAAGTAAAATTGAGATTTTGCAGCTAAAGTTGAACCAGGATTATTAAAAATAATATACTGAAACTGTTCTTTAGCCTTTGAGAACTTTTCAGATTCAAAAGATTTCTTTGCATCATTAAATTTAGTTTGAAGGCTATTATTTTTTAAGTCTGGACCTACACAACTCAAAAAAAACAGGGTAAAAAAGATATAAAATATTTTTTTCATAATTATAATAATTAATTAAAATTTTAATGATAATTTAATTTCATTAAAACCAATTTCGGAAGAATTAAGATTTGAAGACATTCTCATTCTCGTATCTTTTAGTAAAATATTGAAAACGCTTATTGCTCTATTTAATAATGTTAAAGAAAGTAAGTTTGCAGCTTTATCATTATTTTTTTTATGATTTGCTCTAAGATTATACTCATAAAAGTTTTTCATATTACTTAAGGCTAAATCATATCCACCTGAATTTTGCTCCACCCAACCTATACTACTATCTTCCCAACCTGCAAAAAACATATTATACTTTCCGACACCCTCATACAAATGATGAGTATAAATGACATTATCTATTCTGGAATCGATTTGTTCTATTAATAAAGCTTGATATTCATCACTATTATAATCAGATGGAGTACTTTCATTCAATTCAAGCAAACATATGTAATTAAAACTTTCATTAGTATTACAAATTTCTTCGTATAACTCTTTGAATGAATCAGATGATGTTGAATAAATATCACCATTTATACTAAATTGTGCATCATGAGCCTGTTCCCATAATAATGAAAAATAATTTTCAAAATCATCTTCATTTTCTTCGTTAACAACAAATAAATTATAGACATCATTAACTTGTAATATTTCTGCTGATTCGTATTCATTTAAATTATTAATTGATACAACAACATCTATATTTGTGGGATTATAATAATCTCTTATCCATTTTGAAAAATTCCAATTGTCTCTTACATATTTTTTATAAACTGAAGAGCTAATACGTGCGTCATTCAAGTAATTATCTCTTAAAATCCATAAAGAAGTTTCAACACCTAAATAAATAGAACCCAAAACTTTTTCTCCTTTATAAAATTGTCCTAATCCAGGAATGATTGCAGATAAGCCAGCAGCTATTAAAACATTTTGTGAATTATAATTTTCATTAATAGAATTTTTAATACTGTTTTCAAAATTTATGTGAGATTGATTTTTTGAAAATTTTAGACTATTTGAAAAACAAATATTAAATAGAAGATAAGAATATATAATATTTTTTAAATAAAAATTCATATTAAAAATCAAATAATATCTTTAGATAATGTCTTTTATCTTTATTAATAGTATCATTATAAGGCATATGTAATTCATATGTTAATGCTGTAGGATAAGAATAAAATGAAAAACCATATATTTTTAAATTCACTCCAAAAGTATGTTTGAATCTATTATATCTTTTTTTAAGCTTATCTATCGTCTCATTATTTTCAGGATTATTATCATAAACATTAACTATAATTTCACTTTCATACTCCCGAGGAATATTATTTGCTTTATCCAAAGCATCAAATTCTAAATTATAAATATCATCTGTATCAAACCATTCAGATAAAAGATTTTCATTGACTGAGTCTGTATATGACCAATTTCTTGAAATTATTTTTGAATTATTTGCTCTTCCAGTCTGTGAAATAAATCCTAGTGACATAGCAGATAAAGACAGAATTTCAAAACCATAAGATTTGTTACTAAACAACTTCATATTAAGCTCATTATCAATCATTAATAACTCCGGTCCTTGAAGAGTAGGTTCATAATAAGTGTAACCTTTAAGTCCAGTTAAACCTCCACCAAAAAAATAAATAAAATCATTTGCACCCTCATTTGATAAATAACTATAGACTATTTTGTTTTTAAATGAAAATAAATCTGATTTTCCTTTAATACTTATTTTCCAGTACTTACTAAAGTCTAATATTAACCTCCATGTATCATGACTGGCTAAGAATGGTAAAAAACTACCAAAATCTTCATTTATTCTAAATTCTTCAAAAATGTTATTTTTTTCATATGAAATTAAAGAATTTATTTTATAACCTCCACTTGGAATCATATTATATAAAAAATGTCTTTTCCTTGCATCGTATTCATATTTAAAAGTTAAAGAGTGTCCTCTATAATAATCATATGCACCCTTAAAAAATAAAGATGTTGGTTCATTCCCAAACATAAAATCATTTACATATTCCTCGTTTAAATTTTGAGAAAAATTAACATAATAAAATTGCCTTGAAGAATTAAAAGTATAATAGGTCCAAAACTTATGATTTTTATATATAAATCTTGTTCCTATATCACTTGAAAATATATGATACATATAATCGACATCATAAATTAAATTATCTATTTCATATCCATTAGATCTCTTAAAATTGTGATCTCTATTTGTATTTCTTGACATCCAGTAAAAATTGAAGTAATAAGTTGCAAAATTTTTATTATAATCAAATAATAAAGATAAATCTATATCTCTTCTACTATTTAGAGTAATACCACCAAAAACAGATAATAAACGTAAAGCTTCATTATCAAAGAAATATAAACCAGGTTTAACAGTACCATAATCAAACATTAATCTAGGAAAAAAAAATGGGCCTGTCATTTTGGACTCATAATCTTTTGCAAATCCATTAAATTGACTATCAATTAATATAGATGTTGGTCTATGTGAAAATTGTTTTTCATTTTTTTTGTAATAATTATTTTTTGATGAAAAATCATTTGAAATATTCATTCTTTCGTTAGTTTTAATAATTTCATATTCGTTCATGAGAGCTAGTTTATATCCCCCATCAATAAATATAGAAAAAGCGATTTTTTTATCATTAGAAATATCTGGTTTGAAGGCACCACCTACTAAATCTGTAATATATCCTTCTTTTGTTTCATCTTTTACGTACAAGTTAAATATACCTGTTCTATCATCTGAGAATATTAATGATTTGTCTCTGTATACTTGATCTCTAATATCCCATGGTACAATAATATAGTCTGATATTTCACCTGAATCAGAATCAACCAAATACAAATCTCTTTCATGATTTTTTACAGCATCAATTAAATATTGATTTTCATAAATTGAAATTGAAAAAATTTGAGTCCCATCATCAAATTTTGTTAGTATTTCAAACTCAGTAAAATCATTATTACCTACTACAATATTTGATGTTCCATCATAAGTATTTATTGCTAAAATTTTATCATTTTTTTTATCATAAATTGGAGAAAACAATCTCAACCCATTAGTAATTCTCACTTCATCTAATTCAATTCCAGAATTTTCTTTAAATTTTAATTTTGATTTATATAGATCAAAATATTTAGAACCATTTTTATCTGGTTTACTTAGTTTTGTATAGACAATTAATGAATCATTAATCCAAGTCGGTGAACTCTTTACACCGGATTTAACTTTAACGTGTGAGGAATCAGAAAGATTATAAATAAATAAATCTGTTCGTCCATAATAATCATTATCTTTGTCTGATAAGTATGCAATCATATTACTGTTAGGAGACCATTTGGGATGTATATTTGTTATACCTTTATTTTCTAAAATAACATAATTTTTTTTATCAACAACATTTGAGATTTTTTCTTTATATTTTTTTTCTAACTGTATTTTCCAAAGATTATATAATTCATCTCCAGTAATACCAATAGATTGTTTAATTGCTCTATTTATTGAATAATTAAATGGATTTGACATTGATATAGATATTTTTTTTAAACTAGAATCTCCATAATTTTCAGAAATATATTCAACTAGAGAATATCCAAAATTATAAACCAATTCATTTCCCATTCCGCACTTCCCAAAACTATTCATTTGATTAAATGTAAAAAGTTTATCATTAATAATTTTATCTCTTAATAACATATCCCTAATTGAATCCCAGTAATCAAAAAATAATTCATCATACATATGTTGAGCAGTACCTTCAGCTAACCATAATGGGATTGAAACACCTGGAGATATTGGATACGAAATTATTTCATTGGGATAACCATATAAAACATCATCTCTTTTTTCATCTTCATAACCTAATTTTTGAATATATGCACCAAGAAGTTTATCACCATACCTCATAGATTTCCCTAGTTGAACAATGTGTGTAAATTCATGTGAAACAACATCTTGAATCCATCTATGTGACCCCCTTAAATCATAATCTAATGGTTTAGCCCAAATTTCAATTAAATTTTCAAAAAAGTAAGCAGCGCCATTTGAATAATCATCAACATCTTTAATTACGATTTCAGTCTTTTTATCAGGTTTAAAATCATATAAATCTGTGATAGGTTCATAAACATATTCAGCTACTTCAGCTGCCTCTCTGGCACTTCTTTCTGTACCTTGATGAAAATGAATTTTAAAATGTTCAGTCTCTAATGTTTTCCAATCGAGCTCAGGATGATTATACCATTTTAACTGAGCTTGAGATATTGAAAATAATGAAATAAAAATTAATAATAAATTCATTTTCTTTTAATTAGCTTAATTACTTTTGATTGATTATTGGTTTTAAACTCAGTTAAATATAGACCAGGAGTTAAATTAGATGCGTTATAGGAAAACTCATTATATTGATTACTAATAAGATTATCTATTTTAATTTCATCTATTAAAATTCCTGAAATATTATAAATCCTTATTGAAATTTCATCAATATTTGAAGCATAAAACTTAAAAATAGTATTATCATCAAAAGGATTAGGGTAGTTAAAAGCATTTTTAAAATCATAACTTTCTTGACTTACAACTTGCTCCCAATTAGTAAAATTTTGCAATCTTATTGTATTTGAGACTCCGACATTTCCTGAATTAAATGTATCACCTAAAATATTATGCCAATAATGAGAATCAATATTATATTTATCAAATTTAATTGTTCGATTACCATGAATTAAGAAAGTACAATTATTTATTTGACTACTTATAATTGATGGTTTTAGATTATTACCAAATGTAGGATATTCCTCTAAAATTTCACCATCATTTGATAATATTTGAATTACAGATCCATTTGATTTTGGAATTGAAATAATTTCCGGACTGCTATCTCCAATCAAATCAGATATCAAATAATAGTGATTATGATTATAATTATTTGAAAAACCTGAAATTAATAAGTTTTCATCAAATCCATGATAAGCTTGACCATTTAATATTATTTCATCTAAACCATCTAAATTTATATCACCAATTGCATCACATTCGCTGCAAATATCTGGAACATTTTGTTCAATGTTAGATTCATTAAAAAATCCCATTTTTTGAATTTCAGAATCACATGATAACGAATAATCAAAGATATTAAATTTACAATTTGAACTTGGGGCAATACACACTATGTCATTATAAACTAAAATCTCATCATCAATAGGATCAAAATTATCAAATGGAACACAACCAACACATTCATCAAAACTACAAAAATCATTCTCAGATTTAACTTCATTGATGTCAAAAAGATTACTATACCAAATAGAATTATTTTGGCCTAAATAATAAATTCCTTCTCCATCATTACCTAGATATCTTGTAAAGCTACTATCAATTATTCCTATTTGGTCTGAATCGTAAGAAATCAATACATTCATTTTTTCATTATCATTTACTGAATTAATTTTTATAGATATATTTGATTCTAAACCAGAATTTGTATTTGAATTTGGAATACTATTTTTATCAAAAATTATATTATTAGAATTATTGACTTCTTCATATGATGAATTTGATGGGAACCAAAAATCGTTTGAACAACCAGTATCTAAACATGAACCAAATGGATTTGGATCATTATATCCTAAATTACTCATTCCATCTGCTTCTTCTAAGTGAACTGCTCTATTCGTTAAATCATTGTTCATTCCATTAATAGCAATAGGTTCTTGAACGTGCCAAATCAATAAACCTGAACCTGGAAGTCCATAATCATAGTTAGGAAAGTTTACGATTACTCCATTTTCATCTAAGAATTGTTCACAATCATTACAATTAAATAACTTTTCAATTATATCAAACCAAAAAAAATCAATTTCTTCATTATTTAAAGGAAATAAAGCTTGCTTAATCTCACTTTGAATAGTTGAATCGCAATAAGGATTATTTTCAGCATCACAGTTTAGTATAAAGTCAATTTCTTGAATAGAATATTTATGTAAATCATCTAACAATTCTATATTTTTAATTATGTTACTTCTATTTTCAAGTAA
>Ga0066378_10000787_pt1 | contig 12744 bp, 10 predicted proteins | sample Knorr_S23_td_DCM_FD_70947 | JGI IMG/M metagenome (GOLD analysis project Ga0066378, IMG submission 70947) | Marine microbial communities from Southern Atlantic Ocean transect - Knorr_S23_td_DCM_ad_71m_LV_A | ecosystem: Environmental > Aquatic > Marine > Oceanic | place: Southern Atlantic ocean...
GAGCACTGAAGAGAGGATGGCGATGATGGCCACCCCCACCAAGGCCGCAATGCGATAAAGCTGATCCAGTTGTGCCATGTCATGGAAAAAGACCTTCAACAGGGTCATGGAAAGGAGACCCAGGCCTGCCCATCGAGACTCTCTGATACGATAGCGAAGACCGTAGCCCATCATCACCAATGCAAAGAGTGACCAACTCAGTGAATACGTCACATCTCTCCCAAAATGGCCTCCAAATTCAAAAATCAGAGTGGCTTGTCCACTGGGGGCAAAAAAATCAGCGATTTCGATATTCATCAATAGAAAGGACAGCAAGACGGCCATGGCCTGGAATGCCTGAGGCATCCAGGTCCACGGCTTGAGCTTAGGTGCCCACTGGTTCATACGATGACTGGCAAAGACAAGTGATCCAATCACACAGGCGTAGGTGTAGAGGTACCAGTTGAACAAAGCCCAGTCCCCTCGTGCCTCATAGCTCAGAATGGCTGGGTTGAGGCTCAAACGAAGAAATGCCACCGCTAATAAACTGCTCCCGGCCATGAGCAACCCCCGGTGCGGGATGCTGCGGTAAAGCCAGATGAGCGCCGCTCCTTCCATAGCCCACCCGATCGTCAGCCATTGGTGTTGGAATTGGATCGGAAAAATCAAGGTCACAAACAGGGTGGTGGCAGCGGCAAACCAGGCAAGAATGGTCTGATCCGGCTGATGCTTGACCGTCAATCGTTGCCATAGCCAGCGGGTCAGTCCAAAGGTCATCAACGCGTAGATCAGTGGCAAGATGCCCAGATGCGACCATGTGCCCTCTTGCTTGAACCAGGTATGGATCAGGAGGAAGTGAATGGGGCTCGACCAGGCCGATGCGCCAAAGCTTTTCTTTGAAAGCTCTTCTTTCTTTTGAAGAAAGGGTGGCAGGAGGAAGAGTGCCTGATGAGAGAGCACCCAAAGCACCCACCCCCATGAGGGGAGATCCTTATCCGTAAGGAGCCACACGGCCTGTGCCGCACAACCTGCCATCAATCCGGCCACATCAAGGCCTGGAACGCGATGACGATGCCACAGCGTCATCGCCCCGAGGAACACCGTACTGCCCATCACCCAGTGCATGGCATCCGCTGAACATTGAGGTATCATCAAAATCAGCAGCAGATAGGGAAGGAGGGAGTGCAACCGAAGCCCTATAGCCTGGATCTGTTCCTGACGCTGAGGGCTGATGACACTCCCACTCGAGATTCCGAGAGCCTCGAAGCCAGCTCCCCAACGAGTCAAGTCTCTCATCCACCACCCCAGCACAGCAACCGGAAGAAGAAGCCACAGAAAACCCAATCCCTGTCCGAAGGCGAAGGCATCGAGGCTTAAGACCCCCATGGCAAACATCCCAAAACCGACCAGGACACTCAACACCAACAAGCCCAGCGAGCCAGCGACCAGAGCCAGGGCGACCAACCCACACTGAAGGAGCAGAATACCCACACCCACGATCCAGGAAGCCTCTCCAAAGCCTGGTAACATGGGGAGGATCACCATCAGGGGGAAAAGTGGAGCCAACAAAATGGGCGCTTTCTGCTCTGGATGGCTTGCCTCTCGATACTGACGCGCCACCATCCAAAATTGAAGCAATCCAAAAAGCAGGCACACCAGCATGAGCCAAGCGGGGTGCATGGATGAGCCCATCCAATAGGACCAGCACGCGAGAGCGCCACTCAAGGACGCTATTCGCAGCCATTCGAATCGAGGAACAAAACTACGAAGCAGTGACTGGCGAGACAGGCATCCCCCTACTCCCAGCAAGTAAAGACCGATCCAAAGTGGATGCAGGGTCGTCGCCCCATGGGCGCCCATGAAAAGCATCATCATCACCAACAAGGCGAAACCAGGCCATTCCAGTATGGCGGCATGGGAGAGGCTCTTGGCACCCCATCGACGCAAGCGCTGGCTTGCTACCGTATAAAGGAGCGCAAATGGAAAGGTCAGCAGGCAGGCCATTGCCCAGTTGATGCCCCCTGCCTGTTGAGCGAACCAGCAAAGCTGATACACCGTGGTGACAAAAGCCAGCGTTCCGGTGATCCACACCCAATCGTGCCGAAGGGATACCCAAAGGATCCCCACCGACAGCAGGCCGATGAATCCAAAGAGCGGCAACCCATCGCCCAAATCGACATCCAGCAGTAGGGGGGTCAGCAAACCTCCCAGCATACCCAAAGCCGCCATCAACGGACTCTTCCATCGATCGGCGAGAAAGACAGCTCCGCTCAGCGTGATGGATGCCAGCAGCACCGTCACCGGCGTATTGAAGAGGGCAAAGTCATAAAGGGCATAAGCAGCGAAAGTGACCGAATAAAGCCCCACTAAGCCTGTGGCTGCCAGGGTTTGAGAAGTGACCCTAAGCTCTTTGCGGCGCAACCTTATTCCACCCACCGTCAAGCCCATAGATACAAGATAACCCAAAGCAATTCGAAGCCATGGCGCAATCAAGTCATGATCCAAGGAATACTTTACAAGGAAAGCAATGGCAAAAAAGAGCGCCAAACCACCCAACCATGCAAAGAGTCTGGCCCCCATGAACATTTCCCACTGAATGTGTTTCAATCCGGGAAATAAGCGCGGTTGATCCGTGCTCCCCTTGACTTTGCTATCATCACCGGGAGGCACATTTTTCTCTTGAACGTTGGAATGCGAACCACGATCGAGATTCAAGGAACTTGAGGAATCAGAGAATCCGGAACCCTGGGAAATGCTCTGTGGCAAAGGAGGTGGTGCCGCTTCACTAGAGGAACTTGGTTGATGCGAGGCATCATTGGTCTTCGGCACTTGGGATGGGTGATACCGCAATCCTTGAGGTTTCGTGGAGAGAACTCCCGCCTCCCCTTGCTTGCCAGGAGCAAGGTCTTTGGCTTTGTGTGTAATCTGCCTGTAACGTCTTTTGAGTTCGACCAAAGAACGACGGTTGTCCAAAGCCATTAAAAGGGCCAGGAGTGATATCAAGAATGTTAAAAAGGCCATGATGTCCTAGTTGGCGAAGGTTAGATTTCTACTAAAAAGATCTTTCTGAAAAAAAGGACGAAGGGCTGAGTCATGACAACCCACTCTGAGTATTTCAAAGTTGGGCGTAGCATAGAATTAACACGCCAATTCTGTCATTGTACAGCCATTTTTCTCGAGTAGATCCTTATCCTGTTCTCAACTAACAAGAAACATTCCACGCTTAATAAAAACTTTATTCTGTTGATTAAGAATTACTTACAGATTATCAATCCAAATAAGCAAAGATTCTACTGAAAGGTAAGACTCAAATAATGCCTAGCAATAGACATTATTTGAACATGTTTATCATCCTTCAAATCTTGATATCATCAAGGACCCAAGAATGCCTGGGCTTGCCAATGTGGTAAGCCGTGGAACATATTGGTAGATTTGTTAGGCATGCTGACAGACAGGCAATGGTTTCTATGTGCGACGCTTCTTTATGGGCTGGGCATGATGTATTCGGTTTTTCTCTGGCGTAAGGGATTCCGAAAAGACGACCGCATCCATTACTTCCTCCTGCTTGCTGGTTTTGCCCTGAATACCACTGCCATGTTTATGCGGGGGTTTTCCTTCAATCGATGCCCCGTCAATAACCTCTTCGAGGCGACCATGTTCGTGGACTGGTCTGCGGTGGGCGTCTATCTGATCCTGGGCTTGTGGCAGAAATTCCGCTTCGTGGGCGCATTTGCTTCACCGATTTTTCTATTTCTGGGGATTTTTGCCCTGATGCCCGGGTTGGACCATCAGGATCCGGAAGGGCAAATCACCAAAAACTGGGCCGTGAGCCTGCACGCCGTGCTGATTCTCTTTTCCTATGGCGCCTTTGGCCTGTGCGCCGTTGCCTCAGGAATGTATCTCATCCAGGAAAGGCACCTGAAGACCCACAACATCCTTGCCATTCTTTCCAAGCTTCCCTCCATCGAACGTTTGGAAAGCATTGCCAGTCGACTGGTTCTAGCGGGAGTGATCCTTCTTTCCGTCGGGCTTTCTTTTGCACCGTTTCTGGGGCAGCCAGATCGCCCCTTGGCATGGTATCAAGACGCCAAGGTCATTTGGTCGATAGTCATCTGGGCCACCTATGTGGGTGTGGTTTCAAGCCGCTACCTCTGGCGCTTTGGAGGTCGCCCCATGGCATGGGCCCTCATTGCCTGCTTTGTTTTCCTCATCCTCACTTTTTCCGGGACCAACCTGATGTCGGAGATGCACCAATGAAGGCTTGGGCCAACATCGCATCAGTCATTAAGAGAAAGGGTTCGCCCTCATGAGCCTGATTGTAGTCGGTCTCAGTCATCATACCTGCCCAGTGTCCGTGCGGGAGAAGTTCGCTTTTGGGCAAGAGGAGATTGCACCATCACTCGCTAAGATGCAGCAGAGCGGGCTGGCCGATGAGTGCGTCCTTCTCTCCACATGCAATCGTGTCGAAGTGTATGTCGCCTCGCCTTTCTCAGGCAGCGAGGCCTTTGAAAGGATTCATCACTTTCTCCAGAAGGATCGCGGGTGCGAGGAAGAGGAGCTTTTACCTTCGCTCTACAGCCATGTGGACAGCGACTGCATCGAGCATCTCTTCAAAGTTGCAAGCGGGCTCGATTCACTCGTTTTGGGTGAAACGGAAATCCTCGGGCAGCTCAAGGATGCTTACCAATGCGCTGTGGGAGCAAAATCCACAGGTAAGGCCCTGAACAAGCTTTTCCAAAAAGCCTTTCATGTTGCCAAGCACATCCGCTCCAATACGGGGATTCAACGGGGCAGCACCTCCGTGGGTTCGGTGGCCGTCGAGCTGGCAGAGAGGATTTTCGATGGCCTGGAAGGAAAGCGGGTGATGGTGATTGGTGCGGGTGACACGAGTGAGAAGACCGCGCGCTCGCTGCTTTCCAGAGGCGCATCTGAACTCTTGGTCACCAACCGCTCGATAGAGCGCGCCAGGGCTCTGGCAGATGAGCTTGATGGAAGGGCCGTCGCCTTTGAGGACTGGCAGGAAGAATTTCACCACCTGGATATCGTCATCAGCAGCACCTCTGCCCCCACTTACGTCCTCAATCGACTCAAGGTTCAGCAGCTCATCCAACACCGCCCAGCCACCCCCCTGCTGTTGATCGACATCGCAGTGCCTCGTGATATCGACCCCGAAATCAATGAACTTGAGAATGTCTACGTCTATAACATTGACCACCTTCAGTCCATTGCTCAGGATTATCTGGAACAACGCCAAAGCGAATTGACCAAGTGTGAAACTTACATTCGCTCCAAGGCACAGGAGTGGCTTGAGGCATGGAAAACTCCCCCCAAGAGAGGTGGAGGAACAGATTCTTACTTCCAGGCAGGTCCTTCAGGTGCTTCCTGAAACAGGCTCAGTTGCGTGAGTTCAGGAAGACATCTTTTGTATATCAATCAAGAAGCTCCATTACGAAAACATGGCATCCAAAAACCCTCTGGAAGAACATCGCACCCTCTTCATCGCGACTCGAGGAAGCGCGCTGGCCTTGGCTCAGGCAAGGCACATCCAATCACTGAGTCAAGAGCTTTTTCCCGATCACACCTTTGAACTCAGGGTGATTCGAACCACTGGGGATCAATTGCAAGCCTTGCAGGACGATCAATCCTCCAAGGAACCTCTGCCCAAGGGGCTCTTTACCAAGGAGCTGGAGGCAGCCCTCCTGGATGGCAAGGCAGACATGGCCATTCACAGCCTGAAGGACCTGCCCACCGAGCTTCCTCCGAAATTGTGTCTGGGCGCCATTACCGCCAGGGAAGATGCCCGGGAAATCCTCATCCTCAAGAAACCTGTGGATGCAGCCATCGCGCATCCCTGCGCCTTACTTCCCAGCAAGGCTGTTGTGGCCACCAACAGCCCCAGAAGAGCGGCCCAAATCAAGGCTTGGGACAGCCCCGTAGAGGTCGTTCCCATGCGAGGCAACGTGCCAACGCGTCTGGAAAAGCTCGCCTCACAGAAAAAACTGCATGCCACAGTTTTGGCCTTGGCAGGGCTCAACCGACTGGGTTACCAGCTGGAAGAGAATGGACGACTGACGGGCAACGACGCACCAGAGGGACTCTACGGTTATGTCATCAAACCCGAGCACTTGCTCCCTTGTGTGGGCCAGGGGTTTCTGGGCATCGAAATCCGTGAACAGGATCCCTTCGTGGCATCGCTGGTCAAGGCGCTGGAGGATACCCCTTCGGCCACCGCAGCCACTGCAGAGCGCAGTTTCCTCCATGCCATGGGAGGTGGATGCCAAACCCCCTATGCGGCCTTGGCATCCTGGGCGCAACCCGATCGACTGACCCTCAAAGGACGTGCTTTCCACGGCCCTTCCTGCGTGGAAGCCGAGTTGGAAGGAAAAGCCGATGATCCCCTCTCCCTTGGTCAACAACTCGCTGAAGCCCTGAGCCCATGATGGACTCCGTCCTTGCCATCGCCTGGGTGGGTGTCGGCAGTGCCCTGGGAGGCATGATGCGCTACGCCATGACGCTGGGCTTTGAACGCTGGATGCCATCCTCCTTCCCCCTGGCAACACTGACGGCAAACGTCGCCGGGTCCTTTGTGATCGGTTGCCTCGCAATGTGGGTCCAGGATGGCGAACCGCTGGCTCACCTCAGCAAGCATCTTCAGCGATGCCTCATGGTGGGAGTCATGGGAGGCTTTACCACTTTTTCTTCCTTCAGCCTGCAGACTCTGGAGCTCATGCAGAAAGGCCAGCTGACCTCTGCTATTCTGAACATGGTTCTCTCACTCCTCCTCTGCTTGTTGGCCGTAGCGTGGGGTTTCAAGGTAGCCAAAGCCTGGTACCCGCTGGGGTAATCACCCCATGGAATACGACACAAGGCACACCGGAAGAGTTGCTTTGAGGGGATGTGCTTGATCCTTCGGTCGAGCGCGGATTAGAGTCTGCCACATGGCAACCCGTCAGCTCTTCATCGGTATTGATAGCGGCACTCAATCCACCAAAGCCCTAGTGGTGGATGGCACTTCAGGAAACGTACTGGCTGAATCAGCCGCTGCCTATGGCCTGATCCCTGGTCTGGGTGCGGGAGCCAAAGAACAGCATCCACACACCTGGAAGGAAGCCACCAAACGATCGATCACGCGGGCCCTCAAGGCCTGCAAGGCAAAGAAAGAAGAAGTGGTAGGCATCGGAGTGAGTGGGCAGCAACACGGCTTCGTGCCCATGGACAAGCACGGTGAGGTCATTCGCCCTGCGAAATTGTGGTGTGACACCAGTACGGCCAAAGAATGTGAAGAAATCATGGAGCGCCTGGGAGGCAGCAAAGCCACCCTCAAAGCCCTGGGCAATGCCATCTTACCAGGCTTTACCGCATCCAAGATCCTATGGCTCAAAAAACACGAGCCCAAAAATTACAAAAAATTGGCCACGATCCTCCTTCCTCATGATTATCTGAACCATTGGTTCACTGGAAGAGCGGTGATGGAATATGGCGATGCCAGTGGCACCGCGCTGCTGAATGTCCGGACACGCACGTGGTGCGAATCTGCCCTCAAAGCCATTGATCCAGGGTTGAAACAAAAACTCCCCGAACTGATCTCCAGCGATCAGCCCGCCGGGCATCTGCAGGCTTCAACTGCCAAGGAGCTGGGTCTGAGCACCAAGGTATGGGTCAGCGCAGGGGGAGGAGACAACATGATGGGGGCCATAGGAACGGGTAATACTCGCCCCGGCATGGTCACCGCAAGCTTTGGGACCAGTGGAACCATCTATGCCTGTGCGGGCAAACCAGTGGTGGATCCCAAAGGAGAAATTGCCGCCTTTTGCGATTCCACCAATCAGTGGTTGCCCCTGCTGTGCACGATGAATGTCACCGTGGCCACCGAATTGGTGCGATCGGAACTGGGATGGTCGCACGAACAGTTTTCCCGGGCTGCGGCCAAGGTCCCGGCCGGATCCGACGGTCTGCTGCTGCTCCCCTATCTGGAGGGAGAGCGCACGCCAAACATCCCCCATGGCACAGGTGTCTGGCTGGGCTATCGCGCAGCGACCGCCTCGCCTGGACATCGCGCCCGAGCCGCCATGGAAGGGGTGACTCTTGGAATGAACTACGGGCTCAATCGCCTTCGCAAGCTCGGGGTTCGCCCGTCTCAAATCCGGGTCACTGGCGGTGGTGCCAGATCCAAGGTTTGGCGACAAATCATGGCTGATGTGTTTCAAACCGAAGTCATCACACTGAAAGTCAGTGAGGGAGCCGCCTACGGTGCGGCCCTGCAGGCGATGTGGTGCTGGCACAATCAACAGGGCAAATCCACATCCATCGACGCCCTGACCGATCGGTTTGTCCGGGTCCATCGTCAGGAGCAAGCCACACCCAACCCGAAGCATGCCTCCGTATACCAAGAACTACAGTCCATGCAGGATACTTCGGGCAAGGCCCTCCTGCGCTTGTTTGATCAACACCGCAGCTTTACGCAAGGTTGAGGCCCTTAAGACGGAGCCCAATACACCAGCAGCCCTTGCCAATGGATCGCTCCCGAGGCTTGGGTCCAAGTGATTTCACTCAGGCAAGCTGGAGGAGCCCAACTCCTTCTCGAGATAGGCCGTCACATCCTTGAATTTCTCCTGATTCGAGGGGTGCAGCGCCATCAAGGTTCGATGCGCCTTGAGGCTGGTTTTTGCCATCTCCTGGCGACTTCCCTCCTCCATGGCAAGAGGCGTTTCATGGGTTCGGAGTGAAGCATCTGCTTCATGACTTGCTTGACGGATTTCAAACCAATCCAGGACCCCTAAATTATCAATCAGCCCCAGCACGCGCTCATTGGCATGGACTAGTTCCAGGTGAGCCGACGCGGCATCCGTGTCTTGGAGTTGCGCTGCAAGCGAAGCCAAAACACCCAGAAACGTACTGTCCATGACCAAGCACTGACTCAGCTCAATCACAAAGGATCGGTGCCCGAGATCAAGCTGCTCCAACATGAACCGCTTGAATGGCACACTGGAATGAACCGTCGCGCGCCCCTTAATGCGAATGCAGACCATGCCCTCCAGGTGAGCCACGCGGATCTCGGCATGTTTGGGGGGCATGTCGTTCATGATGTTTTCGAAGTTTTTTTCGGAGTGGGTCGCGCCATGATCGACACCAATGCTTGCTGGAGGATCTGATCATCGCTCATGGGACTGGAGACGAGGAGCTGGTTGGCACGAAAAAGCTGATGCATGGCTGAAACCAACTCCTCCATCTGGTAGGAATTTGACTGAGGCAAAGCACGGAAGAGCACATAGGGATTGATTCTCATGGGGTTGAAACGAGGATCCTCCGGCATTTCACCGGCTGGTATTTGCTCCAGTTGCTGTTTGAAACGAAAAAATTGCCTTTCCGATCGCAACCACCCCCTGGCCTGCATCTCCTTGACCAAAATCAAGGTGCGCACCTTGGAGATCAGACCATACAACAAACCGATGGCGCTTCGCTGCCGATCCAGTCGTATTTCCCAGAGCTCTTCATCCAGACAGCGCATGGCTGTCTCCAGATCTCGATTTCCCAGGGCATCTCCCAGCGCAAATGCCTTGGCCTGTTTGTTCCGAGAAACCACTTGCCGAATATCTTCAGAAGTGGCCTGCCCCGAGGCCGAGGCAAAGAGCACCACCTTTTCAGATTCCTGTTCAAGCTGCCTTGGATGAGGCCCCACCAGTTCGACCAACAAGGAGATGGCTTCAGCGTCTGCCTGGATCTGGGCTTGAGCAAAAGAGTCCCGAACGCGCTGTTCAGCCTCGATCACCCAGTCTGATTTGGAAGGATCCCAGCCATCGTGCACTTCCACTTTTCCCAATTTCTGGAATTGCTTGTAGAAGGACTTGCGCTTGTCCACCTTTCCCGCCGATATCAGTAATCGGAAACTTCCCTCCCCTACCTGCTGCACTTCCTGAACGACGGCAGCCAGCCCTTCGGTGACTGCCTTGGATGCCGCCATCTTTTCTTCTCCAAGAAAGGTGCAGTGGCGAAACCAGATCAACTTACCAGCTCCAAAGAAAGAGAGGGTCTGTAAGGCCTCAAGACATCTTGATAGAGCCTGAGAAGCTTCACTTACCGTGGCAGCGGAGCCATCCACGATTTCCTGCTCATGGTCCGGGCAATCGCTTATCCACCGCTCGTACATCTGCTTAGACCGCTGTCGGGTGGCATGGTCATCCTGACCACAAATGAGGACAAAATCACTGGATGCACTTGCCTTGCTGGGGGGCATCAGAGTTCGTCCGATGGACTGCTGGAATTTTTGATATCCTCCAGGATATGGGACATGTCCTCCACCTCCTCAAACAGCGGAGCAGAGACAAAAATCGGCTTTTTCTGAGCCGTTGCCATGGCCAGGCAGTCGCTGGGACGCGCATCGACTTCAACAATCTTACGCCCCAACTCATTGCGCTGCTGCAAAACCATGCGGGCATAGTAGGTCGTGCCCTTGAGTTCACTGATCAAAATACGCTCAACACTGATCCCAAAACCCTGAAACACATGTGTCATCAAATCATGTGTGAGGGGGCGCTGCTTGGCCTTGTTCTGAATGAACATTTTGATGACCTCCCCCATGCTGCGCTCGATTTGAATCACAAACACCTTGTCCTTATTGCCAAGAAACACCGCCTCGCCATTGTTGACCGGCAAGATACCCCTTATTTTGACAGGGACCACCTCAGAACTCATGCCTTTACTGTAGGCCGATGGCGTTTTAATTCAAGCGCTCCCTTCGTTTTGCGCACCTCGGCCGACCTGGTTATCGCCTCTCTTGAAAGCACGCCACAACCATGAGGCAGCATGCAGCCCAGATGGTCCCCGGCGTCGCAGGGCTCCATCCCCGACTGGCTTCGATCCAGCCCCTTTGGCTTTACTTTGTCGGGTCCTGCCATCAGAATCATGAGACCCAAAACACCCCTCATTCTGCTCATGGAACATCCATCAAACAAATCCCTTGGAACCCTTTCCAATCGTCGAGCCTTTCTATCCTCCCTGGGTTTGGCGACCACATCCTTACCTGCCCTGGCCAGGGATTGGAGTGGAAAGGAACCCACCCGTTACCCCGACCCCGATATCGTGGTCATTGAGCCCGCCTTTGCTAAATACAAGTTGGGCAATACCCCCATTCAGCGACTGCACACCGGGATGTTATGGGCTGAAGGTCCGGCTTGGAATGCGGTGGGCAAGTATCTCATGTGGAGTGATATCCCAAACAATGTGCAGCTGCGCTGGCTGAACGAAAATAGCGCAGTGAGCACTTTCCGCGACCCATCGGGAAACAGCAACGGGAATACGTTTGATTTTCAGGGACGGCAGCTGTCCTGTGAACACGGCAACCGACGCGTGGTGCGTTATGAGCATGATGGCAGCGTGACCGTTCTGGCGGATCGTTGGCAGGGCAAACCCCTCAATGCTCCCAACGACGTGATCGTGCACCCCGATGGGGGCATCTGGTTCACTGATCCAGGCTATGGAAGCATGTGGGATTACGAAGGGAACAAGGGACCGCTTCAATTGAAGGAAGCTGTTTATCGCATCGACCCCGATTCAGGCTCCATGAGCCTGGTCACCGATGAATTGGTCAAACCCAACGGTTTGTGTTTTTCCCCAGATTACAAGCAGCTCTACGTTGCCGACACAGGTGAAAATGCCCCCAAGGGAATCTATCGCTGGGACATTGCCAATGGGAAAACACTTCGCGGGAAGAAAGCCTTTTGCAAGATGCAGATCGAAGGTGTGGGCGCAGGGGGCTCGGATGGCATCCGTGCCGATGAAGATGGCAATATCTGGGCGAGTGCCGGATGGGTGGGAGATGGCTTCGACGGGGTGCATGTTTTTTCACCCGAGGGGCAGCTCATTGGTCAAATCAAACTCCCCGAGATCTGCAGCAATCTTTGTTTTGGTGGCCCAAAGAGAAACCGTCTGTTCATGACCGGGAGTCAATCCCTCTATGCAGTCTATGTGGCAACCAAAGGCGCGCATATCACCTGAGTGCGTTTTGCTGGTTTCGATTTCACTCGGACAAATTCAATCACCCTGCTCCATGCCAATGCATTCTTTTCAGTCGCCTCGCAAGTGGGTCTCTTGGCTCTGGCTTTTCTCGATGAGCGCCTTGCTTGCGCAAGGAGCCGAAAACGGCGAGAAATCAATCCCCAGGATACTCATCATTGGCGATTCCATCTCCATCGGCTATACCCAGCCGCTGAAGGAGCTTTTCAAGGGTGAAGCAGAGGTGCATCACAACCCAGGCAATGCCCAGCACTCAGGGCATGGACTAGCTCATCTCGAGGCATGGCTGGGAGATGCATCCTGGGACGTGATTCATTTCAACCACGGCTTGCACGATCTGAAATATGTCGACGCGCAACGTAAGAACACTCGGTCCAAAGAAGATGGGCACATTCAGATTCCTCTGGAAAGCTATGGTGAGAATTTGGAAAAGATTGCCAAGCGCTTGAAGCAAACCGGAGCCCATTTGATCTTTGCCACAACCACCCCCTTCCCGGATCGGCCTTCAGGCCCCTTGCGAGAGGCCCAAGAAACCCAACGATACAACCAAGTCGCCCGCGACATCATGCAACGCCACGGCATCCCCATCAATGACCTCCATGCCCTGGCCTTGCCCAAGCTCACGGACTGGCAACAGCCCCATAATGTGCACTTCACCAAGGAAGGCTCTCTGGAGCTGGCCAAAGAAGTGGCCAGGCACATACGCAAGGCGCTGTCCATCCAGCCCTGACACAATGCCTCTCCAGCTGGGGA
>Ga0066378_10000790_pt1 | contig 12694 bp, 8 predicted proteins | sample Knorr_S23_td_DCM_FD_70947 | JGI IMG/M metagenome (GOLD analysis project Ga0066378, IMG submission 70947) | Marine microbial communities from Southern Atlantic Ocean transect - Knorr_S23_td_DCM_ad_71m_LV_A | ecosystem: Environmental > Aquatic > Marine > Oceanic | place: Southern Atlantic ocean...
GATAAATATTCAGTATTTGAGGGAGATACTCTTATTGTACCTTTCGGTATTGGTTTATTAGCGAATGATTCCGATCCTGATAATAAAATTAATGAATTATCAGTATTGGCTCTATCTGGATTAAGTGGACTAACAATCAACTCAGATGGTTCATTTATATATGTTCATGATGGATCTGATAATCCAAACGAGGTTTGTTTTAAATATAAAGTATTTGATGGGGTTAATGGCCCACCTCCTGGAATATCAGATGAAACAGAGGTCTGTATAACAATTTTAAATAGATTGCCAATTTGTGATGGAGAATCATTTACAATCCTTGAAGGTGAGGTTCTCACTACTGATCTTACAAATGGGGTATTAGCAAACTGTACAGATCCTGACCCTCAAGATATTTTAACTGCAATTTTAGATACCCCACCAAATAATGGTGCTTTTGTACTTAATGACGATGGTACATTCTCCTATGATCACGATTGTTCAGATGATCCCGATGATACATTTTTTACTTATTTTGTTACAGATGGAGAAGATACAACTATTGTCTCAGACACTACTTATATAACTATTGCCAACGAATGTCCAATAGGTAATGATGATCTTTATAGTGGAGTAAGTGAAGGAGGGACTCTAACAATGGATGCTGCAAATGGTGTTATGTCTAACGATACAGATCAAAACCCTTGTGATATATTAGAAATTAAATTATTAGATCCACCTTCATTTGGTGGAGTAGTGTTAAATTCAGATGGTTCATTTGATTATACTCATGATGATAGTGAAAACTTCATAGATGAATATACATATTTACTTAATGATGGAGAATGCAGTGTTTGGGATACTGTAACAGTTACTATAAGAATTGATCCAGTTCCAGATACTCCTCCTGTAGCAGTTGCGGATACTTTTAATTGTATTGATGAGGGAAGTTTTCTTCAAACTCTTATTCCTGACGAAGGTGTATTATATAATGATTATGACCTAGATACAGGACAGAATATTAGGGCAGTTCTAGTGGTTTATCCTCTACATGGAACTTTAATATTAAACCCAAATGGAACATTTATGTATAATCATGATGGTGGTGAATCAACTTCTGACTCTTTTACATATTATATTGTTGATGATACTGGTCTCACTAGTGATACAGTGAGTGCCTACTTATGTATTAATCCTATAAATGATTGTCCTGTTCCTTTTGATGATATCTTTACGATAAATGAAGGTGAGATTATAGACTCCTCATTGGTAATAAATGATTTTGATGTTGAAAATAATAGACTTTTAATAAGTATAAGTTCACCACCAACTTTAGGTGGATTTAGTTGGAATCAGGACGGAACATTTAAGTATACCGCACCTGATGATATTCCTGCTCCAGGGCCTGAAATTATTACCTTTGATTATATACTATCTGATGAAGATGACGTTTTTGTGACATGTGATTCTACCGCTACTGTAACAATTATTGTTAACTATCAGAACGATTGTCCTATTGTAGAAAATGATTCAATATTAGTTGATGGTAGTACACCAAGTTCACGTATTATTGATGTTTTAAATAATGATTCAGACCCTGACTCTGAGATTGACACAACAAGTGTTAAGATTATAGGAGGTCCTTTATTTGGTGATGCTATATCAAATATTGATGGAACTATAACATATAATTTTGATGAATCTCCAATACCTTTTGATACAATAACTTATAGTGTCAGTGATTATGAGGGATGTGAGGTATTAGGAAAAGTATTTATTTATATTGAAAATTTAAGAAATCCAAAATATCAATTACCAAATTATTTTACACCTAACGGTGATGACTTTAATGATTATTTCGTAATAAAACACCAAAATATTTTAAAAGAAGACATGAGTTTTGAGGTAAAAATATATGATAGATATCAAAGATTAGTTTATGATGATGTAGTCAAATCTACCGATAAAATATGGAGCGGTATTGATTCTAATACTTCTCAAATTGTAAAAACAGATTTTTATTATTACGAAGTAACACCCGTAGAGTACTTCAATACATTGTACGTTAGAAGAAGAGATACAATTGTTGGAACTATTTATCTTGAGAAGGAAAGATAAATTTATCTTGTGAAATTATATATTGCAAATGATGCTAGCCAGTGTTCACCACCATACCCACTATCAAACATTATATCATAACCAGCTTTAGAATGTTTATCGGAAATATTCAGAAGAAAATTTTTATCATCTAAATTCTCTAATTTCTTTGATATAATTTTAAGTGTCCATGATCTTTGAAACATAAGACCGATAAGGTGACCTATTCCAGGGTCTTCCGGATCTAAAACCTTAGGTACATTAATAATAGTTCCAAAATTTTTTTTATTCAGAGAAGGTAGAAATTTATTAAACCAATCATTGAATTCTTTTTTTGATAAAACTAAAGACATTAATCTTGCTTCTGATAAGCATGGTGAAATAAAGTCAGTACCAGAGGGCTCATAGTTTACAGGACAATTGACATCATTTTTAAAATTTTTAATAGTGTAATTTTTAATTTTTTCAAGTAATTTATTATCACCAGATTTTAATGCATACTCATTCATTAGCGATAATGAAAATGCAGTATTTGCATGGGTTCCTGGTCTTAAAGGAGTGCTGAGTTTATCTAAAAATTCAATTGTTCTTTCTGACAGTAAATCTACAAGAGGTTTTAAGTTTTTTGACCATTTTTGCGCATCTTCATATTCCCAAGTAATTAATTCAGAATAAAGAAGCATTAACCAAGCCCAACCATAGGTTCTCTCGAATCCTTTTACAAAATCATTTTTAAAAAACTCATACTCTGAATTTAAATTTTTTTCATTTAAATTTTTTGATAACTTTTCAATTATAATTTCTCTTTCTTTAATATTTGGAAATTCTTTGAGAACTTTTACCATAGACCAGTGACCGTGAACTGCTGAATGCCAATCCCAACAACCATAAAATGATGGGGTTACCTCATAATGTGGCTTTACCCAGTTTTGATCTATAAATCTGTATCCAATTTTATAAGGATATTTTTTTTCAACACAATTGATACTTAATGAAATAAGTTCACTTGCCACATCGGTTGTAAAGAGTGGCTTTTGAATTTTATCAATTTGATTATTAGAACTTTTACATCCAATAATAATAATTATTAAAGTAAGAAAACGTATCATTTTTTACTTGCATTAAATAATTTTTCTTTCTCTTTATTGGATAGACTTGAGTAGCCACTATCTGAAATTTTATCTAGAATTTTATCAATTTCATCTTGTGATATATCTTCATTTTCATCTTCTATTTTAGAACTTTTTGTTTGAAATTTAATAGCCTTTTTTTTATTAAAAAAATTAAGAATCTTAATTAGCCCCTCACCCATATTAACTCCATTTTGTAGTTGTCTTATATATAGATATCCGATAAATGCACCTCCTAAATGAGCTATTTCTCCACCTGCATTATTTCCTGTAACATCAATGAATGATAAAAGGACATAAAATAATGCTATATACTTAATTCTAACAGGACCTAATAGAAGTAAATAAAATGTATAATTAGGCAGTAATGTTGCAGAACCTACCACTATACTAAATACTCCAGCAGATGCTCCAAGCATAAGGGAGTCACTAAGTCTATCAGAGTAAAATGGGATAATATTATAGATTGCCATATAAAATAGTCCACCTATTATGCCACCTAGTACATAAAGAGAAATTACTGCATTATTACCTATATTATCATTTACTATTTTACCAAACCAATAAAGAAATAGCATATTCCATAGGATATGCATAAAATTCATATGTAAAAAGAAATAGGTTATTAGAGACCAAGGTTGTAGAATGAAAGTTTTTAGATCAGCAGGAAGCATAAGTTTATTTAAAATGGCACTTGATATTGATCCCAGACCAGAAAGAGTTAAGAAAACTTCTATCATACTCATACTGACAAAAACAATAATATTAATTAGTATTATTTTAATTAATCCATTATCCTTTTTATTCCAAGCGTTTTTAAAGTCTTCAATAATAAAATTTGCCATATCAATAGTAAGTTCCGTATTTATTCTTCCAATATCTTAAAATTATATATGCAATTAGCATTCCTCCCAAGTGAGCTAGATGAGCTACATTATCACCAGGCATCCTATTAAATTCACTCCATATTTCATATAAACCATAAACTAAAACAAGATATTTTGCTTTTATAGGTACAGGAGGGATCAATAACATTAATTGCATATTTGGAAATAGCATCGCGAATGCTAGAAGTATTCCAAATACTGCACCTGAGGCTCCAACCATTGGAATATCATTATTATTTTTTAATATAGTATTAGAAATAGTTATACTCTCATCAATATATTTCTCACTATTTGGGTTTTCTTCGAAGCCACTAATAAAGTCGTATAATTGGTTATAGTATTCATTAGAATTATCAAGTATAAATTTTCGAAATCTATCTGGACCTGGATTTTGTTGATAGTCTCTAACTTCTGTCTCAAGATTGTAATTCTCAACAAAATTTATACCAGCATAAAGAACCCCTGCACCAACTCCAGTTATTAAATAAAAAATAAAAAATTTTTTAGATCCCCAAACTCTCTCTAAAATAGGAGCAAAAACAAGGACAGCAAACATATTACTGAAAAGATGGCCAAACCCCGCATGGATCCACATATAAGTTAGAAACTGATAAGGTTTAAAATTATCAGATAAAAGATATCTTAATCCAAATTCCTCAATAATATATCCTCCCGTAAAAAGGAAAATTATACCATTTATTATTAAAATATTTTTAGCAGCAGGTGTAAGATTAAACATTAAAATAAGTTTTCTATATTCTCAATACCTAATTCAATATAATTTTGTTTCCCACTAGGAGAATATTTAGAATTTTTGCATGCAAATAATCTATCAATAATTGAGTTCATTTCTTCTAGAGTAAGCTTTTTATTATTAGTTATTCGAGCTTTTTTTGATAATGTATTAACAATTATTTTTTTCTTTTCAGCTTTTATATCTGAATTATTATTTTTTATTTCTTCTAAGAAACTCTCTATAATCTCTTTTTCATTTATATCATCTAGTCCAGTTGGTATTCCATTTATAACAATTGAATTCTTGCCAAAAATTTCAATATTAAAACCTAATGATCTTATATCCGGGATAATATTTTTAATAATTTCATAATCGGAGCTATTAAATTCAATATATTGAGGAAATAGGTTTTGTTGGCTATTTGAATAACTACTTAAAGTATTTTTACTAAACTTATCATGTAGAATACGTTCCTGACAATTTTTATGATTAAATACTAATAATTTTTCACCAAGTTGTTTAAAAATAAATATATCTAAGAATTGAACAGGCTTATTATCCTTTTCATCATCATTATTAATATCAAATAATTTATTATCGATATTTTCAATTTTTACTTTGTTAAAAATTTCATCCCAATTTGTCTTCTTTTCTAAGTGGGAAATAGTTTTAGACGCATTTATATTTTGATCATAATTAACAACAGCTTTTTTTACAAAATTTATATCAGCATCAAAGTTTAAAGAAGGAGAAATATTATACTTTTCAAGTGATCTATTTACACTTGAGTTAATTAAACTATATATTAACTTTTCATCCTCAAATTTTACTTCAGTTTTTGTAGGGTGTATATTAACATCTACTTGATCAGAATTTATATCTATAAATAATATATAGAATGGAATTTTTTTATCCTCAATAAGACCTTCATAACTTTTTAAAATTGAATGATTCAAATAATTATTTTTAATAAATCTATTATTGACATAAATAAATTGTTCACCTCTGGTTTTCTTAGCGCTTTCTGGTTTTCCGATAAACCCATTAATTGAAATAGCTCCAAATTTTTCGTTACAGGAAATAAGTTGCTTTTCATATTTTTTTTTGAATATTGAAATTATTCTTTTACTTAAATTAGATTTTTTTAAATTAAAAATTTCAGAGTCCTCATTGATCAAAATAAAGTTAATATTATTATTAGAAAGTGCACATCTAATAAACTCATCAATAATATGTCTAAGCTCAATATTATTTGATTTAAGAAAATTTCTTCTTGCAGGTATATTAAAGAAAAGATTTTTTGTAATGATTGTTGTACCATCTTTAGTGTTAACTTGATTTTCTTCTATTATTTCTGAATTTTTAAGTTTCAACTCATATCCAAAATCCTCACATCTAGATTTTGTTTTTAAAACAACCTCAGTTACTGCTGAGACTGAAGCAAGAGCTTCTCCCCTGAATCCCATGGTTTTTATTTTAAATAAATCTTCTGCCTTCTTAAGTTTTGAGGTAGAGTGTCTCGAAAAACATTTTCTTGCATCTTCCAAGTTCATTCCTATACCATCGTCAATTATAGTTATCGATTGTTTTCCAGCATCTTTAATTATTACTTTTATATTTTTGGCCTCTGCATCAATACTATTTTCTAATAATTCTTTAACAATTGATGCAGGTCTTTGAATAACCTCACCAGCGGCGATTTGGTTTGCAACAGAATTGGGTAGTTTATTTATAATGCTCATTTTTATTAAAGAATTTTTTTAAGATAAATCCTAAAGGTATTAAAAGGGTAAAAATAAAAATTTTATTTCCAATAAGTATCCACCCAAAAATTAAAAAAGAAAGAATAAAAGCAATTATTAATTGGAGTTTAGATGTATTTATTTCTGCTTGATTTCTTGATCTTTCAAAGAATTTTTTTTTATTGTTTTTTATATTTGAAATTCTTTGTTCAAGATCATCTCTACTCGGATCATAATGTCTAGAAGGAAAATTAAACTTTCTATTTTTTGGTAATTTAATAAAAGAAGGTAGCCTCACAATTTTTTATTTAAATCAAATTTAATTATTAATAAAGATAGATTTAAAATTTGTTAATTTAGTATTAGTTAATTTGTAAAAGAAGTTTTGGTTAATTCATCTTTTATTTAGAACTACCTCTATTTTATGAAGATTGGAATTGTTTGTTATCCTACATTTGGTGGAAGTGGCGTTGTTGCTACAGAATTAGGAAAGGCATTATCAGAAAAGGGTAACATAATTCATTTTATTTCTTATGCTCAACCAGCGAGACTTAATGTTTTTAGTGATAATTTATTTTATCATGAAGTATCTGTAAAAAACTATCCATTATTTGATTACCCCCCTTATGAAACCTCCTTAACTAGTAAATTAGTTGAGATTGTAAAATTTGAAAGACTAGATTTAATTCATGTACATTATGCTATACCACATGCTTCTTCAGCAATATTGGCTAAAGATATTTTAAGAACAATGGGAATAAAAATACCAGTAATAACAACATTACACGGTACTGATATCACACTTGTTGGAAAGGATCCATCTTGTAAGCCTGTGATTAATCATTCAATAAATAACTCTGATGGAGTAACTGCTGTTTCACAAAATTTAAAAGATGACACTCTTGATATATTTGATATTAATAATGAAATTAAGGTTATTCCTAATTTTGTTGATATTAAAAAATATACTCTTGTTAAAAGAAATACCTATAAGAGTAAAATATGTCAAAATGGAGAAAAATTATTAATACATACCTCTAATTTTAGAAAGGTTAAAAGAATTCAAGATGTCATTAATGTATTCTGTAAAATAAGAGCTAAAGTTCCATCAAAACTTATAATGATAGGAGACGGCCCCGAAAGAGCTAATATAGAATCTTTAACAAGGTCTCTATGTTCTTTACGTGACGTAGTTTTTATAGGTAAAATTCCAGATGTAGAAAATGTATTATATAATGCTGACCTATTTTTATTAACCTCTGAAAAGGAAAGTTTTGGTTTATCAGCTTTGGAGGCAATGGCATCTTCAATTCCTGTAATTGCTTCAAATGCTGGAGGACTTCCTGAGCTTATTGAAGAAGGTATTTCTGGTTTTACATGCGATATTGGAGATACTGATGAGATGTATAAAAAATCTTTAGTTTTATTGAATGATAATAATAATAAAAAATATAAATCAAACTCATTCATGAGGGCAAAATCTTTTGATATTAATAATATTTTACCTTCTTATATTAAATTTTATGACACCATCCTAAAAGAATAAAATGACAGATAAAAAAAAGAAGATTTATGTTTTAGACACCTCTGTGATTTTATTTTCACATGATTCGATTATGAATTTTGAAGAAAACGATATTGGAATACCAATTACTGTTTTGGAAGAACTTGATCATTTAAAAAAAGGCAATGATACTATCAATTTTGAAGCCCGTGAATTTATAAGAATGATTGATGAGCTCTCAAATAATCAAATGCTAAATAATTGGATTCCGTTAAATGGAAAAACTAAAGGTAAGTTTAAAATTCTTGTAAATCAAAAAACTAAAAATAATGTTTTTGATGATGATATTAATGATCATAAGATTTTGGATTCAGCCTTAAACCTCCAAAATGAAGAAAAAAATAAAATTGTCACTTTGGTATCAAAGGATATTAATCTAAGACTAAAGGCAAAATCCTTAAATTTAAAAGCAGAAGATTATTTAACTGGAAAAATTAAAAATCTAAACTCATTAGAAATTGAAGGTCAGGTAATTGAGAATGTAAAATCAAAAATTATTGATAAGATTCACTCAAATAAAGCTGTTGATAAAAAAGATATTTTTCCAAGAAAAAAATTATCAGACAATTCATATTATGTCTTAAAAAATACAACAAAGTCAGCCTTAATATATTATGATGGCGATGAGAGCTCTGTCAAAAAAGTTGAAAAAGTATCAATATCTGGAATAACTCCTCGAAATGCTGAGCAGGCATTTGCAATTCATTCACTTTTAAATGATAAAATTTCATTGGTTTCAATAAATGGTGTGGCTGGAACAGGAAAAACATTACTAGCTTTAGCTTCCGCTATAAAACAAAGAAGAAATTTTAAACAGATATTTGTGGCCAGACCAATTGTCCCTTTAGGCAATAAAGATATTGGTTATCTTCCTGGTGACATTAGTTCAAAAATTAATCCTTACATGGAACCTCTTTGGGATAATTTTAAATATATCCAAAACCAATACGATGAGACCTCAAAAGATTTTAAAGTTTTGAAGAATATGATAGAATCGGAGAAGTTAGTTATCCAGCCTCTTGCTTACATAAGAGGAAGAAGCTTTTCAAATATTTTTTTCATTATTGATGAAGCTCAAAACCTTACTCCACATGAAATTAAAACAATTATATCAAGAGCTGGAGAAAATACTAAAATTATTTTTGCTGGAGATATTAATCAAATTGATACTCCTTATTTAGATTCTCAAAGTAATGGATTATCCTACTTAATTGATAAACTAAAAGGACAGTCAATTTATTCTCATATCACACTAAGAAAAGGTGAGAGATCAGAATTGGCAAATCTTGCTAACGAATTATTATAAGACCAATGATTAAAAATAGAGATGAGTATAATTTAGAGTATAATAAAAGTATTACAGATCCTGAGGCTTATTGGATGAGTTACTCTAAATCCTTTAAGTGGATAAAGAAACCTAAACATGCAGTTTCTTGGAATTTTGATGAACCTAAAGTAGAATGGTTTAATGATGGAGTGTTGAATATAACAGAAAATATTTTTGAAAGGAATGCTAAAAATAAAAATAATACTTCAATACTATGGGAGCCAAATGATCCTAATGAGAAAAAAAAATCATTTACTTACGATGAACTTTTTAAGGAGGTGTGTACTTTTGCGAACTGTTTAAAATCATTAGGCATTAAGAAAGGAGATAGAGTTATTATATATCTTCCTATGATTCCTGAAGCAGCTATCTCAATGTTAGCATGTGCAAGAATTGGTGCAGTACATTCTGTTGTATTTGCTGGTTTTAGTGCAAAGTCATTATCAGACAGAATTAATGACTGTAAGGCAAAATTAGTAATTACCTCAGATGGGAACTATAGAGGTAATAAAATAATACCAGTAAAGGATGTTGTTGATGAAGCTCTAAAAACTACTAAATCAATTAATAATGTTATTACAATTAAAAGAACTAATTCGGATGTAATAATGATCACTGATAGAGATATCTGGTATCATAAATTAAAAAAGAATGTTGATAATTATTGTAAGGCAGAACAAATGAACTCTGAGGATTTACTATTTATTTTATATACATCTGGTTCAACAGGGAAGCCAAAAGGTGTAGTTCATACATGTGCTGGATATATGATGTACTCACAATTTACATTTGAAAATATTTTTCAGTATAGTGAGGGAGATACATATTGGTGTACAGCAGATGTTGGATGGATAACAGGACATAGTTATATAGTATATGGCCCTCTATTATCAGGAGCTAAAACAATTATGTTTGAAGGAGTTCCTACATATCCTGATGCTTCAAGATTTTGGGAAATTATTGATAAGTATAATGTTAATCAGTTCTATACTGCCCCAACTGCAATTAGAGCTCTCCAATCATTTGGTGATGAGTTTGTTGAAAAAGCAAACCTTTCCTCCTTAAAAGTTATTGGATCAGTTGGAGAACCTATAAATGAGGAGGCATGGAATTGGTATAATGAAAAAGTTGGTAAAAAAGAGTGTCCTATAGTTGATACTTGGTGGCAAACCGAGACAGGTGGTATTATGATATCTCCAATCCCAAATGTGATAGAGTGTAAACCAACATATGCTACCCTTCCTTTGCCAGGGGTTCAACCTATTCTTTTAGATAATGATGGAAATGAGATAATAGATAATAATGTTGAAGGTAATTTATGTATTAAGTATCCATGGCCATCAATACTTCGGACCACTTATGGAGATCATAAAAGATGCAGAGATACTTATTTTTCTACTTTTAAGGGATATTATTTTACTGGTGATGGTGCTAAAAGAGACGATAATGGTATGTATAGAATTTTAGGTAGAGTAGATGATGTCATTAACGTTTCTGGACACAGGATCGGAACTGCTGAAGTAGAGGATGCTATTAACCAAGACTCTGAAGTTATAGAATCGGCCGTAGTTGGCTATCCTCATGAAATTAAAGGTCAAGGAATATTTGGTTTTGTAATACTAAAAGAAGAATCTAATACAATTAATTATATTGATAAGATTAGAATAACTGTTTCACAACATATTGGACCAATTGCAAAGCCTGATAAAATTTTAATTGTTCCAGGGTTACCAAAAACTAGATCCGGAAAAATTATGAGAAGAATTCTCAGAAAAATTGCTTCTAATGAATTTAAAAATTTTGGAGATACCTCAACTCTCTTAAATCCTGAAATTGTTGATTTAATTGTTGAAAGCTATAGGAATCAATTTCAATAACTAATTTAATTGATTTTATCCTTAATAGGATCTGGAATTTTAGTATAGCTTTTATCTGACCTTTTTGACATCATAGATAGTTCTCTCTCACCGAAGGTTTCTTTATCTCCATTAAATATAACTCTCCAAATTTTTCCTTTTTTTGACTCAGAAATATATAATGAACCATCTGGACCTTGAGCTAATCCCATAGGTCTATATTTGGCATCTTCCATATTTTCAATTATTTCAATACCAGCAAATCCATCAGCAAAAATTTCCATCTCACCACTGGGTTTTCCGTTACTAAATGGTATGAATCCGACTACATATCCTGCTTGAGAATAAGGAACTCTATTTGTTGATCCGTGAAAGGCTATAAAGGCTCCATCTTTATATCTTTTTGGGAACTGATTGCCAGTATAAAACAGTAAATCATTTGGAGCCCAATGAGCAGGCAAGCCCATTATAGGATTTGTATATTCATCTGATACTATTTTTCTATTTCCTCCATATTCTGGGGCTAGGATTCTTTTATTTTTAAAATGATCATAGTAGGTATATGGCCAGCCAAAATTATCACCTTTTTTGATTTTCATAAATTCTTCAGCTGGAAGAACAGCATTATCCCATTCACTATAATATTGAGGTGCGTGGTTATGTAAAAAATCTCTTCCATGATTAACTCCATAAAGACTATTTAATTTATTATTCCAAGTTAGTCCAACAACACTTCTTATTCCTGTTGCATATCTTTCTCCATCTAATAATGATTGTCCAAGTTTATTTTTATCAAATCTCCAAATTCCACCAAGAATATCTAGTTGTTCACATGGATATTCACCTTTAACATTTTTAGTTGAATAAGTATTAGGTTTTGTGTCCCAATCCTCACAAGCATTTGTGGGAGCACTAAATGTCACATACATATTACCAGAAAGGTCAAATGCAAGGGATTTAGCATTATGCCATCTGATTGGATATGGATCAACAAGGACAATCTCTGGTTTTCCCTTAGGGATAAGTTCATAAGGAATTAGCCTTTGTCTATAAATTACAAGTTCAGAGCTGAAGTACAGATATCCATCATTTATCTTCATTTCCGTTCCAAATTTTCCATCATTAGGATAATCTCCAAATCTCTTTATTATATCAGCTTTACCGTCATTATCATTATCTCTTAATGCTACATTACCGTTCCTACCGGAAGCTGTTCTTAACTTAACATAAATATCTCCATTTTTATTTACTGCTATATGCCTTGACGCACCTACCCCCTCTGAAACAACTATGGCACCAAAACCACCTGGTAATTTTAAACCTCCATTATCATTATCAGGGATAAGTTTCTTTTTTGTTATACTTGATGTTTTGTC
>Ga0066378_10000792_pt1 | contig 12656 bp, 7 predicted proteins | sample Knorr_S23_td_DCM_FD_70947 | JGI IMG/M metagenome (GOLD analysis project Ga0066378, IMG submission 70947) | Marine microbial communities from Southern Atlantic Ocean transect - Knorr_S23_td_DCM_ad_71m_LV_A | ecosystem: Environmental > Aquatic > Marine > Oceanic | place: Southern Atlantic ocean...
AATTAAGCCTTTAGAATTGTTTTCAACAGTAAAATCAATACTCTTTTCATTGAAAAACAAAGAAGTTTTTTCAACAAGACGAATCACCTCACCTTTATCAAAAACATCAAACAAAAGGTTAAAACCCGCATCAAAAGTTTTTAAATGTAACAAATCTGTGTTTATAGACAACAATCTAATTTTTTTTACTAAAAGTAACAACCTTAGTGGGGTTGGCAAAAACCCAAAGCGATCTTTAATATCTAAACCAACCAGATCAACCTCATCCAGATTTTTTGACAATGATAACTTTCTATAAAAAAACAATCTATCATCTTGGCTTTCCATAAAATCCTCAGGTATTAAAGCGTCCCTGTTAATAGACATGTTAAAAACAACATTTTTTTCTTGTTTAACAACCCCCGACAAACCTTTTTTTAAAGATTCCGCCTTTTCTTTTATCATTTTGTTGAAAAAATTTAAACCAACATTTGAAAGATGACCACTTTGTTCTGTTCCAAAAAGATTACCACCACCACGCATTTCAAAATCCCGCAAAGCTATATTATAACCAGAACCCAAACTAGAGTTATACTGAAGCGTTCTTAATCTTTCATGAGCGTCTTGTGATAACTCAACATTGGGGGTTATCAAATAACAATAAGCTTGCGAAGTAGACCTGCCAACACGACCACGCATTTGATAAAGCTGTGACAAACCATATTTGTGAGAGTTGTAAATAAAAATTGTGTTTACATTAGGAAGGTCTACACCTGCCTCAATAATGGTTGTACATACCAACAAATCAATCTGTTTAGAAAACATCTCTTTCATTATTTTTTCTAATTCAACAGGTTTCATTTTACCATGAGCAAACTTAATTGAAAGATTTGGCAACAGTTTTTTTAATTTAATTACCATACCAGCGATTTTTTCAACATTATTATAAACAAAAAAAGATTGGCCACCCCTTTCTTTTTCATATAAAGCTGCGTGTTTTATGGTAGAGCTATCAAAACTCAACTGGTTGGTTACTACCGATTGACGACCTGGTGGTGGGGTTTTAATAGTTGTTATATCTCTAATCCCCATTAGAGCAAATTGCATTGTTCTTGGGATTGGTGTTGCGCTCATTGTTAAAACATCTACATTGTTTGAAAAAACACGCAACCTTTCTTTGTGGTTAGCTCCAAACCTATGCTCTTCGTCAATAATGATCAAACCTAGATTTGGGATTTTTATATCACCCGATAAAACCCTATGAGTTCCAACAACAATATCAATTTCACCTTCATTAATTTTTTTTATATTTTTTAACATGATTTTTTTTGGAACAAAACGAGAAAGTTGACACAAATTAAAACCCAACACACTCAACCTTTCTTTAAAAGCTTGAAACAATTGGTTGGTTAAAATTGTGGTGGGTGCTAAAACAACAACTTGTTTATTGCTGTTCAAAGCCTTTAAAGCAGACCTTATCGCAACTTCAGTTTTTCCAAAACCAACATCACCACACAAAAGACGGTCCATGGGTTTGCTGTCTTCCATATCATTCTTTATTTCTTCGTAAGCCAGCAACTGGTCTTTTGTTTCAATGTGTTTAAAACCAAGTTTTAAATCATTGAGTAATTCACCATCTTTTTCAAAAGAGATTCCATTTTCATTTGTTCTTTTTCCATACATTTCAACAAACGAATCAACTATTTCTCCAGCAGACTTCTTTGCTCTAAACTTTTCTTTTTCCCAAGAAGTTTTTCTAAGGTCTGTAATATTATCACGATTTTTAGGCCCAATATATTCGTCTAAAAAATGTAGATTTTCTAAAGGAACATGAACTTTATCACCGTGTTTATATTCAAGAACCACACACTCAACAACAGAGAAACCACTTTTAACTCTTGAGAGACCTTTGTAAACACCAACACCTAAGTTTTCATGAACCACCAAACTCTTCCATTGAAACGTATTTAAAAAACCACCAGAAAACTTAGAAACACTTTTCTCAACAGCAGATATTTCTGGGACTTCAAAAACATCAGACAGTTTTAAAAAAAAGAGCCCCAAAACAGATGAAGAAAAAGAATTTATAAGCTTAACATTAGAACTGTCAAAAGAGGAAAATACAACAGACTTTGTTTTATATGAAAGCTCAGGGTTAAAACACAAGACAAACTTATTTACACCCTCCCCCTTTTTCAAATCCACCAAAGGTTTTAATAAAGAAGTGTTTTTTTTAAATCCGGAATGGTTTATGCACGCAACATCATATTCAATTTTGGGCGTTTGATCATATAAAGAAACCGAAACCCCCCCACTTAAATCCTTTTTAATGAGTAAAGACTTGTAAAAAAAACCCACCCCTTTTTTATCAAAACTTTTTGAAGAAATAGGTTTTTCCAACCTAACCTCTTCTGGCTTTAAGACCGAAACCTGTGTTTGGGTCTCTGTATCAAAAGAACGAACCGAAAATATTCTATCGATATCAAACTCAACACGCACAGGGTGTTTGTCCCCAAAAAGAAAAAAATCAACAACAGACCCACGAACCGAATAAAAACCAGGTGAGAAAACCTTATCAGACAAATCCATATTTAAACTTATTAATAAATCTATTAACTCACGCCTTGTTTTATATGAAGACAAAAAAACCTCTTCGTTTTTTTGTGATGAAAAAAACTTAGACTTGAGAAAACTAAAGGATTTTTCCGAGCAAACCAATATCGAGTTGTTGTTTTTTTTAAACCTACTAATAGCGTGCAAGTCAGAACCAGAAATTTCCTCTAAATGATTACTTTTAATAAAACTAAGACACCTTTCTTTAAAAAAATGATTTATAATTTCAAATAGCGAAATTCTTAGAGAGTGGTCGTTGCAAACTATTACCATCGGCGATGGTTTTTTATCAGAAAATAAAAAAATTAAAAAAGGGAGTAAACCTTCAGAAACATTTTTAAAACCTACCTCCAAACCCCAAGCCCCAAACGCTTTTTTTAGCCTAAGATCTATAAGGTTTAGTGTTTCTGAAAAATTCATAATTGTTTCACGTGAAACACTCATTTATTTGGCAGAAATCAAAACAGATAGAACAGCAATGTCAGATGGGGAAACACCAGAAATTCTTGATGCTTGTCCCAGGGTTTCAGGTTTTACAAAAGAAAGTTTTTCTCTTGCTTCAAGAGAAAGAGACTTGCACTCACCAAAATGAAAAGCAGGGGGAATTTTAAAGTTTTCATTGTTTTTTAATCTTTCAATAAGTTTGTTTTGACGTTCTATGTAGCCCTTGTATTTAATTAAGGTTTCACATTCATCAAGAACATCTTGTCTTTCGTTGTTTGAAAAAGAACTTAAATCAATATTAAAAAGTTTTTTTTCAATTAAGCTTATTAAAGATACAGCAGGTCTTTTTAAAATGTTTTGTAGTGAAGATTTTTGTTTTAAAGCAGATTCACCAAGCGTTTTTAACAAAGCATTTGATTTTTCACGCGAAAGGTTTTCTTTAGATTTCTTTTCTGTAAAACTATCAAAAAAAGCTTTTTTTGTTAATACAGAATCATACCTTTTTTTATTTATTAAACCTAGTTGAAAACCATATTTTGAAAGACGAACATCTGCGTTGGTGTGCCTTATTAAAAGCCTGTATTCGGCGCGAGAGGTAAACATTCTATAAGGCTCAAAAGTATCTTTTGTTACAAGATCATCAATTAAAACACCAACATAAGATTCGTTGCGGGAAAGAACTAAGGGTTTTCCATTTTTTATAAACTGTGTAGCATTTATTCCAGCGATTAGACCCTGCGCTGCAGCTTCTTCATATCCAGATGTACCGTTAATTTGTCCGGCTAAAAAAAGCCCTCGCACTTTTTTTGTTTCTAATGACGATTTAAGTTGGGATGGTAAGAAAAAATCATATTCAATTGCATATCCCGGTCTAAAAAACTCAACATTTTCAAGTCCTTTTACAGACCTTAAAGCTTTTATTTGAATATCTTCTGGAAGGCTTGTTGAAAAACCGTTTGTATATATTTGGTCTGAACCAACCCATTCCGGTTCTAAGAAAAGAAGGTGAGATTCTTTTTCTGAAAATTTAAAAATTTTATCCTCAATTGAAGGACAATATCGTGGACCAACACCTTTTATTTGCCCTGAAAACATCGGAGATCGCTTAAGGTTTAAATTAATTATTTGTTTTGTTTTGGCGTTTGTTGAAGCAAAATGACACGGTATGTTTAGTGGATTAAACCTCTTTGCTTCGAAAGAAAATGGTCGAGGTTTTTTATCTCCATAAAATTCGATTAACTTAGACCAATCAATCGTGCTTTTAATAAGTCTTGGAGGTGTTCCAGTTTTTAGTCGACCCGAAACAAAACCAAGCTCAATTAAAGACTCTGTTAAACCATCAGAGGATTCCTCACCCATTCTACCAGCCTTTATTTGTCTTTCTCCTATATGAATTAATCCGTTTAAAAAAGTTCCACAAGTTATTATTACTGAACTACAATTAATTCTTTTGTTATTGTTTAACATTAAACCGGATACCGAATTGTTTTTAATTAGTATTTTTTTAGCTTCTGACTCAATAATTTGAATATTTTTTTGACTTCTAACATAAGCGCTAATATTTTTTTCATAAACTTTTTTATCTATTTGCGCCCTGGGTGACCAAACAGCCTTACCTTTTGATCTGTTTAACATTTTAAACTGAATCCCCGAAAGATCTGCAAAACTCCCCATAATACCACCCAAAGCGTCAATCTCTCTGACAAGATGGCCTTTTGCGAGCCCACCAATTGCAGGGTTGCAAGACATTCTTCCAATCGCGTTTTCATCCATTGTAATTAAGGCGGTTTTTATTCCCATTTTGTTTGCTGCTACACTAGCCTCAATTCCAGCATGACCGCCACCCACCACAACTAAATCAAATCTCATATTCATTTTCATATTTGTTTCACGTGAAACATTACTTTCCAATACAAAATTGTGAAAAAATATTATTTAAAATATCCTCGGGGGTTGTAACTCCTACAATATCATCCAAATTGCTTAAACCAAGTCTTAATTCAGCGGCAATAATATCTGTAGGGCTATTATCTTCACATAAATTCAAAGTGTTTTTTAAAGATGAATTGAGTTTTTCCAAAGAGCTTTTATGGCGAGGGTTTATGAGAAGCACATCGTTAAAAGACCCAACATCTTTTTTTAAAGAATTATATATTTCTTTTAATAGTTTATCAATTCCTATGCCTTTAAGCGCAGATATAAAAACCCCCCCCTTTTTTTTAAACCCTTGTTTTTCACCTAGAAGGTCAATTTTGTTAAAAACATATAAAAATTTTTTCTCTTTGAAGGTTTTTTCCAATTGAGAAAAGGGTTTTTCTGTTGTTTGTGAAGAATCAATAACATTAATAATGATATCTGCTTTTTCAATAAATTTTTTAGTATGTGCAATACCTTTCTTTTCGATTTTTGTGGCTTTGCTTCTAACCCCAGCAGTGTCAATAAACTTAACAGGAAGACCTTGGATTTGAAATTTTACTTCAATCGCATCTCGAGTTGTACCTGGTATGTTTGAAACAAGTGCTCTTTCTTCCGATAATATCGAGTTAAACAAGCTTGATTTGCCAGCATTGGGTTTTCCGGTAATAACTATTGTTGCGCCTTCAGTAATTAGTTTTCCAGTTTTATATGTTTCGAGAATGAGTTTGTTTGTATTAATTGATTTAATCGTCAAGCTTTTAATCTGGTCTAATGTAGTGCTTGTTATCTCTTCTTCTGAAAAATCAAGCTCTGATTCAATAAGGCTAATAGTATTAAGAATTTCTACCTTAAGTTTATTAATTTTTTTTGAAAAATCACCTTTAAGTATTTTGTAATTAGCGTTAGTGCTTAATATGTTTTCAGAAGAAATTAAGTTTGAAACAGCTTCAGCTTGTGAAAGATCAATTTTTCCATTAAGAAATGCTCTTTTGGTAAACTCACCCGGGTCTGCTGGTTCACAACCTAACAACAATAGATTTTCTATTAAGTTTTGTGTTATTATTGTGCTACCGTGGCATGAAATTTCAACAACATCTTCTCCAGTATAAGACTTTGGTCCTTTAAAATAAATAATAATTGCTTTATCAATCTCATTTTTTTGGGTTGAATAAATGGTTTTAAAGTAAGCATAGCGAGGTTTGGGCGAAAAATTATTTTCTTTTAGAAGTTTTTTTGTTATTTCAATACTTTTAGGACCGCTTATCCTAATTACAGAAATCCCCCCACGCCCAGGTGGAGAAGATATTGATGTGATGGTTGAATTAATTTTTAATAGGAACAGCACCTGCTCTAGGAGTGGAATCTCTGTTTATAAATCTTTGTTGTAAAATGGTTAGAATGTTAAACAATGTATAGTACAAGTTTAAACCAGAAGGAAATTGATTGAAGAGCACTATCATAAAAATTGACATAAATTGAGTCATCATTTTTTGTTGTGGATTTGCAGATACTGTTGACATTTTTTGCTGAACAAACATTGAAAGACCCATGATTAACGGAAGAACGCTTATTTGATCACCATATAGCGGTATAAAAAAGGGAAGGTCTATTAAAGCGTCTGGTCTAGATAAATCATCAATCCAAAACAAAAAAGGAGCTCCTCTTAATTCGATTGTAGACCTAAAAACAATAAAAAGAGCAAACAAAAGGGGCATTTGAAGCAACATTGGTAAACAACCACCTAGTGGATTGACACCATGGGTTTTGTAAAGTTTAAGAGTTTCTTGGCTTACTCTTTGTGGATCATTCTTATATTTATCTCTTAGTTTTTGAACTTCTGGTTGAATAGAAGTCATTGCTTTCATTGATTGATAACTTTTTTTGGTTAATGGGTATACCAGAAGTTTAACTAATATAGAAAATACAATTAAAACCATTCCATAGTTAGGTATATATTTATATAAAAAAGTAAGTAGCGATAACACAGCCCTTCCAATACCTCTTATTGGTGCAATCCCAAAGCTCATAGTGTTTTCTAATCCAACATTAAATTCTTTTAGATTGTCATATTGAAGTGGACCTAAATAAAGAGTTGCTTCAATAAAATCGTTTGAGTCAAAACCAATTTTTGTATGATAAACAGGAACGTTTCCATCTATAAACAATTTGGAATTATTAACATTCGAATTAATAATTTGATTATAAGTATTAGGGTCATTAAAAGATAATATTTCACCATAGTTTGAAGATGATTTAGGTATTATTGCTGTAGTAAAATATTTTGACCTTGTAGACACCCAGTCTGTTGCTCCTGTTAAAAAGAGATTTTTTTTCTTGTTGTGCTTACTTATTTCTCTTCCTTGAGAAATATTTGATGCATAAAATGTACCCTCATCTTTTGGGTTGGGTTCAGTCATTGGAACCCCACCTTTCCACATAAGATTTACCCTGTTTTGGGAAATAGAGTTTGACAGCGATTTAAAATTAACCATAATATCAACAAAATATTTGTTTGGATAAAAAACCAATTTTTTTTCCACGGTAGAATTATTAACACTTGTTTGAAACGTCAATTCCAAGGGGTTTTGTTCAATTTTTATATTATTGTAACCGTAATTGTTGCTTATTAGTTTCCAGTTGTGATCTAAAGATATGTTTTCACCAACAAAATTGGAGTAACTTAAAACAAGGTTTTTGTCGTTTAAACCATTTATAACAAGGTTAACTAAGGTTGAGTCGTTTAAAGAATAGTCTTTTAAAATAAAGCTTTTAATTGAACCGCCAGAATTTGATGAAATAATGGCATTAAAAAGATTTGTCTCTATGTTTATTTTTTCCTCAACATTTGTTTTAGAAAAACGTTGATTGGTGTTTTCCTGTGTGTTTTGTATTGTTTCGTTGTTTGTTGTTTGTGGTGCGTTGTTTTGTTCTACAAATAGAGAATCGTTTTCAGATATGGTCTGACCCTCTTCTTCAGGAGATATTCCAATCATTCTATAATAATAAGGCATAGCCATGAGTATTAACCCTATAAGAAGAAATGCTTGTAATGTTTTTTTATCCATATTAATTAATCAGGAACAGGGTCGTAACCTGATGATCCAAACGGATGACATTTTAAAATTCTTTTAGATATCAGGTATAAAGCTTTAAACAAATTGTGTTTTTTCAAAGAATCAAGAGCAAATTGTGAACAACTAGGTTCAAATCTACAACATTTTGGAAAAAGTGGTGAAATAAAAAGCCTATAAGTTTTTACAAAACAATACAATACATTGCTTATTAGCTGTAAAATTAGTTTTATAAAATTTTTTGTAACATCTATAATCATATTAAAAAAAATAAATTTAAAAAATAAGTTAAACCGTTAATTTTTTTCTACCCTTAGCTCGGCGCCTGTTTAAAACACGCTTTCCTCCTGGAGATGAAGAGCGTTCTCTAAAACCATGTTTGTTTTTTCTTTTGCGTTTGCTGGGCTGATAAGTCCTTTTCATAAATACACCTTTTTTGCAGTTCTAATATTAAACATTAATTCAAAATTGAGCAATAAAACGTTTAAAAAAAAATAATTTAAAAAATTTTTTTTTCAGCTTGAAAAAACATCATTAAAATAAATAAATTCTAGTAACAAAATACATGTGGAAAACTTGTGGATAACTTAAAAACAGAGCCGTTAGAACTATGGAATAACGTTACATCTAAGATGAAGAAAGTAGTTAGTGAGCAAGCATTTGCAACATGGTTTGAACCGATTAAACCAGTATCTATTGAAAAAGAAAGTCTTACGTTAGAAGTTCCTAGTAAATTTTATTATGAGTGGATTGATAGTCATTATGGAAATGTGTTATTAGAAAAATTAAAAGAAATTACGGGAGAAAATCTAAAAATTAGGTATAGTGTTGTTATCGGTGAGCCAATAAGTAATTCGAATAAAGTTGATACGGTTTTTAAAGACGATGGGTTAATAAGTCCAGTAAACGAATATTATGATAGTGGTAGTAAATTAAATAAAAGGTATACATTTGACAACTTTGTTGAGGGTGCAAATAATCAATTAGCAAAAGCAGCATCAATATCAGTAGCTAAAGCTTTAGGAGAGACTGCTTTTAATCCACTTTTAATTTATGGAGGCGTGGGTCTTGGGAAAACCCATCTTATTCAAGCTGTTGGAAATGAAGTAATTAAAGACAATGTAGATACTAAAGTTCATTATACAACAAGTGAAAAATTTACATTAGATTTCATATCTGCAATTCAAAAGAACAATAGTTCCAAATTTTCAGAAAAATATAGAAATGCAGATCTTCTCCTTGTAGATGACATTCAATTCTTGCAAAACAAAGAACAAACCCAAGAACAGTTTTTTCATACATTTAATGATTTATATCAAAGAGGAAAGCAAATAATTTTAACAACAGATAGACATCCAAGTGAACTGAATGGTCTAAAAGATAGGTTGTTATCAAGGTTTCAATCGGGTTTAATTGTAGATATTCAAGCACCAAGCTTGGAAACTAGAATGGCAATTTTACAAAAAAAAGCAGAAGATGATGGTCTAAGCATACCATTTGAAATAACAGAGTTAATCGCTACTAATGTTAGAGGAAATATAAGAGAAATGGAGGGAGCTCTTATAAAATTATTGGCATATTCTTCATTATCTCATTCGGACATAAATATGCCATTAGCAAAAAAAGCTTTACATGAAACATTAGGAAGATCAGAATCTAAAAAGTTAACTATCGACGATATTATACAAAGTGTAAGCGATGTGATGGAAATATCTGAAAAGAAAATTATTGGAAGAGGTAGGAAAATGGAAGTAGTTTCTGCAAGACAAATTGCAATGTATTTATCAAGAGAAATTGTAGGTGCTTCATTAGAAAATATAGGCTTACATTTTGGAGGCAGAGACCATTCAACTGTTATTCACGCTTGTAAATCAATAAAAATAAGAATGAAAAACAAACCGGATTTTAAAGAACAAATTAATAGTATTAGAACAAAAGTAGAATTATAAACAAAAAAATGGATATAAAATGATTGAAATAGGAAAAAAAATCAAACCTCATTCCTTACTAGATAAAAAAGGAAATCTTATAATTTTTCCAAAAAATAAGAAAAAAATAATTTTTTGTTTCCCCAGAGCTAATACGTCAGGTTGTAATTTAGAGGCGCAACAATTTGAAACCTTAATTTCAGTTTTTAATCAAAATAATTATAATATTTACGGTTTGTGTTCTGACTCTCCAAAAAAAATCGAACTAATGTCGGAGAAATGTAACATTTCATATGATTTATTGAGTGATGAAAGCCAAGATTTTTTAAAACATATTGGTGTGATAGGCATAAAAAAAATGTATGGGAAAGAATATGAGGGAATCATAAGAAGCACGTTGGTTTGCGATGAAAAAGATATAATAACACATGTTTTTGAAAAAGTAAGTCCCAGTGGTCATGCTCAAAAAGTTGCAGATACTCTTAATATTAAATAAACTTTAAAAATGAATAAAAATTTTAAAAGAGTAAAGCAATCAAAAGGAATAGTTGAGTATAAACATTCTAAAAATGATTTAAGCATTTTATTGTTAGAAAATGATAACTCTCCATTGGCGACTTTCATGATTACCTATCATGTTGGTTCAAGAAACGAGGCAATAGGTTATACAGGGTCAACTCATTTGTTAGAACATTTAATGTTTAAGGGTTCAAAAAAGTTTAATAAAAAAAACAATAATGCAATTTGGGATGTTCTTCAGAATGCAGGCGCATTACTTAATGCCACTACTTGGTTTGATAGAACGAATTATTTTGAGTTAGTACCATCTGAGCATCTTGAAAAGGCTGTTGAAATAGAAGCAGATAGAATGAGAAATGCTTTTATAAAAGAAGAAGATAAAAATTCTGAAATGACAGTTGTAACGAATGAATTTGAAAGAGGAGAAAATGATCCATTGGAATCTCTTGATAAAAACATTTGGTCAACAGCTTACCAAGCTCATCCATATCACCATTCAACAATTGGTTGGAGAACAGATATAGAAAATGTTTCTATAAATAGGTTGAAAAGTTTTTACGATACTTTTTATTGGCCAAATAATGCCACTGTTACAGTTATAGGCGATTTTGATACAAAAAAAATATTAAAACTTATTGATAAATATTTCGGTAAAATTAAAAAATCACCCCATGAAATACCTATAATGTATACTCAAGAACCAGTACAGGAAGGTCCGAGAAGATTTGAAATTAAAAGATCAGGGGAGCTACCAATTATAGGCATCGCTCATAAAACTCCTAATGGTTTAGACAATGATACTTATGGATTATATGTTCTAGATAGAATATTAAGCTATGGAAAATCAAGTAGGTTCTACAAGAAGTTTATTGATAGTGGAAAAGCGGTAGATATAAGTATATCATATTACCCTCTTTTGGATAATGGTTTGTTTACAACTTATTTATTTGCTCCTAAGAATTCAAATTTAGAAGTTTTTGAAAATGAAATTTTAGATGAATATGAATCAATTAAAAAAAATGGAGTTTCACAGGAAGAATTAAATCGAGTAAAGTCACAAATCTTTTCACAAACTAATTATTCAAGAGATGGATCATATTCTGTTGCAAGTAATTTAAATGAAGCTATAGCGATAGGTGATTGGACGTTTTATACTACTTTCTTAGATAAAATAAATAAAATTAACAAAGAAGAAATCCAAAAGATAGCTAATAAGTATTTATTTCAAGATAACAGTACAACTGGCTTTTTTACTCCAAAAAAAACATAAAATTGCAGATCTCAAATAAAATCGTTCAATCTGAACCTGTTAATGGACTAAATTTTTATTCTTTAAATACAGGCGTAAATAATTTCGTCTCTTTTAAAGGTAGTTTCTTGGGTGGAAAGCTATTTAACAAATCTAATAAGCTCGTTCCAGAATTATTAGTTGAAATGCTAGATAAAGGGACAAAGAAAAGAGATAAATTTAAAGTAGCAAATATTTTAGAAAACGTTGGAGCCAAAATTAATTTTTCTCATGGAAATTATAGGGTTTATTTTTCAGGTCAATGCTTAACCAAAGATATTTCAATGATTATTAGTTTAATTGCTGAACAGTTAATTGAACCTATGTTTAATGAAAAAGATTTAAAATCCGTAAAAAAGAGAAATATTTCAGAGCTTATTAATTTGAAAAATGATACAAGAGGTCAGGGAATGATAAGTTTTTTACAAAACTTATATCCTAAAAATCATCCAAACAGACCAGATCAAATTGACAAAGAAATAATTGAAATAGAAAAGTTAAGTATAGAAGATATTATTCTTTTTCACAAAGAATGTTATGGCTTAGGTAATATGGAAATCTGCGTTGTTGGGGATGTTGACCATTCTAAAGTACATAAAAATTTGTTTGAGTCTTTTAATAACTGGAAAACCTCCTCTCTAAGCTTAAAAAACATTTCTAATAGCTTAAAATCTAAAAAAAGAACAGGAAAGTCTGATATTATTTATATTCCAGACAAGAGTAGTGCAGATTTAATTATTGGTCATGGAATAGGAATTGACAATAATCATAAAGACTATTTTAATATAATGATAGGACACTTCATACTCGGGGGTAATTTTTCATCAAGGTTGATGTCTACAATCAGAGAAAAAGAAGGTCTTACTTACGGAATTCAATCATCTGTAAGTGGAGTTG
>Ga0066378_10000796_pt1 | contig 12635 bp, 9 predicted proteins | sample Knorr_S23_td_DCM_FD_70947 | JGI IMG/M metagenome (GOLD analysis project Ga0066378, IMG submission 70947) | Marine microbial communities from Southern Atlantic Ocean transect - Knorr_S23_td_DCM_ad_71m_LV_A | ecosystem: Environmental > Aquatic > Marine > Oceanic | place: Southern Atlantic ocean...
GAGAGGTCGCGATCCAGCTCGCGCGAGGAGCCGGCCCTGCTGATGACGGCGTCATGACCATCAGCTCCTCAATCACCGCTAAAGCGATCCGTGAGCGAAGGAGCGTTATTTATCGAGATGCTGAAGCAGAAGCTCCTACCTCGGCGAGCATCTCTAAGCTCAATTTGACCTCGATCATGTGCGCACCCTTGTGCGTGGACGATGAGGTCCTTGGCGTCCTCTATCTCGACACTCGCGACAGGGAGGTGCCCTTCGAAGAGGAACATCTGAAAGTCCTCACGGCTCTGGCGGCCTTGTCAGCTGTCGCGTTACGTCAGGCAGGCATGCGCGAAGAGGTCAACCGGGAGCAGCGCATCCGTGACCGGCTCTCGAGATACAGCTCGCGACATGTCGTAGAGCGCCTCATGGAGTCGGAGGTTGAGAGTGGAGAGCTGATACCTGGGATGATGTCCGAGGAGGCGGTGGCTTCAGTGCTCTTCGCTGACCTCGTGGGCTTCACTTCGATCTCTGATTCGATGAGCCCTCCACAGGTGACTCAGCTCTTGAACAGCATCTTCGCTCAGCTCACTGAGGTCGTGTTCGAGCTTGGCGGCACCGTCGATAAGTTCATCGGCGACGAGATCATGGTCTTCTTCGGCGCTCCGATCTCACAGGAGGATCACGCCGAGCGGGCGGTTCAGTGTGCGCTCCAGATCCAAGAGCGCTTGAAGAAGCTCAGCGCGAGCGCAGCTCATGGAGTTGAGCTCAGCATGAGCGTCGGGATCAACTCTGGGCCGGTCATCGTCGGTGACATTGGGAGCCCTGAGCGGAAGGACTACACCGTGATCGGGGACACCGTAAATACGGCGAAGCGAATAGAGACGGAGGTCGCTGGGGCAGGTGAGGTCGTGATCGGTGCAGAGACCTATGCGCTGCTGCAGGGCTCATTCGCATGCGAAGCGTTGCCCCCGGCCTCTTTGCGGGGGAAGCCTCAGCCGCTCCAGCTCTACCGAGTTGAGCCGAAGCTCAGGGGCTGAAGCCTGCAGCCAGCGCGGCGAGGGGCAGCACTGCTCAATAGGGAAGTAGCCTAGCCGGGGCGACGAGGCTCCCCTACGAGAGAGATGCGGCCTCCATGGGGACCGCAGCCTAATTATTCAACACGATCCAGGTGTTGATGGCGGTCGCGAGGCCCAGCCAGACGGCGTAGGGGACGATGAACCAGCCAGACATACGGTCAATCCGTCCGTAGAGGAAGACCATGGAGAGTACGAGCGCGTCGAGGACAGCGATGTTCATGAGCGCCCAGCCGGTCTCGTGCAGCGTGAAGAAGAAGAGCGACCACAGGACGTTTAGGACCAGCTGGAAGCCGTAGACGACAAGCGCTGTGCGTGCTACGGCGCCTTGTCGGGCGACCCTCCAGGTGGCAATGGTGAGCAGCGTGAAGATCGTGGCCCACACCGGTGAGAACACCCACCCCGGCGGCTGGAAGGGGGGCTTCTTGAGGGCGTCATACCACTCGCCGAAGCCTAAGGATGTCAGCCACCCGCCTAGGCCCATGGCCACGAGTGAGAGCGCCGCGAAGAGCGCGAGGAGGTCGCGGCGTGATGCGGATGCGGCAGGTCCGGCGCTAGCGCCTCCCTCCATCGTGGTCGAGGAATCCATGGGTGCAGTTTAGCGATCCGTTGTGCCTGATCCTCATGTGCAGCACTCGTTAGGCTAGGCGTCCCGGAGATACCCAAGCCAGCGCCCTATGTTGAACACCCTCCTGACCCTCACTCTCTTCGCTGCTCAAGACGTCGAAGCCTCCGAGCTCACAGCCCTGCTCGTGCCAGAGGCCGAGGTCGTGAAGCTCGCTGGCGACATGAGGTTCACCGAGGGGCCGGTCTGGCTCCCGAAGGAGAAGAAGCTCGTCTTCAGCGACATCCCGAGCGCGAAGCTCATGGAGTGGAGCGATGCAGGCGGCCTGAAGGTCTTCCGCGAGAGCCCCAACCCGAACGGCAACCTCCTCGATCGCGAGGGGCGGCTGCTCACCTGTCGTCACGGCGCGCGGGACATCGTGCGCACAGAGGAGGATGGCGAGCTCACCGTCCTCTGCGACAGCTTTGAAGGCAAGCGCTTCAACTCTCCCAACGACGTCGCGGTGAAGTCGGACGGCACCCTCTGGTTTACGGACCCGCCGTGGGGCCTCCCGCGCCAGCGCGAGGGTAAGGAGCAGCCCGGTCACTGGGTCTTCCGCCTTGACCCGGAGACCAAGGAGGTCAGGGTCCTCGTCAAAGACCTCTGCATGCCGAACGGCCTCGCCTTCTCGCCGGACGAGCGCTATCTCTACATCGCTGACACTGGCGGGCACGGCTCGAACCCTGACGAGTCACTCCGCCAGCTGCCGCCGACGGTCACTGCCTATGAGGTGAGGTCGGACGGGACCCTGAACCCGAAGCCTGTTTGGAAGACAGAGACTCGCTGTGACGGGATGTGCGTGGACGTCAAGGGGCACATCTACACGACCTCTGGGGAAGGCGTCACGGTGCTTCGTCCAGACGGCGAGATCATCGGCACCATCAAGACGCCCGAGTCCCCGGCCAACTGCTGCTTCGGCGGCGACGACTTCAAGACGCTCTACATCACGGCGCGCACCTCGCTCTACTCAGTCGAGCTCGCGAACGCTGGCTGCGAGATCCCCAAAGAGAGCTGATGACCGAAGAGTTCAAGGAGTGGTGGGCCTACGTCCTCGTCTCAGAGGTGAGCGGCCAGACCTACGTCGGCGTCACGGTCGACGTCGAGCGCAGGCTCCAGCAGCACAACGGCGAGCAGCCGGGCGGCGCCAAGAGCACTCACCGCGGCAGACCCTGGAAGCTAGCCAAGAAGCACGGCCCCTTCCTCGACCGCGGCGAGGCGCAGACCATCGAGCACCAGCTCAAGCGCCAGCGCGGCGCCGAGCGGCTCTCCTGGACGCCCTGATCAGGTCGCGGAGCGCAGGCTCCCGCCGGCGGCGTCGAGGCTCGCGCGGGCGGCCTCTGCGTCCTGGCTTGTGAGCGCCATGCAGCAGGCGAGCTTGGCGCTGCCGCCGGCTTCGTCGAGGAGCGCGGCAGCGCGCTCGCGGTCGCAGCCGGTGATGCGTTGGATGAGGGTGCGCGCGCGCTCGACGAGCTTGGCGTTGGCGGAGGCGTCGACGTCGATCATGAGGTTGTCGTAGACCTTGCCGAGGCGGACCATCACGAGGGTGGAGAGGGTGTTCAAGGCGAGCTTGGTCGCGGTGCCTGCCTTCATACGGGTCGAGCCGCTCACGACCTCAGGCCCGGTCAGGACGCGGATCGAGAGGTCGGCCTCGTCGGGCGCCTCTTCTCTCGGGACGCAGGCGAAGAAGATCGTAAAGGCGCCCTTGTTGCGGGCGTGGTGGAGCGCGCCGTGGACGAAGGGAGTGGTGCCGCCGGCGGTGATGCCGAAGACGACGTCGCTGTCGCTGAGGCCGCGCGCGTCGAGCTCTCGCCCTGCGGCCTCGGCGTCGTCCTCCGCGCCCTCGATGGCCGCGGTCAGCGCGGCGGGTCCGCCGGCGATGATGGCCTGGATCTGCTCGGGGTCCGAGGAGAAGGTCGGCGGACACTCTGCGGCGTCGAGGACCGCGAGGCGGCCTGAGGTGCCTGCGCCCACGTAGAAGAGGCGGCCGCCGGCGGCGAGGCGCGCTGCGATGAGGTCAGCCGCCCGGGCGAGCGCCTCCCGCTCAGCCCCAACGGCGGCGGCGACGGTGGCGTCTTCGGCGTTCAAGACGTCGAAGGCCTCCTCCGTCGTGAGGGCGTCGAGGCCGCGGGCGCGCTCGTTCGGCTGCTCGGTTAAGAGGTGATCGCGGGGTCCCAGGGCGGGGTCCATGGGATGAGGATGGCAGGCCGGTGGCGGCCTCCCCAACACTTTCCCTAGACTGATGGATCGAGGGGGAGGAGCGCATGTCTCTGGACCCCCCTGAGACCCAAAATTCACGATGCAAAAGCTCACCAGCTACGCCGCCGGCTCCTGGCATGAAGGGACCGGAGAGGGCGCACCGATCCACGACCCGCACACCGGAGAGGCCATCGCCACGGTCGACTCCACAGGCCTCGACTTCCAAGCCGTCCTCGACCACGCGCACGATGTGGGCGGGCCTGCGCTCCGGGCGATGACCTTTGGCGAGCGCGCGGCGCTCCTGAAGGCGCTCTCTGCGGCGATCCATGAGCACCGCGAAGAGCTGATTGAGATCAGCACTAGGAACGCTGGCTCGACTCGCGGCGACGCGAAGTTCGACATCGACGGTGCCACGGGCACCCTCGCTGCTTACGCCCACTTTGGGAAGAGCCTCGGTGACGCCACCTTCCTGAATGACGGCGAGATGGAGCAGCTCGGCCGCACCAAGCGCTTCGCCGGCCGGCACCTCATGGTCCCGCGCCTCGGCGCCGCTGTTCACATCAACGCCTTCAACTTCCCGGCCTGGGGGATGTGCGAGAAGCTCGCCTGCTCGATCCTCGCGGGAGTCCCCGTCATTGAGAAGCCGGGCACCGCCACGGCGCTCCCGGCGTGGCGCACGGCTGAGATCATCGTCAACTCTGGGATCCTTCCGGAGGGCGCGTACCAGTTCATCTGTGGCTCCACTGGCGACCTCCTCGATCGCCTCGGCGTGCAAGACTGCATGGCGTTCACGGGCTCGGCTTCGACGGGCGCCTACCTAAAGGGCAATGAGAACCTCGTGAAGAACAACGTGCGCGTGAACATCGAGGCGGACTCCTTGAACGCCGCGGTGCTCGGCCCGGACGTCGACTCTGACTCTGAGACCTACGCGCTCTTCCTGCGCAACGTCGCCGTCGACATGACCCAGAAGACGGGGCAGAAGTGCACGGCTACGCGTCGGATCTTGGTCCCGGCGGAGCGGGTAGAGGAGGTCAAGGCTGACCTCGTCGCCGAGCTCGGCAGGACGCAGGTGGGGGACCCCTCCAAGCGCGAGAACCGCATGGGCCCGCTCTCCTCTCCGAGGCAGTTCGAGGACGTGAAGGCCGGGATCGCCAAGCTCCAAGAGGTCGCGGAGACAGCCTGCGGAGGCCCTGAGGCGCTCTTTGAGACGGGCTGCTATGTCGCGGCGACCTTGCTCGTGGCGAAGGACTCGCGGGCCGAGATCATCCACGCCGAGGAGGTCTTCGGACCCGTGGCGACGATCCTCCCCTATGACGGCTCAGCAGAGGAGGCGATCGAGCTCGTCAGCATGGGCTGCGGCGGCCTCGTGACGAGCGCCTACTCCAACGACAACGACTGGACCGAGGCCTACGTCCTCGGCGTCGCGCCGTGGCACGGGCGCGTCTGGCTCGCGAACGAGCGCTCCGCAGAGCAGTCCTTGCCTCCGGGCATGGTCATGCCGCAGATGGTGCACGGCGGTCCGGGTCGCGCGGGCGGTGGGGAAGAGCTGGGCGGCTTGCGCGGCTTGGACTTCTACCTGCAGCGCACAGCAGTCCAGGGCTTCGGCGGCCTCTTGAAGGACACCTTCGCTCCAAAGGAAGCGGCTGAGACGAGCGCCTGAGGTCTATGCAGTTCGAGCTCGCTGAAGAGGTCCCCGCCAAGCGCCGCTTGTTCGGCGTCTCTTGGGCGCAAGGGGAGTTCTTCTTTGGTGAGCAGAAGCGCGTCGCGACGGTCACGGACGTTAAGTTCCTCTCAGAGCACCGCCTGGTTGTCGCGCACCGGGCTGCTGCGAAGGTCTATTTGGTCGACGTCAGCGAGGGACACGTCCGGATCGTGCACAGCATTCGGCTCAAGTACTTCGATCGCTTGCGCAGGAGGTACTTTCACCCGGACTTGATGGCGCTTGATGGCGATACGCTCTATCTGACGGCCTACAGCGACAGCTTCGCGACAGTTCGAGTCCTCGGAGATCGCCTCAAGCTCCTGAGGGTCCAAACGGCAGAGGGTGACCAGTACCACGGGTGCGCAGTTCAGGGCGATGAGGTCTTGTTGGGCGGGGTGAGCACGAATCAGATCCAGAGAACTTCTACTCAGGGTAGATCGCGCGCTCCATTCAAGGTCAGCAGGAGCGAGCCTGTGAGGATCAAGATGATCGGCGTCGCAGGAGAGCACTACTATCTCTCGCTCGACAGGCAGGTCGGCTCCTCGAGGGAGCCTGGCTGCATCGGCGACGCGTGGTTCTCAAAGCTCCGAGTCGAGGGCGGACGCCTCGTCGAGGTTGACTCGGTCTTCTTCGAGCGTTGTCAGGTCGACGGAGCTGTCAGCGGAAATGGGCTGCACTTTGTCAGCCTGCATGACGCGATCGATGAGTGCGGCTACGTCGTCACCATGCGGGATGAGGGGCGGCTGGAGGTCGTGAAGAAGACGCGCTGTGACGACTTTCCTCACGGGCTCGACATCCACGGGCAGACCATCGCCTACTGCTCGTACGCGACGAGCTCTGTCTACCTGCGTCCGCTCGCAGAGTTTCTGCCTGCTGAGCACGCCGCAGAGTGAGGCGCGCCGTAAGGCAGGCTCACATCCCGTCGATGATCGCGTTGAAGGTCGCGCTCGGGCGCATGGCGCTCGCGCAGGCTTCGGCGCTCGGGTGGAAGTAGCCGCCGATGTCGACGGGCTCGCCCTGCGCGGCGAGGAGCTCGGCGTTGATCGCCTCTTCTTCGTCCTTGAGGGCTGCCGCGACGGGCAAGAAGCGCTCTTTGAGCTCAGCGTCGGAGTCTTGGGCCGCGAGGGCCTCGGCCCAGTAAGTCGCGAGGTAGTAGGTCGAGCCGCGGTTGTCGAGCTCGTTCACCTTGCGTGAGGGGTAGCGGGAGTTCTCAAGGTACTGACCGACGGCGGCGTCGAGGGTCTCTGCGAGCAGGGTGGCGCGGGGGTTGTCCGTCGTGCGGGCGATCTGCTCGAAGGAGGGGACGAGGGCGCAGTACTCGCCGAGTGAGTCCCAGCGGAGGTGACCCTCGCCGAGGAACTGCTCGACGTGCTTCGGAGCTGAGCCGCCGGCGCCGGTCTCGAAGAGGCCGCCACCGTTCAAGAGCGGGACGATCGAGAGCATGCGCGCGCTGGTCCCGAGCTCGAGGATCGGGAAGAGGTCGGTGAGGTAGTCCCTCAGGACGTTGCCGGTGGCGGCGATGGTGTCTTCGCCGCGGCGGATGCGCTCGAGGGAGGTCTTCATGGCATCGACGGGCGCGGCGACGCTGACCTCGAGGCCGGCGGTGTCGTGTCCCGGGAGGTAGGCGTCGAGCTTCTTGATGAGCTCTGCGTCGTGGGCGCGGTTGGAGTCGAGCCAGAAGATGACGGGCGAGCCGGAGGCGCGGGCGCGGTCGACGCCGAGCTTGACCCAGTCGCGGATGGAGACGTCCTTGGTCTGGCACATGCGGAAGATGTCGCCTTCCTGGACGTGCTGCTCCAAGAGGGTCGCGCCAGAGGCGTCCTTGACGCTGATGGTGCCCTCGCCGGCGGCGAAGAAGGTCTTGTCGTGCGAGCCGTACTCTTCGGCCTTCTTGGCCATGAGGCCGACGTTGGCGACGTTGCCCATGGTGGCCGGGTCGAACTGCCCATTGGCCTGGCAGTCCTCGATGACGGCCTGATACATCCGCGCGTATGAGCGGTCGGGGACGATGGCGATGGTGTCCTGGAGGGCGTCATCCTTGTTCCACATGCGGCCGCCGTCGCGGACGACGTTCGGCACGGAGGCGTCGATGATGACGTTGTTCGGGACGTGGAGGTTCGTGATGCCCTTGCGCGAGTCGACCATCGCGAGGGCGGGGCCGGACTCATAGCAGGCGTTGATGTCGGCCTCGACCTCGGCGCGCTTGTCCTCGGGGAGGCGGTCGAGCTTGTCGAGGACGTCGGCGAGGCCGTTGTTGACGTTCGCGCCGATCTCTTGGAGAACGTTGGCGTGCTTGTCGAGGGCGTCGGCGAAGTAGACGGAGACGCAGTGGCCGAACATGACGGGGTCAGAGACCTTCATCATGGTGGCCTTGAGGTGCAGGGAGAGGAGCGCGCCCTCCGCCTTGGCCTCAGCGATGGTGGCAGCGTAGAAGGCGCGCAGGGCGCCGACGTTCATGGCTGCGGCGTCGATGACCTCGCCAGCGAGGAGCTCGATGCCCTCCTTGAGGACCTGGGTTTCGCCGGCGGTCGAGGTGAACTCGATCGAGGCGGTGGTGTCGGCGGCGAGGGTAGTCGAGCGCTCGCTGCCGAAGAAGTCGTGCTCCTCCATATGCGCGATGCGCGTCTTGGAGCCGGACTCCGGCCAGTCCTTCATCATCCGGTGGGGCTGCTTTTGCGCGAAGGCTTTGACCGAGGCCGCGGGACGCCGATCGGAGTTGCCCTCGCGGAGGACGGGGTTCACGGCCGAGCCGAGGACGGCGGCGAAGCGAGCTTGCAGCGCGCGCTCCTCGTCAGTCTTGGGCTCCTCCGGATACTCGGGCACGTCATAGCCCTGGCCGCGCAGCTCGGCGATGGCGTCCTGGAGCTGGGGGATGGAGGCGCTGATGTTCGGGAGCTTGACGATGTTGGCGTCAGGCGTCTTGGCGAGCTCGCCGAGGCGTGAGAGCTCGTCCGGGATCTTCTGCTCCTCAGTGAGGCCCTCCGGGAAGTTGGCGAGGATACGTCCAGAGAGTGAGATGTCCGCGGTCTCGACCTCGACGCCGGTGCCTTTGGTGAAGGCCTGCACGATGGGCAGGAGGCTGTAGGTGGCGAGGGCGGGCGCTTCGTCGATCTTGGTCCAGGTGATCTTGGCGGACATGGGTGTTCTCGGGGCTTCCGGGCGTTCTGGTGGGCTTAGGGAATCCCATACAGGGTATGCGCCCAAAGGCCGCAGCGCAGCACTCTGGACACATGTTTCCTTCGCCTCGAGCGCTCTTCCGCTCCCGGCCATGTCTCGGCAGACTGCAGCCATGTCCAGGACCCCTGAGCCCCGTCTCTCGAGCCGCGTCTTGATGATCCGCCCGACCTACTTCGGCTTCAATCCGGAGACGGCGAGCTCCAACGCTTTCCAGAAGGACACGGACCTCGACCCCGCCGAGGTGCGCGCTAAGGCCATTGAGGAGTGGGAGGGACTCGCCGCCGCCCTCGAGGCCCACGGGATCGAGGTGATCCAGTTCGATGACACGCCGGAACCGCACACGCCGGACGCCTGCTTCCCGAACAACTGGATCTCCTGCCACGCCGACGGGACGATCGTCCTCTACCCGATGATGCCCGCGAATCGCCGCATGGAGTACCGCCAGGACATCGTCGACTACCTTCGCACCCTCGAGACTTACAAGGGCGGCCGCATCCTCGACCTGCGCCACCACGCGGAAGAGGGTCGCTTCTTAGAAGGAACAGGCAGCCTCGTTCTGGATCGCACGACACGCACCGCCTACGCAGCTTTGTCCGCACGCACACACCTCTCAGTCGCCGAAGAGTGGGCGCGCGAAATGGATTACGAGCTGGTCGCCTTCCATGCCCAAGATGTTTTTGGGGCAGAGGTCTACCACACCAACGTCATGATGTCGGTGGGGGAAGGCTTCGTGCTGGCCTGTTTGGAGTCCCTAGCCTGTCCCGACGAGCGCGCGCGGGTTGAGGGCGCCTTTGGCGCAGCAGGTCTAGAGGTCATCTCTTTCAAGCATGAGCAGCTGGGCTCGTTTGTAGGCAATTCCTTACAACTCAAAACGCTCTCAGGAGGCCTCCTGACGGTATCTTCCTCTGCAGGCTATGAGGCGCTGAATCTTGACCAGCGAAGATCTCTGGAGGAGCTGGGAGGGCATCTGCGCTGTGACCTATCTACGATCGAATTTGTGGGTGGCGGGAGCGCTCGATGCGGACTATGTGAGATCCCTACCCATAAGGATCTGCCCGCTGGTACGCTTCACCCCCGGAAGCTAATCGGAACCCCCTAATCACCATGTCAACGACAGACACTGCACCTGAGGTCACGCGCGAGTCCCTCCCTGACCACGCCAGCGAGGCCGACAATCGCAACCTGCCTATCAACAAGGTGGGCATCGAGGGCTTGTCTTATCCCATCGAGGTCTTGGACAAGTCCAAGAGCACTCAGCAAACCGTCGCCAACATCAGCCTCTCAGTTGGTCTTCCTGCTGAGTCCAAGGGGACGCACATGAGCCGCTTCATCGAGGTGCTCAACACGGTGCGTGGGGAGATGACGGTCAAGAACCTCTCGAACATCCTCACTCAGATTCAGACGCGTCTCGAGGCGAGAGACGCCTACCTGAAGGCCGAGTTCCCTTACTTCACCTCGAAGAAGGCACCCGCCAGTGGAGTGGAGTCTTTGATGGAGTACCAATGCACCTTCGAGGCGTCTCGCAAGGGCACGGAGTTTGACTTCGTCCTAGGCGTCAAGGTGCCCGTCACCACCCTCTGCCCTTGCTCTAAGGCCATCAGCGAGTACGGAGCTCACAACCAGCGGAGCACGGTAGACGTCCAAGTCCGGGCGACTGACTTCGTCTGGATAGAGGACATCATCGAGGCCGTCGAGGCTTGCGCTTCCGCGCCGCTCTACGCCCTCCTCAAGCGCGAGGATGAGAAGTACGTAACCGAGCAGGCCTATGACAACCCGCGCTTCGTTGAGGACTTGGTCCGCGAAGTTGTCAGCACTATACGTGTCATGGACGGAGTCACCTGGATCCGAACCCGTGCCTCCAACGAAGAGTCCATCCACAACCACGCCGCCTTCGGCGAGATCGAGTGGTCATCCTCTGAAAGCTAATCCTGGCGGACGCGGCGCCCAAAGCCTGGCTGAATGAGCTTGGGACATCGATTAACTGATTCGCTGTCAGGGTATCTACGGGGGTCTATGCCCGGTACAGGCAGCTTGTTGAGCAGCATCCCTGAAGGCTAGTCGAGGGGGATTTAAGGTTCTGCTCGGCCCCTTTGGAAGATCGTTCTAAGCCTCTTTTCTTTAAGGCTTTTTTGGGAGCCTAGTAATCAGTTCGAGATTCTTGGGTTTCTGCTTCCTAGGATGCTTTCGACCTTTCGGGGTCAAGGCACACACACATGGAAGTCAGGAGAATCGATGACAACTCTGCGCCCGACGTGCGTTCGCGCTCACGAGACCGCTCTCTCTGCCCTTAGTGGCAACAGCTCAGTTGGGAGGGCGTCATGACCTCTCAGCACAACGAGAACAAGAATGGCGTCGACAAGGCCGAGCACGAGAAGCTCGTCCGGCGGTGGGAGAACCTCCGCGAGACGTACCGGTCTGTCAAAGAGGCTGAGGCGGAGCAGCGCTTGAAGGCGGGGGAGCTCGAGGAAGAGCTCTCGCGCCTCCAAGACCTCAATCAAGCTCTCTCTGCTAAAGAGCAGGGCGCCGTGGCTGAGCGTGCGCGTCTTCAAGACGTCATCGATGAGCTGCGCGCAGCTGAAGCTGCGGAGCAGGGCGACCATGAAGAGGTCGCGCGCATCGAAGCTGAGCGCGCCGCTCTGGCAGAGCGTCTCAAGGATGTGCAAGACGGCGCGGCCAAGCGCATCGCTGAGATTCAGTCCGAGCTCGCCAACTACAAGTCCGGGTGGGCCAGCAAAGAGGCTGCCATGGGCAAGCAGATGGAGGAGCTCCAAGCGCAGGTCGAGAAGCTTAGCGCGTCAGAGAAGAAGCTCACCGAGACTGGCCGCTTCGCAGAGGACAAGATCAGCGAGCTCCAAGAGCGCTCGCGTAGGTTCGAAGAGGAGAAGGCCGCCTCAGCCATGAGCGTCTCCGTCGCGGAGCAAGAGCTTGAGGCGCTCAAGGCCAAGGTCGACGCGCTCGTCCGTGAGGGAGACGAGGCGCGGAGCATGGCGAGCGCGAGTGAGGCGGAGCTCAACGCGATGCGAGGGCGCTGGACAGAGCAGAGCGAGGAGATGCGGAGTGAGCTGGAGCTCGCTGAGCAGCGCGCCGAAGAGCTGGCCTCGATGAAGGGCGAGCTGGAGGCCTCCGAGAACGAGCTCCGCTCGCTGCAGGGCCAGGTCGACGCGCTGCTGGCTGAAGGTCAGGTCGCGAAGGAGAGCGCCGGCGCCCACGAGGTGGAGCTCGAAGAGCTCAGAGCTCGTTGGGAGGAGCGAGGGGAGGAGCTCAACGCTCTCCGCGAGGAGCACGAGGCCGCGCTGAAGGGCGTCGCCGCGGCCCAGACCGCGCTCCAAACCCTTGAGGCAGCCAAGCAAGACTTGGCAGCGCGGAGCGAAGATCAGCAGCGCGCTATTCTGGAGCACGAAGAGGGCGCGCGGGCAGCGGCAGCAGCTGAGGCCTCGAGTCGAGAGCGCCTACAGGTCCTTGAGGATGCTCTGCGCCGAGAGCGCGCGCAGGTCCAAGAGCTCGAGGCCGCTCAGGCGCAGCTGCTCGGAGACTCCGGCGCCTCCAAGGAGACGCTGCAAGCCCTCGAGGCTGACCTCATGGCTCAACGCGATGAGGCCATGGCGCAGCAAGCGCTGAACGCTGAGCTGCAAGCGGCGGCGAGCGAGTCAGAGGAGCAAGCAGCAGCGCTCGCACGTGAGGTGGAAGAGCTGCGCGGGCCGGCTGAGAAGTTTGAGAGCCTGAGCAGGCGCTGGGAGAACCTCAGGGAGACCCACCGCTCGCTCCGCGAATCCGAAGAGCAGCACAAGGTTGAGGCCGAGGCCCTGCGAGCAGAGCTCCAAGAGCAGCGTGATGAGGCGGCTAAGGAGCTCGCGGCCGCGCACGAGACCGCGCGTGAGGCGCAGCAGGCGAGAGAGGTCCAAGC
>Ga0066378_10000798_pt1 | contig 12623 bp, 10 predicted proteins | sample Knorr_S23_td_DCM_FD_70947 | JGI IMG/M metagenome (GOLD analysis project Ga0066378, IMG submission 70947) | Marine microbial communities from Southern Atlantic Ocean transect - Knorr_S23_td_DCM_ad_71m_LV_A | ecosystem: Environmental > Aquatic > Marine > Oceanic | place: Southern Atlantic ocean...
GTAATGCTCGATGCACTTCGCTTTGACCCCCACCCGACACACATGTGCTATGACGAAGCATTGACGGCCGCGCGACGCATTGGTGCCGGCCAGACATGGTTCACCCATCTAACCCATGATTACGACCATGATGTCCATCAGGCAGAACTACCCGATGGGGTGGCTTTGGCGTGGGACGGCTTGAGGTTTGAAATCGAGGCACCATGAACGGGTTGGATCGCATGCGGTGGCTGATGAAAATGCCCATGCTTTCATGGATGGTGATGCTGTGTGCGCTGATGAGTCTGTCGGTGACACATGCAGAGGATGCGGTTGCTTCTCTTGGGAGAGAAACATCGGCATTGGTGATTTACAATGCCGACATGCCTGCCTCAAAGAAAGTCGCAGAGCATTACAGTCAGCTGCGAGGCATCCCTCAGCAGCATCTTCTTGGTCTTTCGTTGAGCCAGGAAGAATCCATTTCGAGAGAGGATTTCAAAACATCCCTTTATGAACCCATCTTCGCCTATCTGAAAAAGAACGATTTCTTTGATACGGAATATGAAATCATACCCGCCACACGCGAACGCCCTGGGATCGTTTATGAAAACCTGAAAACATCCACCATTCGCTATCTGGTTCTCTGCTACGGGATTCCCCTGAAGATCTCCGAAGATCCCACGCTGGAGGAGCGCGGTGCAGAATCGGTTCGCATTGAGCTGCGGAAAAACCGAGCCGCCGTGGATCACGAACTGGCCTGGATGGGCCGAGACCCCAAACGGGTTCTCTTGAGCGGGCCCTTTGAGAATCCATTGTATCACGTAACCCGATCCATGGACATCAAGCCAGAAAACGGTGTCATGATGGTGGCAAGACTCGATGGACCTTCTCCAGAAATTGCCATGCGATTGGTGGACCAGGCGATGGAGGCCGAACGAGAGGGTCTTTGGGGCCGGGCCTACTTCGATAGCAGGGGGCTTCAAACCGGTCCTTATCTGCAGGGTGATCAGTGGATTCGTGGCGCTGCAGAATGGGCCCGAAAGGCTGGTTTTGAGACCATCCTCGATGCTCAGCCCGAACTGATGGCATCGGGCTACCCCATGAGCGATATTGCCTTCTACTTTGGCTGGTATGCCGAAAACGCCCAAGGCCCTTTGACCCGTGAGTCGGTTCCCTTCATGCCAGGGGCCATTGCCTACCATCTGCACTCCTACAGCGCCGCCACCCTCCGCAGCACGGAGCGACACTGGGTAGGGCCGCTGCTCCATGCAGGGGCCACGGCGACCATGGGATGTGTGGATGAGCCTTATCTGGGAGCCACACCCGAACTGGATGTCTTCATGGAAAAGATCCTCATGGGATTTAGTTTTGGAGAAGCGGCCTACGCCGCCCAACGCGTCCTTTCCTGGCAAACCACCGTGGTAGGGGATCCCCTCTACCATCCACTGGGCAAACCCATTCAGTGGCTCCAGGAGGAGCTGACCCAAGCCCGCAGTCCAAAACTTGGCTGGCTCCGTGTGCTGGCAACCAACCAGGCGCTCCAACAAGGCACCGAACGGGCCACTTTGATTCAGCTCCTTGAAAAGGAAACTCTCTCCCAAACCCATCCTGCGGTTTGCGAAAAACTGGCTGATCTCTACCTGAGCGTCAACCGCACGGAGGAGGCAAGAGCCTCTTATGAACGCGCTCTGCTGCTGAAACCTTCGCGAGACCAACAAAACCGATTGTTACTCAATCTGGCTCAACTCGACCAGCAAGCGGGTGACTGGAAAGGGGCTCTCGATCGTATGGAAACCCTTCTGGAGAAGGATCCCACGTTTCCTCAGAAAAAAATGATGCTCACGCGCATGAAGCTGGTCGCGGAGCAAGCCGATCTTCCCGAAGCCGTTTTGGCCATCGAACAGCAGTTGACCATCGCCCCCTAGAGTCTTGACCCGGTGCATGCAATCAGTCTCCATACTCGAAGGGTCCAAGCCCTCGATTTGCGGATCTGACAACATGTGGCATATTATTCTGTCCAGGATCACGCACGTTCAAGACGCTCTCAAGGGGTGTCGCGATGGGTGGGCAAAATAAGGTGGCAGGCAAGCGCATGATCCGGGCGAGGCACTGTTGTTCACCAATGAAATCCGTAAAAAGCGCCAACAAGCGCAAGTCGACTGTGGATCAATCGATGATTGATGAGAAAAACCGCGATGGGTGGGCTTATTACGAACGCCATCGTGAAGGCATGATCGGGAGCCAAAACGCTCAACCAGCTCCCCCATCCAAGTCCTCCAAGAACCGCGGGCTAGTAAGCTCTCACTCTTGAGATTCCAACGGCTCGATGGCGGATCACCCCAAGCCCCTGTCCGGCCACGAGGTGTTCTACCTTTGCCTGCGAGGTCTCAGTAGTAATTCATTCGGATACACCCTTCCGGGTCCCCTCACCCAAACCGATTCATCGGTATCATCGTAAAGGGTGATCAAGTCTCTGAGTTGAGCTTTCATGGCCTTCAGGATGGAGGCATAGGCCTGGTCGGTCGCCACATTACGCATTTCCTGAGGGTCTCTAGCCATATCAAATAACTCCCATCGGTTTTCCTCCTCTGCCGCATTACGGGGCTGATCAAAGTAGATGAGTTTGTGCCCAAGTGTGCGAACTGCCCGATGCCTGGGCACTCCATGCCCTGCATCCATATAGCGATAATAAATGGCTTTACGCCAATCATCCGGAGCCACTCCTTCTCCGCTAAGAATGGGCAGAAGGCTCGTACCATGCACCGACCATTGCGGCTTGAGGCCTGCGACCTCCAACAAAGTGGGAGCATAATCAATGTTCTGGACAAGAGCCTGGGAACGGGTGCCAGCCTTGATTTTTCCGGGCCAGCGCATGATGAGAGGCATTTTGAGGGATTCCTCGTATGCCCAGCGTTTGTCAAACCACCCATGCTCTCCCAGGTAAAATCCTTGATCTGCACAGTAGATCACCAAGGTGTGCTCACTGAGTTGAAGGGCATCCAGCCGATCAAGCACACGCCCGACATTGCGGTCCACTCCAGCCACACAGCTGAGATAATTCCTCATGTAACGTTGATATTTCCAGCGGACGAGATCCTTTCCCACAGGAGGATTCTCTCTGAAAGCCTTGTTCTCAGCCTCAAAGGCCTGCAGGTACGCCCGTTTCTGGGCAGGATGGAGTCGGGAGAGCACCTTGGCATCGCTGGCTTCATTCAAAAGCATGAGGTCACTGGCAAGGTTCATGTGTTGGTCGATGCCCATTTTGTGATTGGCGGCCGAGACGCGGGATTCATAGTCGTCGAACAAACTTGCAGGCTCCGCAAAGACCCTGTCCTGATAGCGCCCAATATCCTTCAAGCTGGGCTTCCAGTTGCGGTGAGGCGCCTTGTGCTGAATCATGAGACAGAAAGGTTTTTCAGCATCACGACTTTCAAGCCAATCCAGAGCCAAATCCGTGACAATGTCTGTTGAATGCCCCTCCATGCGACGGACCCCTTTGGGACCATACAGATCTGGGTTGTAATAATGACCCTGGCCACTGAAGACCTCCCAAGCATCAAAGCCGGTGGGTTTGGTTTTCATGTGCCATTTTCCAAAGAGTGCAGTGGTGTATCCGCTGGACTGAAGGGCTTTGGGCCAGGTGGGGCGTTCGGGATCCAGCATGCCGGAAAGGTTCACGATTCCATTTTTGTGGCTGTGCAAGCCTGTCATCACCGTGGCTCGGGATGGAGTACAGATGCTGTTGCCACAAAAGCTGTTCTCAAAAAGCATTCCCTCTCGGGCCAGACGGTCCAGGTGAGGCGTTGGAGGCAGTTCCAGGCCCGTGTGATAGGCGGAGATGGCCTGAGTGGTGAGATCATCACTGAAAAAGAAAACGATATTGGGGCGTTCGTTGGCCTGCAGCAGAGGAGAAACCCGAACATCCATAAACAAGAGGCAGGAGGCCAGGCAGAGCAAGGGAGGTATGCGCATGCCCTTGAATCTAAAGGGCGAAGATCTTCTGCAAAAGACAAAAGCCGAGAGGGGGCTCCCCCCTCAGGATCCTTTATCCACTTCAGCCAGTGGAAGCCGCATGAGATAGATTGTGACACCCACCCCCACTGCAGCCAGAAGGATCCATAACCACGGTTTGTGCTGAACCCACCAGGCGGACAACAGAAGGGTTGCCCAAAGAATGATCAAGGTCTTGTTACGTGCCTTGCGAGGAATGCCTTCCCCTGATTGATAGCGACGAATGGTCTCTCCAAACATCGGATGATGGATCAACCAATGATGAAAACGTTGAGACCCACGGGCATAGCAAGCTGCTGCCAGCAGCCACAAGGGTGTGGTGGGCAACAAGGGAAGGAACATCCCCAACACGCCCAACCCCAGTGAAATGGAGCCAGCGATGACATAAAGAGCGGAAATGCTTTTGCTTCTCACGGGTCTAGGTCTCATTTAACCTGTTCTCCCTCATGGCACAGGACAGACTCAACGAGCGCATTTTCCAGGCCCTGAATGGCCTGGACATTGAACTGCCTTCATGGGGTTTCGCCGATACGGGAACCCGGTTTGGAAAATTTTACCAGGACGCGGCAGCGATCGACATTTACGATAAAATCGCCGATGCATCAACCGTTCATGCATTGACCGGATCAGCATCCAAGATGGCCGTCCATGTCTTGTGGGATTTTTCAACCGAACATCCACCCTCGGAAGTCGCGCAGGCAGCCCGCGATGCCGGCATCCATATTGGCAGTATCAATCCAAACCTGTTTCAGGATGCTGATTACAAGCTAGGATCCTTCGGCCATCCTGATGAGACGGTTCAGGAGAAGGCCCTCGATCACTGCCTGGCCAGCATTGCAATTGCCAAAACATGTGAGAGTCGAGTGATTTCCCTCTGGTTTGCCGATGGCACCAATTATCCAGGTCAGGACAGTGTTCGCCGCCGCAAGCGGGCATTTGAAAAGAACCTGGCTCAATGTTACGCGGCACTGGCACCGGATCAGACACTACTGATCGAATACAAGCCGTTTGAACCCGCTTTCTATCATACCGACGTAGCAGATTGGGGCATGGCCCTGCATTTGGCGACCCAAGCGGGTCCCCAAGCCAAAGTACTGGTGGACACGGGGCACCATTACAGTTCCCAGAACATCGAACAAATTGTCGCCTGGCTGTTGGATGAGGATCGGTTGGGAGGCTTTCATTTCAATGACCGCCGCTATGCGGACGATGACCTCACCCTGGGATCCATCGATCCCTATCAGGTATTCCGGATTTTTCACGAAATTCACGCCTATGGTGCAGATCACGGTTGCCCGGCGAAACTGGATTACATGGTCGATCAGTCTCACAACCTCAAGCCAAAGATTCCCGCCATGATCCAAACCGTCACATGGGCCCAAGAACTCTTCGCCAAGGCATGCCTGGTCGATCTTGAAAGCCTCCGAAGGCACCAGGCAGCCGGGCGCATTATTGAGGCCGAACAATGCCTGCAGAGAGCCTTCATGACAGACGTCAGCAGCTCCCTCATTGCCTGGAGGGAATCCAAAGGTCTCCCCACCGATCCGCTGCGCTCCTTTCAGGAGAGCGGCTTGCTCGAGGAGCGCGCCAAGGAACGTCGTGCTCGACGTCAGGCACTAGGAATGCAACAAAACAGTGCTTACGCCTGAGAACGCCATGTCCTTGCTGGTCGCTCAACAGATCCATCACTCCTACGGAGGAACACAGGCGCTCTGCGATGTCTCTCTGGAGATTGAGCCAGGAGAATGGCACGCCCTTTGCGGTGAGAATGGAGCCGGCAAATCCACTCTGATCAAAATCATCAGTGGAGTCGAACCTCCCGATCAAGGGAGTGTCACCCTCGACGGAAATCCCCTGCCTATGGGAAGGATTCATGCGGTCGAGCAGGCAGGGGTGGTCGCCGTTCACCAGGAACCGGTCGTTTTTCCCCATTTAAGTACGATCGATAATGTGTTCGTTGGGCGAGAACCCGGGCGCTTGGGGGGCCTGTGGTTGGATCGAGACAGGATGGCCCGTGGTGCCCGCCAAGTCATGCATCAGCTGGGAGAAGATCTACCGCTCGAACAACCAGTGGGCGAACTGTCTCTGGCTCAGCGGCAGATGGTCAGCATCGCACGGGCCTTGCTCAACGACTGTCGCATCCTGATCCTGGACGAACCCACCGCATCCCTCTCGGCTCGAGAGACCCAATCGCTCTTTCGCGCCATCAAGCAGTTGCAAGCGCAGGGCGTTGGGATCCTGTATGTCAGCCACCGCCTCGAGGAAATTTTTCAGATGGCGGATCGGGTGACCGTTCTTCGGGACGGACGCATGGTGGGCACCCACTCCATTGCCTCGATCCAGCGATCGGACCTGATTCAAATGATGGTGGGTCGCCCACTGGATGCAAGCTCCGCCGCTCGGCCTCTTCCCCGCGAAGAACAGGCACCTGCTCTGCTCGAGGTACAAGGCCTGAGCCGTGCAGGAGTATTCGATCACATCGACTTTGCCATTCAGTCCGGAGAAATCCTGGGCCTTTCCGGCCTGGTGGGTGCGGGACGCACTGAGATTGCCCGAGCCATCTTTGGTTTGGACCCCATCGACACCGGAAGCATCACCATGGACGGTCAACCCATGCCCGAGGGCTTCCAGATTCATGACGCCATGGATCGAGGCATGGCGTTGGTTCCAGAGGATCGCCAGCGCCAAGGGCTGATACTGCCCGAGTCCGTGGAAGACAACTTGACCCTTCCATCGCTCAAGGCCTTTTCCAAGTTCCTTGGCCTCGACCGAGACTCCAGAGGGAAAGCGGCCCATGGGTTGATTCAGCGCATGGGGATCAAAACGGCCAAACCTTCCAGCCCGGCACAATCCCTTTCTGGGGGCAATCAGCAAAAAATAGTCCTTGGAAAGTGGGTCTACCGTCAGCCCCGACTCTTCCTTCTCGATGAACCCACGCGGGGAGTGGATATCGGAGCCAAGGAGGAAGTCCATCGCATGATTCGAACCTTGGCCCGATCCGGTTCGGCCATCCTGCTGATTTCCTCGGACATGCCGGAAATCCTTCAGTTAAGCGATCGCATCCTGGTGCTTTGCCAAGGTCGCATCCGCGGGGAGGTGACCGGTTCGCAGGCCACTGCCGAACAGCTGCTGGAGTGGGCATTACCGCCGGAAAGGCCCGACGCCGCATGAATCCTTCAGGCTCGAATCCAAAGGTGCAACAGGCATGGTTTTCACTCCTCAAAAGCCGGACGGCCGGGTTGGCCTGTTTTACCACACTGATTCTGGTCTGGATGAGTCTTTGGAACCCGACCTTTCTCGCGTGGTCCAACCTGCGAGACATTGCCGTTGCGGCCGCACCGGTCTGTATCATCAGCTGCGGCTTGATGCTGGTTCTGGTGCTGGGGGAGATTGACATTTCCGTAGGATCGATGATGGGCGTGCTCGCTGCAGCCATGGGTGCCATGGCATCGGCCTCCCGTTGGCATTTGCCCCCCGGCGTCGCCATGGTTGGAACACTGATCCTTGGGGTCTTCATCGGAGCCATCAATGGTTGGTTGGTCGCCTACCTTAAAGTACCATCCATCATGGTCACCCTTGGCATGTTGACGGCACTGAGAGGCGTCACTGAAGTGATCATGGGAGGTCAATGGATCACCGACTTGCCACCTGAATTACGCTCTTTGGGAACGGGCACCTGGCTGGGAATCCCCATCTGCCTGTGGGTGACCGCTGCGGTAGTCCTGATCTCTCTGTGGCTCATCCATCGCAGCACCCTTGGCCGGAGAATTTATGCCATTGGCAGCCATCCCAAAGCAGCCCGTTTGGCAGGTCTTCCCATTGCCCGCACCCAATGCCTGGTCTTTGCCTGGACAGGTTTTCTCACGGCAGTGGCCACCTTGGTCAGTGTGCCACAGCTATCGGTGGTGGATGCAGGCATTGGGGTGGGCATGGAATTACTGGTTGTGACATGCGTGGTAGTCGGTGGCACCGCCGTCAGTGGTGGCATCGGGAATTTGAGCGGCGTTCTCCTGGGGGCCTTGCTCATGACCATGATTTCCACGGTGCTCATCTTCATGAAATTGGGCGAGAACGCCACTTATTGGTCCAGAGCCATCCAGGGTCTTTTCATATTGGGTGCGATCCTTCTGGAACCATGGACGCGTTCGAGGAAAAAACCATGAAAGCAAGACTTCCATCATGGCTTGTGACCCCCGAAAGCCTGCTCATTGGGCTGAGCATGGCGTTCTGGTTCATCATGGGCAAACTGGACCACTCCTTTCTCCAGTGGGAAGTCCAGCGAGAACTCTCCACGCATATCTGGGAAACCGCACTCATGGCCCTTCCCATGACCCTGATCATTCTCACTGGAGGTATCGATTTGTCGATTGGCTCGATCATGAGTCTGAGTGCCGTCACAGCGGGCCTTCTCCATCAGGCGGGCTGGCCCATGCCGATGGGCTGCCTGGCTGCCATGGTCGTCGGGATGGCTTGCGGGTGGTTGAACGGATGGTTCATCACCCGATTCAAGGTGCACCCCTTGATGATTACCCTGGCAAGCATGGCCGCGTTCCGAGGGATGGCCGAGGGCGTCAGCCAAGCGCGTCCACTTTCTGGCTTTCCCGAAAGCTTTACCCGGATGGGAAACGATGCATGGCTTGGCTTGCCCATTGCCGGATGGATTTTTGCGGGCTCATTGGCAATGGCCGTCTGGATCATGCATGCTCATCGCCTCGGCCGATGCATTCACGCCATTGGATACAATGAGCAGGCAGCCCGCTTTTCAGGACTGAGGGTAGATCGCATGCTACTCGGGCTTTACACCCTCTCTGGCCTGAGTGCTGCCATGGCGGCCATCCTGTTCATGGCGCGTCGTAATACCGCCAAGGCGGATATCGGCGCCGGCGTGGAGCTAGGGGTGATCACGGCCGTGGTGATGGGGGGAGTGAGCATCTTCGGGGGACGTGGCACCTTAGCGGGTGTGTGCCTAGGGCTGTTCCTGATACATGAGACCCGCGAATTCGTGAGTTGGCATTGGAGTCGTGACGAACTCAACTTGCTGGCATTGGGTGTCCTGCTGATTCTTTCGGTTGTGTTTCAGCAACTTTTGGGACATAAACGACCCTCCTGACCATGAAACATTGCTTCTCCCTCTTGTCGCCTCGACATCTGCTGCGAGGCTGCCTGATCGCATGGATCCTTTTCCTGAGTGCCTGCGGACCCTCCACCCCTTCCGAAACCACGGAAACTGGCGCAGACAATCAAGCAGTAGTCGCGCCGAAAGAAACCATCACCATCGCACTGATTCCCAAGAAAAAAGGACTCCCCTATTTCACCTCCTGCGCCAGTGGGGCGGAAGCCGCTGCACAGGAGCTAGGCAACGTCACCCTGATTTACGATGGCCCGACCGACGGATCCCCAGAGAAACAGGCTTCCATGATCGAGCAGTATGCCCTCAAGGGAGTGGACGTGATTGCCGTCTCACCGAACGATCCCGATGTCGTGGCGCCCGCCATGCGAAAGGCTCGAGAAAAAGGCATCCACGTGATTGCCTGGGATGCGGATGCGGTGACGGATGCTCGATCCTATTTTGTCAATCAATCCACCGCTCAAGCCATTGCTTATGGAATGGTTGATACCATGGTTCAGGATTTGGGGGGGCCCGAGATCAGAGCGCAGGTTGCCATCGTCACCGCCTATCTGACCGCAGCCAATCAAAACATCTGGATCAAGCACATGAAAACGCGCATGGCCGATACGTATCCCAATCTGGAACTAGTGGCCATCAAGCCATCGGATGAGGACCAGAAAATGGCCTTCAAGGTCACCCAGGACCTGATGAAAGCCTATCCGGATATCAAGGGTTTCTTCGGCATCAGTTCGGTCTCCTTTCCAGGGGCTGCTGAAGCGGTCAAGCAGGCCGGACAGTCCGGGAAAGTCATGGTGACAGGACTGGCGACCCCCAACAGCATGAAAGCCTATGTCAAGGACGGGACGGTCAAGTCGGTGGTTCTCTGGAACACCGCCGAACTGGGCTACCTCACCGTTCAGGTTGGAGCAGCCCTGGCCCAAGGTACGCTCAAGGCAGGAGAGACCACTTTTGAGGCAGGGAAACTGGGAACCAAACAAATTGAAGGAGACCACGTGCTCCTGGGCGACATTCTGGTCTTCACGAAGGACAACATCGATCAATACGACTTTTGATCTTTGAACCCTTGGGCTCCCACTTGCTACCTTTACCATGACAGACATCCTGAGAAGTCTCCTGGGGATGGGCCTCCTGTTGTTCCTTGCCTGGGCCCTTTCCAGAGATCGTCGACGCATTGCCCTGCGCACCGTTTGTTGGGGGTTGGGGCTTCAGTGGCTGCTGGGTATCCTGATTCTCAAGACCTCCTTCGGATTGAAGTTGTTCGATCTCGCGCAGCAGGCAGTGCTCAAACTCAATGAGGTTTCTCAGATCGGTGCTGCCATGATCTTTGGCCCACTGGCCGATGCCACCGCGCTCAGCGGCACCTTTGGCCCTGAAAACGCCTTTATTTTTGCCGTATCCATCTCTGCCACCATCATTGTGGTCGGCGCCCTTTCCTCCTTGCTCTATCACTGGAAGATTCTCCAATGGGTGGTTCGGGCCATGGCCCTGGTTATGAAGCGCCTGATGGGCACTTCAGGTAGTGAAACGCTGGCAACCGCCGCCAACTGCTTTGTTGGACACACCGAAGCACCGCTGCTGATCAAACCCTACATTGCCCGGATGACCCAAAGTGAGCTCATGGCACTGATGACGGGAGGCATGGCCACCATTGCCGGAGGCATGCTTGCGGTCTATGCACAGTTTGGCAGTAACGTGGGTTTTCCGGACCTGGCGGGGCACCTGGTCACCGCCTCACTCATGAGCGCCCCAGCTGCGTTGGTGATCGCCAAGATACTCATCCCCGAAACTGAACAGAGCCAGTCTGCGGCTGACATGCCACTCGATACCCCACGACAGACGGCCAACAGCATCGATGCCATCTGCAAGGGGGCGCAGGACGGTGGACTTCTCGCCCTCAACGTCTCGGTCATGGTGCTGGCCATGGTAGCGCTCGTGGCCTTGGCCAATGCCATCCTGCAATGGCCGCAGGGTTTGATGGGTGTCAGCGAACCCATCAAACTGGAAACCGTGCTTGGTTGGGTTCATGCCCCCCTCGCCTGGGTCATCGGCATCCCCTGGGATCACTGCACCCTGGTAGGCAGCATGCTGGGTGAACGGGTGGTGCTCAACGAGCTCTTCGGCTACCTTTCTCTCACCAACAGTCGGGAAATCCTCGATGAGCGCAGTTTCCTGATTACCAGCTATGCACTTTGCGGCTTCGCCAACCTGGGAAGCATCGCCGTCCAGATTGGAGGGCTCAGTGCCCTAGTGCCCGAGCGACGGCAGGAATTTGCGCGCATGGGCTTTTGGAGCATGGTGGCAGGACTGATGGCCTGTTACTTGACCGCCACCATGGTGGGCCTGCTTGTCTGAGAGCAAGGTGCTGTGCCATCAAAAGTCCGCTTGCCCTTTGCAAAAACATTGCCGAAAAAATTGTAAACAGGCAGAGCAAGCGGACTGCGCAAAACCAAGAATCTGTCAAGATTCGCAGGCAGGTGGACCCCAAAAACCAAACCGATGGCTAACCCTCGTCCTTACTGAGCTGGGCGATCACACTGATGTCCTCCAGCGTACTGGTATCCCCCTGAACCTGCGTGTTGCCGGCGGCAATTTGCTTGAGCAAGCGTCGCATGATCTTACCTGAGCGGGTCTTTGGAAGGGCATCGGCAAAGCGGATGTTGTCCGGTTTGGCAACCGGCCCAATTTCCTTGCCCACATGTTGACGGAGCTCTTCCCGAAGGCTGGCATTGGCCTTCACGCTCCCCTTGAGGGTGACAAAGGCGACCAAAGCTTGTCCCTTGATTTCATCGGGCCGACCCACCACCGCTGCTTCAGCCACCTTGGGATGGCTGACCAAGGCACTCTCAACCTCGGCAGTACCAATGCGATGGCCTGATACGTTGAGAACATCATCGATGCGTCCAACGATCCAGAAGTAACCATCCTTGTCCTGTCGCACCCCGTCGCCGGTGAAATAACTCCCCTTGACCTCGCTCCAGTAGGTTTCGACAAAACGCTTGGGATCACCCCAAATGCCACGCAGCATGCTCGGCCACGGTTGACGAACCACCAGCTTGCCTCCGGTGTTCTTGGGAACCGCCTTGCCTGCATCATCCACAACCTCGGGTTGGATACCAAAAAATGGCAGGGTTGCCGTCCCCGGCTTGGTCGGTGTGGCTCCGGGAAGAGGCGTGATCATGATACTACCGGTTTCGGTCTGCCACCAGGTATCCACGATCGGACAGCGTCCCTGACCAATCACCCGGTGATACCACATCCATGCCTCTGGGTTGATGGGTTCGCCCACCGTCCCGAGCAGACGCAAGGAGCTCAAATCATGTTTGGCGGGCCATTGCTCTCCCCACTTCATGAACGCACGAATCGCGGTAGGTGCGGTGTATAGAATGCTGACCTGATGCTTGGCCACGATGTTCCAGAAACGATCGGGTTCCGGCCAATTAGGAGCCCCCTCGTACATCAGAATGGTCGCTCCATTGGCCAGAGGGCCATAGATAATGTAACT
>Ga0066378_10000799_pt1 | contig 12570 bp, 9 predicted proteins | sample Knorr_S23_td_DCM_FD_70947 | JGI IMG/M metagenome (GOLD analysis project Ga0066378, IMG submission 70947) | Marine microbial communities from Southern Atlantic Ocean transect - Knorr_S23_td_DCM_ad_71m_LV_A | ecosystem: Environmental > Aquatic > Marine > Oceanic | place: Southern Atlantic ocean...
AATTGTATCATGCAAGGAAATTCATTAATTAAAACTTTTGCGATATTATTTGGTTTAGTTAGCATCTACCAGCTTTCTTTTACTTTTATATCATCAACTCTTGAAAATAAAGCAAAAAATGCTGCAATCGAAAAAATTTCAGAAAACGAAATTTCATTCTCAGAGAAAAGAGCTAGAGAAGAGGTAAGGTTTTTAGATTCTATTGGTGATTTTCCAGTTTTGATGTATTCATCCTACAATGATGCAAAGCAAAAAGAATTAAATCAAGGTCTTGATTTAAAGGGTGGTATAAATGTTATTTTACAAATTTCAATAAAAGATCTATTGAAAGGTCTTGCAGAAAATTCAAGTAACTCAAAATTTCTAAAAGCCCTTGATGATGCTGATGAACTTCAAAAACAATCTGATCAAACTTATCTAGAATCTTTCTTCGAAGCATTTGATTCAAGTACTAATCAAACTAGATTAACATCTCCAGAAATTTTTGGTAATAGAACTTTGAGTTCGGAGGTTTCATTTGATACATCTGATGATGAAATGAAATCAATTTTAAGATCGAAAATTGATGAATCTATAGTTTCTGCATTTGAAGTTTTAAGAAAGCGTATTGATAAGTTTGGAGTTACTCAGCCTAATATTCAAAGATTAGGTACATCAGGAAGGATTTTAATTGAGCTTCCTGGAGCAAAAGATATAGACAGAATTCAGAACCTTCTACAAAGCACAGCCCAACTAGAATTCTGGGAAACTTTCAAAAATGATGACTTCGCAGAATTTTTAGTTTCTGCTAACCAATATTTATCATCACTTGAAATAAATGATGAACAATCAGAATCCAATCAATCTGATATAGATGATCTTTTATCTGAAGTAGAACAGTCTTCAGACTCTATCCAAAATACTTCAAGTCCATTATTAGGCCTTGTAAGAGCATTTAGTTTCCAGGGAGGTCCTATTCTAGGAAGATTTTTGCCTAGAGATCAAGAATTAGTTGATTCATATTTGTCCCTGCCTGAAGTTAGAAGATTATTGCCAAGAGATTACAGATTTACTAAATTTTTATGGGGTAAAGTCGATCAAGATGGTTTAACTAGTCTATATGCTATTAAATCTAATAGGGAAGATACCTCACCGCTAAGTGGAGGAGTAGTTGTTGATGCATCACAAAGTTATGATGCTGTTGGAAATCCTGCTGTTTCAATGCAAATGAATGCGCAAGGTGCCAGGATTTGGGAAAACCTTACAGATGTTGCCTATAGACAGAACTCAAATATTGCAATAGTCTTAGATGACATTGTATATTCAGCTCCTGGAGTTACTAGAGGTGCTATTAGTGGGGGAAGATCCGAAATTACAGGTGATTTTGATTTAAATGAGGCAATTGACTTAGCAAACGTACTGAGAGCAGGTAAATTACCTGCATCTGCAACTATCATTCAATCTGAGGTAGTAGGTCCATCATTAGGACAAGAGGCAATTGATAGTGGTATATATTCATTTTTAATTGCACTTACCTTTGTACTGGTTTGGATGATATTCTACTATGGACCATCTGGAATATTTGCTGATATAGCTTTAATACTAAACATTGTTTTAATATTCGGAATTCTTGCTGGTTTAGGAGCTGTTCTTACTCTACCTGGTATAGCAGGTATAGTTCTTACAATTGGTATATCAGTAGATGCGAATGTTCTTATTTTTGAAAGAGTTCGAGAAGAGTTAAAAAAAGAAAAGGGTTTAAAACAATCAATTAATGATGGTTTCAATAACGCTCTTTCTTCAATCTTGGATGCTAATATAACAACTGGTTTAACTGCACTAGTATTATATATATTTGGAACGGGACCAATTAAAGGTTTTGCAACAACCTTACTTATTGGAATTGCAACATCACTATTCACTGCAATATTTATCACAAGATTATTAATAGACAATAAGGTATTTAAATCAGGTAAACTTGAATTCTCAACTAAGTCAACTAAAGATCTCTTCAGCAACTTGAAGATTAAATTTCTGGGTAAAAGGAAAGCTACATATGTAATATCATCTGTTCTTGTTCTTATTAGCCTTAGCTCTTTATTATTTCAAGGATTAAATCAAGGTGTTGATTTCTTAGGTGGAAGATCTTACATTGTAAGATTTGATAAAGAAGTCAAATCTTCTGACATAGAGTCTACACTTAATGATGCATTTGGAAGTGCTGAAGTAAAAACTTTTGGAGCAGCAAATCAATTAAAGATTACAACAAAATACAAAGTAGATCAGGAGGGATTAGAAGTTGATAATGAAATCAAAAATATACTTTTTGAAAATTTGAATTCTATTTACGATGACCCTCTTTCTTATGATCAGTTTTCAGTTGGAGATGAGGTTGGTATTATGTCTAGTATTAAAGTGGGTCCAACAATTGCTGATGATATTAAACAAAATTCAGTTTGGGCTATACTAGGTTCACTAGTAATTGTGTTTTTCTATATTCTTCTCAGGTTTCAGAAATGGCAGTTTTCGCTTGGAGCAGTCTCAGCTGTCTTCCATGATGTTTTAATAGTTCTTGGTATATTTTCATTGACATATAAGATTATGCCCTTCAATATGGAAATAAATCAAGCATTTATAGCTGCCCTCTTAACTGTTATAGGTTACTCCTTAAATGATACAGTAGTTGTGTTTGATAGGATCCGAGAATTCTTTAAAATTCATTCATCTTGGGATAGTGAGACAACAGTAAATACTGCTCTTAATAGTACCTTAAGTAGAACACTTAACACATCGCTAACAACTTTAATTGTTCTTATAGCAATTTTTATTTTTGGAGGTGAGTCAATTAGAGGATTTATGTTTGCTCTTATTATTGGTGTAATGGTTGGAACTTACTCATCAGTATTTATAGCTACACCTATAATGTTTGATTCTTATAAGAATAAAACTAACTAATAGATTTTGTACTTCCTTTCTTATTAAATAATAAAATAAAACCTAAAATTATAAAAGGTATACTAAGCCATTGACCAGTTGATAGGCCAGGAAGAAATGTTTCTATTCCACCTTGACTTTCTTTTACAAATTCAACCATAAACCTTATAAAACAAAGTCCTATTAAAAAATAGCCAGATAATGCACCTTTTCTATCTCTTATATTTGAAGATTGATATAGTTTATAGAGAATTATAAAAAGAATAATATATCCAAATGATTCATATAGTTGAGCAGGATGTCTTGGAAGAGTCTCACCCCTGTTTTCAAAGATTATTCCCCAATCAGAATTAGTGTACTTTCCTAGAATTTCTGAATTAAAAAAATTACCAATTCTAACAAATGCCCCACCAATAGCTATTGGTATTGTAAGTCTGTCAAAAATCCACAAAAAGTTTTTAAACTTATATTTTTTTATGAATAAATATAAACCTATAAAAACTCCAATTGCAGCGCCATGGCTAGCAAGGCCCCTAAATCCAGTAAACTTATAACCATCAATCAGACCTAGAAGAGATGAATTTGGGGATTCTTGAATTGGAAGGAGTATCTCAATTAAGTGATTCTGATAATAACCCCATTGATAAAAAAATACTTCACCCAATCTAGCACCTAGAAAAATTGATACTACCATATATATTAACATTGGATCTAAATATTTCTCGTCTATCTTTTCTTTAATAAAAAATGATTTAACTAGGTTATAGCCAAGAATGAAAGCAAGAATGAACATTAGGCTATAAATGTAAATGGAAAAGCCACCAATCTCAATTAAAGTTTCGTTTGGTGACCACTTGATTTGGTTAATTATCATGCCTAAATATATATATAAATTATGGAACTGGATCATACCCGCCCTTGAATAATGAGTTACATCTTATTATTCTTCTAATAGTAAGGTAAGTACCTGTAAAAACGCCATGTTTTTTCAAAGCAGTTATACCATATTCAGAACAGGTAGGAGAGTATCTACAATTACTTCCTATTAATGGAGAGATAAAAAGTCTATATATTCTTATTAGAAAAATAAATGGAAATGCAAGAAGTCTGCTAATCTTTATCATTTAGATTAATTCCAATTTTTGCTAATTCGTCTCTAATACTATCAGAAAGTTTATAATCCTTATGCTTTCTTGCATTATCTCTTAGCTTTAAGAGAATTTCTAGAACTGAGTCATTATTTGTTTTACCTTTTTTAAAATTTAAGCCTAGAATTTTATTTAAGAAAATATCAAATAAATTAATGAAATAATCTTTTTCAACCTGACTAATTTCAGTTACATTATTTTCAATGTTATTTATTATTTTATTTGAATTAAATATCTCAGCTAAAAGCATTGGAGTATTAAAATCATCATTAAGGCAATCATAACAATTATTTTCCCACTTTTTAATAGTATCTAGAAGTTTATCATTTTTTGTTTTAACTGTCTGAACTAGGCTAAGTCTATTTATGATTTCAATCAATCTATTAAATCCCTTTTCAGATGCCTGAATTGCAGACTCACTAATATCTAGTTCATTTCTATAATGTGCCTGCAAAAAGAAGAATCTGACAATATTTGGGTCATATGGCTTAGAAAATTGATCATTAATTCCTGAAAATAATTCATTTGGCAAAATATTATTACCAGTTGACTTAGACATCTTTTTGTTATTTAATGTAAGCATATTTGCATGCATCCAAAACTTTGCTGGCTGTTTACCTGTATGCCCAATACATTGGGCAATTTCACAATCATGGTGAGGAAATTTAAGATCAATTCCTCCTCCATGAATATCAAATTCGTCACCTAAGTATTTTTTACTCATAGCTGTACACTCAAGGTGCCAGCCAGGAAATCCTTCACCCCATGGAGAATTCCACCTCATTAAATGATTTTTTTCAGCTTTTTTCCAAAGTGCAAAATCAAATTCGTTTTTTTTATCATCTTGACTTACAAGATCTCTAGAGTTAGATTTAATATTATCTAGATCTCTCCCAGATAATTTTCCATATGAGTCAATTTCATTATAATTCGATATATCAAAGTAAACAGAACCATTAGATATATATGCTAGGTTCTTTTTTATTAAATCTTCAATTATTAAGATTTGTTCAGTTATATGTCCTGATGCTGTTGGTTCTATGCTTGGATCTAATACATTGAATTTTTTTAAAATTTCTCTGAAACTATTGGTGTATTTTTGAGCTATTTCCATTGGCTCAAGCTTTTCAGTCTTAGCTTTTTTAGAGATTTTATCTTCACCAGTATCTTCTAAGTGCCCTACATCAGTTATGTTCCTAACGTATCTAACTTTATACCCCAAATGCGCAAGGTATCTATATATTACATCGAAGGAAATAAATGTTCTACAGTTACCTAGGTGAACGTCACTGTAGACAGTGGGGCCACAGACATACATACCAACACTATTATTTCTTAGGGATTTAAATTTCTCTTTAGATCTTGTTAGCGAATTGTATATGTATAAATCTTTTTGTGACATTAAAGTTCAGACTCAAGTTTAATATAGTCTAAAAACTCTCTTTTAAATTTCTCTTTTTTAAATTTACCTCCAAACTCAGAAGTAACAGTGCTAGAGTTAATATCTTTGATACCTCTAGAGTTTACACATAAGTGCTTAGCATCAATTACACACGCAACATCATCAGTATTTAAAGCTTTTTGAAGCTCTCTGACTATCTGAATTGTCAATCTTTCTTGTACTTGAGGTCTTTCAGCAAAATATTTCACTATTCTATTTATTTTGGATAGTCCAATTACATTCCCATTGGATATATATGCAACATGAGCCAATCCTACAATAGGAAGAAGATGATGTTCACAAGTAGAATATAATGTTATATTCTTTTCAACAAGCATTTCTCCGTAGTTATATTTATTTTCAAATGTTGATAACTCCGGTTTATTCTTTGGATTTATTCCAGAGAAAATTTCATTAACAAACATTTTAGCAACTCTCCTTGGTGTTCCTCTTAGACTATCATCAGTCAAATCCATACCAAGAATATCCAAAATTTCATATACTTTTTTTTGTATAAGACTTACCTTTTCTGTATCAGGCACATCAAAGGCTCCTTCCTTAAGAGGTGTTTCTTCAGTGTTTGATCCAATGTGATCATCACCAATTGAATCAATCTCTTTATCTAGTAATTCTTGTAGTTTCATTATTTAAAATTTGAGTTAAACAAAGATAGTTATTATGAAGTTAAATAGAAGTTAAATTTTTATAGTAAAAGTTGTATAGAAATTAAACAAGTCTTTATCTACTGAATATAAACTTGTGAGTCCTCTAGTATATAATCTGTTATCTATATAACTGCTTGATTTTGTGAGACCTAAGTCAATATTTAGATATCCATAATTAAATCCAATTCCTGCTGATAGACCTGTTATTATATTATCAGGATTAGAATCAGGTCCGTTATAGTAGAAGTAACCTGCTCGCAAATTATAATTCTTAATTCGATACTCACCACCTATTCTTATAGATTCCGATATTCCATCTAGTTTATTTTTGATAGAGTAATTAAGAGCATTTAAATAAGAGTCTCTTCCATTATTGTCATCAAATTTAGAATTATTAAACTTGGTTATTTCATAATCTAAGCTAATTAAGCCTTTGCTTCCAAAAATATATGCAAGACTAAAAGTTGATTTTGATGGAAGGGTAAGTTCGTATTCATCATAAAGATTGATTGTATTTGGATCAATTCTGTATGTATTTATTCCATCTTTCTCACTTATGTCACTTTCAATGTACTGTGAATTCTCTTCTTCTATATTTAAAAGGGTAGGGGTTGTATATGATAATCCTATCCTTAATTGCTTTATTTTAATAAGACTCCCAAATTGAAGTGATATTCCTTCTCCAAGAGCAAATAATTTTTCCTCAAATTGAACTCTTTTGACCAGGGAATTAGAAGAGTAGCCATTTTCTTTGAATACTTTATCTTCTTCAAACTGAAGAGTATGAAAATTTACATTTAATCCTAAAAAAATATGATTATTGAAAGAGCTGCTGAAATTTAATGAATGTTTGAAATGATCTCCTTTTCTAAAAATTGAGAGATTTTGATTTAAATTATTGTAGTTAGCATTAGAAATATAATTATTATATGGCCCACCATCTTCATTGATAATATAACTCTGATAACCAAGAAAAGCTTGCTGATCTCCAAACCCGTAATTATCTCCAAGAAACTTATATGCATCTTGAATGGTTTCATCTTCGTAAACTAGTAAATCAGAGTAAGGAATTCCATTTGCATAATAAAGAAAATAATTATCAATACCTGAGTTGTTATTACCCCTAAATGAGAAAGAATCATTAAAATCATTTAATCTGTTCATGTTATAAGCAAGAGAGAACTTAGATTTTCTGTTTTCATATACAAGAACTAATCCAGCTTGGTTAAATGAAATTAGATCGCCTTTACTTGTTGATAATGAACTATTAAAGTTGTTGCCTATTTCTTGGCTTTTATAGTTTAATGAAATCCCAAATTCAGACTCTAAAAAAATTGACGAACCAGCTGGGTTAATAGATATAGATGATAAATCTCCACCAAGAGCACCAAATGCACCTCCCATTGAGTTGAATCTGGAACTACCATCATGATAAAATAAATTATATCTTACTACATCTTCATATGTTTGAGAATATGCAAATGATATACCTAGTAGAAGATATACTTTTAAAATTTTATGTAACATTTATTGAATCTTGCCGCCACCACCTCTAGCACCTCCAGCACTAGCACCTCCGGCACTACCTCTAGCACCACCTGATGAAGATCCAGAACTGAAGTTTGATCCACCAGAACTTCTTGAAGATGAAAAACTAGAATTTCCTGATCTCCTGGAATTTGAGTTGTAATAGTTAGGGCTTGCTTGGAACCTTCCTGTATCATTATTAAAAGATCTCCCCTGAAAAGTACTTCCTCTTTGACTTGGATTAATAGATCTAATTCTTTGATATGTCTCTCTAACTACATCGTTTTTTATCGCATTAAGGTTAGGAATTGAACTTGTTGAGTTAGTACTTCTTGAATAACCACTTCCTGATCTGTAAACTCCAATTAAGTTATTTTGTTTTAACTGTCTTAGGTTTGGTGTATTGGCTCTATCATTATTTATTCCAGTTCTGTCAATGTAAACTCCTCCATAAGAGCCTAATCTTGAATATATGCTTGAAACTCTTACACCGTTTGAAATAGTTGACCTAGAATTTTCACTAGATGATGTCTTTTCACCACGTCTAGAAGCTGAGTTACTAATTGTTGGGGTTTGATTAATAATTTGAGGATCTGAGGTACTTGCAATAGAACTTTTATAAGCTCTAGAATCATACATACCGCCATAGTACCAAGGATACATTCTTGAATTTCTAAAATAATACCAATAGTAATTTCCAATAAAATATGAATATGGATTTAAATAATAGTCAATTGGCCTTGGGTAAAAAGGATATCCTAATCCATACCTGTAGCTTTCATAAAAGAAAGGATAACTACTAAACCCATAATTAATAAATAACCCATTATTAGTAAAAAATGGATTAAATGACATATCATGAAAGAATGGATTATAGTAGAACCTACCAAAACTTGGAAAGAAATTATCAACGATCTCTCTTGAATCTGGTTTTGCTCCCCATGGTAAATTTCCATTATCATTTGAAGAAAAATCGTCTAAAGATACCTGAGCGTAATTATCAAATACTCCTTCATAGTTAGTTCCTCTGTCTGTAGAAACATATATGCCATCATCTTCGTAATAAGACGATAAATAATATGTAGAACAGCTCATAAAAAGAACTGAAAACAGTGATATTTTTAGTATTGTTGAGAATTTCTTCATTTCTATAAAGTTATAACAAAAAGTTTATTTTAAAAAATGTAATTTTACATCTACTTATTTATGACCAAAAATTATGCCAAAAATAAATGGGAAATAAGATAACTGCAAGAAAAGAAGATTATTCAAAGTGGTACAATGATATTGTCTCGGAAGCAGGTTTAGCTGAATCATCTGATGTAAGAGGATGTATGGTTATTAAGCCTTACGGATTTTCTATTTGGGAATTAATGAAGTCTCAGCTGGACAAAATGTTCAAGGAAACAGGTCATGAAAATGCTTATTTTCCTCTATTTGTTCCAAAGTCTCTATTTGAAGCTGAAGAAAAGAATGCTGAAGGTTTTGCTAAAGAATGCGCAATAGTTACACATTATAGATTAAAAAATGATCCGGATAAAAAAGGTAAATTGATAATTGACCCAGATTCTAAGTTAGAAGAAGAGCTAATTGTTAGACCTACAAGTGAAGCAATTATTTGGAAAACATATAAAAACTGGATTCAATCATACAGAGATTTACCAATTTTAATTAATCAATGGGCTAATGTCGTTAGATGGGAAATGAGAACTAGGCTATTTTTAAGAACAGCAGAATTTTTATGGCAGGAAGGTCATACTGCTCATGCAACAAAAGAAGAGGCTTTGAATGAGACAAAACTTATTAATGACATCTATGCTGAGTTTGCTGAAAAATATATGGCTATGCCTGTTGTAAAAGGGTATAAATCTGAGTCGGAGAGATTTGCTGGAGCTGAGGAAACCTTGTGTATTGAGGCTTTGATGCAAGATGGTAAAGCGCTTCAAGCAGGTACATCTCATTTTTTAGGTCAAAATTTTGCTAAAGCTTTTGACGTTAAATTTGCGGATAAATCCGGAAAATTAGAATATGTCTGGGCAACTTCTTGGGGAGTGTCTACAAGACTAATGGGTGCTCTAATAATGTCACATAGTGATGACAATGGATTGGTTTTACCTCCATTTCTTGCACCTACACAAGTAATATTAATTCCTGTAATTAAAGCAAAAGAAAGTTCTGATCAAATAGTTGAAAAGACTAATGAGATCCATGCTAAACTAAAAGACTTGGGGGTCAGAGTTAAGATTGATGATAGAGAAAATATTAGTTTAGGGTTTAAACTTAATGACTCTGAGGTAAAAGGAATCCCGATGAGAATTGTAATTGGACTCAAAGAAATAGAAAACAATTCAGCTGACATTTTTTATAGACATGACATGTCTAAAATTAATTCATCTTTTGATAAAATTGTTGATAAAATTTTTGACTCAATTGAGTTAATTCAAGATAACATGATTGAGCTTTCAAATGAAAGGCTAAAAAGCAATACACATGAGGTGGATAGCTATGATGATTTTAAAAACTTAATTGAATCTCAAAGTGGTTTTGTAATTGCTGGTTGGGATGGTACAAAAGAAACTGAAGAAGCTATAAAAAATGAAACTAAAGCTACAATAAGGTGTATTCCTGAAAACATTGATTCTAAAGGTGTTACATGTATATACTCAGGTAAACCTGCTGCTCATAAAGTAATATTTTCAAAATCTTATTGAAATATTAAAATTTCAATTAAATTTGCAACCTGTTTGGCCCGTTCGTCTATCGGTTAGGACCTCAGGTTTTCATCCTGGAAAGAGGGGTTCGATTCCCCTACGGGCTACAAATTAAAAATTATGGCAAATCATAAATCAGCTTTAAAAAGAATTCGTTCTAATGAAACAAAGAAGTCTCTGAATAAACTTCAGCATAAGACTACTAGAAATGCTATTAAAAAATTAAAGGATGCTAAGACTAAGAAAGAAGCTCAAAAGCTTTACCCTGGCGTTGTATCTTTACTTGATAAATTAGCTAAGAAAAATGTTATTCACAAGAACAAAGCATCTAATTTAAAGTCAAAACTAAGTAAGCTTCAATAAATTAAGAGTTCATAGATATAAGAAACTCCTCATTACTCTTGGTTTTCTTAAACCTGTCATTAATGAATTCCATTGCCTCAACAGGATTCATATCAGCTAAATACTTTCTCATTATCCACATTCTCTGAATTGTGTTCTCATCTAAAAGAAGGTCGTCTCTTCTGGTACTGGATGAAACCAGATCAATTGCTGGGAATATTCTTCTATTAGATATTCTTCTATCTAATTGTAGTTCCATATTACCTGTACCTTTAAATTCTTCAAAGATTACTTCATCCATTTTTGATCCAGTCTCCGTAAGGGCTGTAGATATAATAGATAATGAACCACCATTCTCAATATTTCTTGCTGCTCCAAAAAATCTCTTTGGTTTATGAAGTGCATTTGCATCAACACCACCACTCAAAATTTTACCAGATGCAGGTTGAACTGTATTATAAGCTCTTGCAAGTCTAGTAATTGAGTCGAGAAGTATTACAACGTCATGACCACATTCTACAAGTCTCTTAGCTTTTTCTAAAACTATGTTAGCAACTCTAACATGTCTATCTGCTGGTTCATCAAATGTTGAAGCGACCACTTCTCCTTTTACATTTCTCTGCATGTCAGTAACCTCTTCAGGTCTTTCGTCTATTAAAAGAATTATTTGAAAAACTTCTGGGTGATTTGCTGCAATTGCATTTGCAACATCTTTAAGAAGCATTGTTTTTCCAGTTTTTGGTTGTGAGACAATCATTCCTCTTTGTCCTTTACCAATTGGAGAAAAAAGATCAATAATTCTAGTAGAGATTGTACTTTCTTTAGATGAAATATTAAACTTCTCTTCTGGAAAAAGAGGAGTTAAATGTTCAAAAGAGACTCTATCTCTAACAACTTCTGGATCTAAGGCATTAATTTTCTTCACCTTAATAAGAGGAAAATACTTCTCGCCATCTTTTGGAGGTCTAACTGTTCCATGAACAGTATCACCAGTTTTTAATCCGAAAAGTTTAATTTGAGATTGAGAAACATAAATATCATCAGGCGATGATAGATAATTATAATCTGATGATCTTAAAAAACCATATCCATCTTGCATTATCTCCAGAACTCCCTCAGACTCAATTATACCATCAAACTCAAAATCAGGTTCTTTGTATCTTCTTCTATTGTCTTTATTAAAGTTTTTACTTTGATGATTTTTATTACCACCATTATTAGGTCTATTTTCCTTAAAATTACTTTTGGCAACCTTTGGCTCCTCAGGTTTAATGTCATTTGATTTCTCTTCACTTGCATTGCCAACAATTTTGTCAATGATATCTTGTTTTTTTAAACCTGTTAGTTCTTTAATGCCGATTTGTTCAGCAATTTCAATAAGCTCGGCTAGTTTTTTAGCCTTAAGCATTTTAATATCGTACATGTGTATATGTGGTTTTGATTTGAAATGTTAATAGAAAAATACTTCTTGGTAAGAAATAGTGCAACAAATTTACGAATTTATTTTTAATTTGATAAATTATCTTTAATTGCTAATAATGTCAAGGTATTTTGTTGAGTTTTCGTATGATGGTTCAGACTACCATGGTCTTCAAAAACAGCCCAATTCTGTTACTATTCAAGAGGTTATTGAAAATAACTTTGAAAAGTTTATTGGTAGTGAAATAAACCTTGTTCTTGCTGGAAGAACTGATGCAGGAGTTCATGCAAAGCAAATGTATGCTCATTTTGATGTTGAAAAGGATTTTGAAAAAGATATTTTTTGCAAAAGATTAAACACTATGTTGCCAAAAGATATATGTATAGAGTCAATTAATCTTGTA
>Ga0066378_10000813_pt1 | contig 12450 bp, 9 predicted proteins | sample Knorr_S23_td_DCM_FD_70947 | JGI IMG/M metagenome (GOLD analysis project Ga0066378, IMG submission 70947) | Marine microbial communities from Southern Atlantic Ocean transect - Knorr_S23_td_DCM_ad_71m_LV_A | ecosystem: Environmental > Aquatic > Marine > Oceanic | place: Southern Atlantic ocean...
TAAAGTTGCGGATGTGTACGAGGAGGAAGTCGATAATGCTGTGAGCGCTTTGACCTCCCTTTTGGAACCAGTGATGATCGTGTTTCTCGCAGTAATCGTTGGTAGTATTGTGATCGCGATGTTCCTTCCCTTAATCGCAATGATGGACAAATTGGGCTCCTGAAATTCGGATAAAAAGCCAAAAAATGACCTGATGGGGTTGCGAAATCTCAAATCTGGTGTAAATACTTTGTAGGGACTTGTGAGGGTCATATGAATTACGAACTAGCCAAAAATGGATTTTGACTGGGAAAAATGGCCTCATCAGCCCGATTGTTCTTTGAATCAACGGGAAGTGGAGGAATCGTTTGAGGACCCCTTTTCTGTGAGGCTCTTTCCGGATGCCCCGCAGTTTACGGCTAATGCTCGGTTTTTTAATCTGGGTCGGACTGCAGGCGGAAGCGGTATCTTTTCGGTGTACCGAGCCAATGGGAAACAGATCCAAGTGATTTGCGCTCGGCCATTTGTGGTTGAGGAGGATTTTTTCTACGAACGACAACAGGAAAAAACCCTGACCCAAGGAGGAGCGGGATGACCGTCAAATCTTGGGAACAAGTGCCGGAGTTCGCCGGGGAAGCCGAAGAAGCAGCTTTCTGGGAGGATGCCCAACTGGATGTGCGCCTGATGGAGAATTCCGTTTTAGCCGGGCAGAGCGCCAAGGAATCAGTCACCATCACATTGCGAATGGATCCCCGAATGTTATCGCGCGTGAAGTATCTGGCCCGGTCCCGTTTTTTGAATTACCAAAGTATGATCAAACAATGGCTCAGTGAGCGACTGGAAGAAGAGCACAACAAATTGAACCAATGAAATTAAGCAAGGCACAGGACACACGCTACGCCTTCACTATCGTGGAGGTCTTGGCGGTTATCTCTATCATGGCCCTTTTGGCGGCACTGGTGATCGGGTTACAGGGGCGGGTTAAAGGGAAAGCGGAAGAGTCTCGCTTGATGACTGAAATGGCCGGCATCGAGTTGGCTTTGGAAAATTACAAAGCCGTCAATGGGAATTACCCGCCGAGCAATCCGTGGGGATCGACGGCTTATCCCGTGGCCGACTGGTCCGGCGCAGCGGGGCAAGATAATCAACTTTACCTACACCTAGTAGGGCTACCAACAAGCCAGCAAAAAAAGCCATTCTTGCCCGATGTTAAAGAGGAGCGTCACCAAGGGAATGTTTTGCTGGCTTCCGTTACCGATGGCCGTGTTAGCGGTCAATCAGCAAAATGGTATTACAATGCCTATGACCCCAAGTACAATAAGGGCAGCTTTGACCTATGGGTTGAGTATGGCGATTGGGGTGAGGATGGGCAACAAGGTACCTCCGACGATATCGTAAAAGTAATCAGTAATTGGGATAAATAATCATGAGGCAAAATCAAATTCTCCGACAAAACAGAACCGCTGGATTTACTCTTGTGGAAATGCTCGTGGTCATCGCCATCATCGCCATTCTGGCTAGCATACTCATCCCAGTGATCGCTCGGTCCAAAACCAAGGCCAAGGTGGCCACAGCACGCGTTCAAATGGCAGAAATCGATTTGGCGATCAAGAGTTACAAATCGGATTATGAGCGCTACCCCATGCCAATGGGGCAAGCGGTCAATTCGTTCGGGGATGTTACTTTCGGGGATGGGTTTAAAGCGCATAACAATGTGCTGATGGCGATCTTGTTTAGTGAGGACACCAGTTCTCATCCACTGCTAAAAGGCGTTAATGATGGCAATCGGCGAAACCCAAAAAAGAATAAGTATTTGGATGCCAAGGAATCCGGAGAATCGTCATCGGTGACTCCGGCGCTGCCTGGAGTTTCCCGCGAAATGCGATATCATGATCCATTTGGGAACGATTATATTGTTTCCATGGACAAAAATGGAGACGGGTATTGTGTGGATGCATTTTATGGCGGTCTCCCCAATGGTGCCTTGGTGGGGCTCAAGTCTGTGCCCAAGCCCGGTGTTGGGCAGGGGTACAAAGGAGGAGTAATGATTTGGACTAATGGGCCGGATATGGAGAGGAATGATAAACAGGGGGTTAACGACGGTGTTAACGCGGATAATATTGTGAACTGGAATTAGCGTATGAACACACTGGTGGCCAACCAGAAAGCAGTTTTAACAAGGCGAAGGCAACGGGCCTTTACCTTGGTCGAAATGCTGGCGGTCATCGCAGTGATGTTGATCATCCTTAAGCTGACCCTGCCTTCGTTGGATGGGATTTTGGGGGTGGAGGCGCAAGGAATGGCCCGCACGCAATTGGTGGGGGATTTGAACCGGGCACGCGCCAAGGCGTTTGAAAGAGGGGCTCCCGTTTATGTGGTCTTCATGCCTCTCTATAATCAAGTGGGATGTGTGCCGGAGGGAGCTATGCAGCCGGCTGCGGCAAAGCATCAATTTTTTCAGGGGAATCCGGATGCCAATGCATTGCTGGCCGGGCAGTTGAGCCGGTACGCGCTGTTTGCCGAGTATCTTCCGGGGGATCAGCCCGGTCGTCCGTCAATCAAATGGTTAACCGATTGGAAGTCCTTGCCGGCGGGTTATTATTTCGATCCTCTGGAGCTTGAGGCGTTGCCCGAAGAAGTGTTGGTGTCTCACTTAAAAGGCGTGCGTCCAACCAATTCGACCATGCGGCTCCAGTTGCCAGCGGTGAAATACAATAGTCGGGGTGAATTGGTGGGGGCGGGGTTGCGTGGGATTTATCTTTCGGTAAATAAGGGAGGCGTTCTGCCTCCTCGATTGAATCAGGATGGATCGTTTGCTGTGGAAAATGCCGATCCACCAGAGTCTTTGGAAAATGCCCAACGTCATTGGCTGCACATCAATGCCATCACTGGCAGGGCGGAGGTTGAAGAGTTGTCGGAAGCAGAGGCCGCGCAAGGCTTGGACTTAAGCGATCGGCTGTCGAGCAAGTACGATCTTTTCATTTATGCGGCGCCTGAATGGCCGGAGGATTTGAACAGGAAGTTAATTCGTCGTTACGGCAATCGCTCTGACTTCCAAGCAAACTGGATGGGGGTGGCGCCCTGGTCACCCGTGGCAGGGAGGTATCGGGTGAATCGCAATGCCCAAAATCAGTTGTTTCCTGTGTTTGTAGGTATTCCTACGCGACGAGATGCCATTCAACTAAAATGGGATTTGGAAAAGACGTACCCCAAAATTGGAGTGCGAGTGGAGAGCGCCCAATGAAAACCATCCATCACAACAGCTGGGTTAGGGCCTTCACATTGCCGGAGGTGACGTTGGCGATTGGGGTGGTGGCACTGGGGTTGGTGGCGGTGTTTTCAATCCTGCCATTCGGGCTCACGGCGCAGAAAGATAACCGGGAAGAAACCATCATTCGCTACGAGGCGCAAATTTTGCGCGAATTCCTCTTGGCGGGCGGTTTAATGATGGATGATTTGGGGCGAGTGGATCGCGTGGAATTGCATGAGCCGCTGGATTTAAATGGTTCACGAGACCCGAAGAAGGCTCCGAAGTTTTCCCATGTTTTTTACAATCCGTACCGTGGGGTTCCTGACAATCAAAATGCAGGGCATACATTATTGGGGCATCGCCTGGAACATGGAACGGGGACGAAAGCGTGGTATTCATACACGGGAACGCCTTTGGAGAGGGCGCGATCGTTTTGGTCGACTGATGTTTCGGGGTGGTTATTGACGCCGGTGGAAGATGCAGCTTTTCGAAAGAACGGAAATTGGGGGAATTTTGCACTGATCAAGGCGATGAATGGGTCGCTCTTCGACCGGTTTTATGGAGCGGAGCCCGGCACCACCGAGTTTCATTTTCCCAATCGAGAATTTGCGATGGGTTATATTTTGCAGGTGCAGCCTGAAGTCCTGCCCAATGGTGCCCGGGTGAAACTCACTTTTCATTGGCCAATTTTTGAAGAGGTTTCCACTGCCCTACGGAATGGGGAATTGCTCAAGGATATTGTGACCTCATCCCGGACGGGTGGTGCATTACTGAAAAGTGGCGTGACGATCCCGCGCTTCCAATCCCAAGAATTTTCAATGCACTCAGAAGGCACGCTGGTGCCTGCTTTGCTTGAAAGTAATTTAACACTGCAAGAGCGTCGGGTTTTAAAGGAGTTGCGGGACGTTGCGGTGGGCCAAGAATTGGATTTGGAGCGTATGCAGTTACGTTTGCAGTCCTATATTTCAGGCAAGCATCAATATGGGACAAACAGTTATCCTCGGAGGTTTGTTAATAATACGGTGACTTATGGGGTGGAGGTTCGTTTTGGGAATTCATGGATAGAACAGGCCAAATATCCGAATCGAACGGCTGATCCATCCTTTTATCCGGATCAAGTTTTTTACGACCCAGCGTTTACCTCATATCCTCTTGGGCATTCAGGGTTTTGGTTGAGGAGCGGAGGGAGCGAACCGGTGCAAATCGCATGGATTAGCCCGGACCAGCAGCCGGTTTTCGGGGTTGGTGATAGTGTGAGAGGTCCGTACAGCTTGGTGCTCGATCCCAATCAATTGCCGTATTTCAATAACGCAGGGTTATACGAGCTTCATTCGCTTGGGCCGGTTGCGGCACGGGGTGGGAACGAAACTTGGGACGAGTTGTTGGCCAAGTTGACCAAAGTGACCGCAACTCGGCCGGCCTTGTTAAGACGATCGGGTGATCGGTTTGAGTTGGCGCGTCATTTGCGACTGACAACGCATCGACCAGCGTCCCAGGATGAAAGGGCTCTAAATCAAGCGCGCGCAACGGGGTTGCCGTTGGTTCAGTCGTGGGAAAGGGTGCCTGATGAAGTGGGTGCGCCGGGTTTGTGGGAGATAGTAAGATGAGGAGATTTAATTCCTATAACACAAGCGCTTTCACCATGGTGGAACTCATGGGGGCGGTCACCATTGCGATGGTGCTCATCTTTCTGATGTACAGTATTTTTGACAAGGTGCAGACCGTGTTTGTGGCGGGCCAAAATCGAGCCCGTGCCATGGAGGAAGGGCGCACGGCGATGGATTTAATAGTGGATGACGTGCGGGCTTTGTCGGGAGGGATTGATGGCGATCTGGAGAATCTCAGTTGGCTGGGTGAACAACTGGATCCTCAAGTGAACTGGAATAACCCAACTGCGGCGGCTGGTTTTTTGATCCACAATCCAATGGGGTCCATATCGACATCGACCAATGATTTTATCGCGACGGATGGTTCCGGCCGAAATGGGCTCCGTGTGCCCGCCGGAGCCGGGTTGCCTCTTTATCATCATAATTGCCGGTTTTTTGTGCACGATGATTCCTGGCAATTGGTTCATTATCGATTTGGGCCTCGCGGTACGTATAAAATGAACCTTTCACGTTCCAGTGCATCGGGGAATCCGCCATTGGATCTGCGAGGGAGTCCGGTGGGAGCCTTGTGGGTATACCGTTCACCACGCAATTTGAAGGGGCGAATCAAGGCAGAGTTGGACAAGCATCAAAAATTGATCCAACAAGATTCCCCCAATGGATTAGATGAACAGGTGGGGTTTTCAAAGTTGATTGATGGGGTGATCCATTTCCGGTTGCGAGCGGCGGATCCAACGGATGTGATTTATCCGTCCCGCCGATTCAGGGCGTTTGTTTCCGGGGTGAAGACAAATCCATTTCAGGGTTTCCGATTGCCGACTCACGTGGTTGTGGAATTGGCTGTGTTGGATAAAAAACTGCTCAAGGAAGTGGAGGCGGGACTGGAGCAACAGTTGGAAGGCGTGCCGGAGGATCAGCAGCGCGCGCGGCGTTTGGCATACATTGCGGAAAACCTAGATCGCGTTTACTTTTTTAAACAACTGATTCGCATCAGGAATCCAAAGGAAGGGTTATGAAACGAGGCGTAAAACGGGAGCAAGGGGCGGTGTTGGTGGTGGCGTTGATCATGCTCGCGATGATCACGTTTCTGGTGGTGGCTTTCGTAGGGTTTGCCCGGTTTGAAAGGGCCTCAGTGACCGCTTCATTGCGGCGGACGCAGGCGGAATTCGTGTCGGGAGACAGCCTCGCCATGGCTCAACAGCATGCGGTTTCCAGGCTAACCAATACAGTGCCGCACGGCTTGTTGGTTTCGAAGCGGAGCGGGGGGGATTTGGTGCCGGTGTTTTTCGATGGCACAGGGGATGGCATCCAGGAAACGGAATCGACCTATCTTAACCTGAATGCGGAGCGTAATCCACAGGGGATGCCGGGTGATCCCTTCCTGCAGCAATCAAATCCTGCGAGCGGGTTGGTGGGGGATCCGGAATGGGTTGGTTTATTGCGGAACCCTCTGGAGCCGCATGGGCCCAATAATCGGTTTATTGCCCGGACGGCATTTATGACCGTGCCTGTGAGCCAGGGGTTGAATGTGCGTTATCATCATAATCCCCATTTTTTGAGCCAAACAAATTACGCGCATTTCCGGGGGCAGAATACGAGCCCGCGTCACATTGAGTTGGCGGCACCCTTGTACCACATGGATCCAGCCCTCTTTTCCAATCCGTCATATAGCCCATATCGATATAGCGGTGCCCTATATGAAATGGGAGCGGCCATAGGAGATGCCTTTCATTTGAGTCGGCCGGCACGGGGTATCAACGAAGCATTGGGGGAGAATCGAACTGCAGGAGGTATGCCGGCTCAGGTGGCTTATTGGCTGCAGACATCTAACAATCGTAATTCTCTCAAGGATTGGTTGGGTGGTGACGGGTTGGGAAATCGGCCGTATGGGTTTTATCAATTCATGGAAACTTTCTCTGCGGCCGAATTGCCGGAAGAAAAAGGCGGAGTGGATTTATCGTCAATCTATGATGAGCCTACTCATGGGTTTGCTGGGGTTTTTGCGCAACAGGCGGGAGAACATTTTTTGGAATTCTTGTATCCACACGGCTTGAATTCCGGACAAAAATTGGAGCTCACGGGAGGCGTTCGTCCGATGATTTGGGATCCAATTGATTTCACAATCATTTCATCTTCCATTCAGAGTGATGATGAAATGAAAAACGCATGGCTGCAGATTTTGGGGCCGGGCGGATTGATTCAAACGCAAGTGCCGCATCGGCTGCAAACCAACGATGTTGTGGAACTTCGGATCAGCGGGGTGCAGGGGTTGCGGATGGTCCACAAGGCGCAAGCGGGCGATCCTTGGAGCCCGGTGGGGGCACCTCAGTTAAATGCGGGCGGGGGTGAGTGGACAGCGGTTCGTCGACTGGGAGTTTCAGGGGTACGCGCAAATGATTCCTTAAGCATCCCGTTTGGGTTAATGCCTCATGCGGCTTGGGCTAGGTGGGATGCGAATAATCAGATCTGGATACCACTCCTGACAATAGCACCCAATCCGGACCCGATGGAAACATTGCCGGTTGGATTACAGGGAGCAGTATGCCAATTACGATTTCGGCATACAGAGGTCGTGGCGGACCCGATTCCATATTTTGTTAAGCGATGGAGTGATAGGCGTATTTCATTGCACCGTTCTGCTGAGTTGGATAATGCCTCCCGTGTTGTGTTTGGTTCGGCGGAGTTGGCTGGAAAGAGTCTGGTTGGTTATGCCAACAGCAAAAACTTTTCAGTTCCTTCCAATGTTCTGTTGAGAAATGGAAGTCTTGTGAGAATTCCAGTAGGGACCAAGCTGGGGGCCGATGTGGCCGAGATTCGGGATGAAGCTTCGGCGACCAGTGTATTTCTGATTCGAGAAGAAGAGAATCGTCAGCCCGGGGATCCGGTCCGCTACGCATTGGTTTTACCTTATGGACCTCATGCTGGTAGTCGGGTTTACCTGAAACAAGATGCTTCCATGCCGGTTCAGGTAATCCATCAATTGACTCTTGATCCATTGCTCGAATCCGTTGAGCAGATGGTAGGAGGGATGTTGAATGAATCGCTGGAAACCAGCGGAAATGGGCCAGCGGCGGAGCATCGGTTGGCAGGGGTTCAGATCGCTTCACCGAATGGGCCGTTTCCTTTTGAGTTTGGATTGGCTGGGCAAACGGCATTGGGTCCGTGGCATCAACCGGAAAAGGGTATTCCTTGGAGCGTGGCTCAAGCGTCATCAGAGCTGGATCGCATTGTCCAAGTCGCCGCCAATGTGGGGGACGTCTATTCCGAGCCGGGGGCATTGGATATTTCCGGAAAGGATATCGTGTCTTTCAGAGGGAACGGTGAAGTGCTGCCGTTTGGGGTATTGAGAAGTGATGGGGAGTTGGCGGCAAAAATTCGATATCGTTTTTATCAACATCCAACGCAGGGAGAGTCGGCGGGCGGTTTGGTTTTTGGGCGTTACAGGGTGTGTTTTGTGAGCACTTCACCAGTGGGAAATGGATTGTTGGAAGGGCGCGTGATCTTGTTGGAAACCAACGCCAGAAATGGAGAGGAATCTGTTGGCCGGGTTTTGAGTCAGGGGCGGGTATTGGGGAAATCGGCGATAAAGCGCGTTTCGTTATTTGGGCCATTGGAAAACAATGGAGGATTTTGGGCGTGGAGATTAAATGAACTCGTGTGGAGAGATGGATTCCAAGAGCCCCCTGTGGGCGGCCAAACTTGGAACTGGGCTGGGTATGACTTGAGGTTGAGCGTGGAGAGTGGCCGCTTATTGCGGGTCTATCTCGACGGGGAGAAGGTCATTGAGTATGAGCTGCCTCGCCGGGCGCCGGACGCTCGGTTTGGGTTATGGTCTGCAACCTCTAGCAAAGCCTCATTCACGCGGGTTACCCCGGCAATTCCGTTGGCCGACGTCAATCTTGGTTGGTGGAATGTGCGTTTCCGAGGAGAGCAAGGAGGGGGCTCGGTATTGCCGACCCACTACAAGGGGGTGTTCAGGCGTGATTTGAGCAATAGAATTTATCTGTCTGGGTTGCAGCGTGGTGAGCGCGGAAGTTCATGGTATAATAGGGAATCTCCAACGTGGATTGGAGTTAAAGACCGAGGGCAGTCGCCCGGGCGGAATCTGATGCCGGCATTGAATGAGGTTTCCATGCGGGTGGTGTACGATCGTCTGACGGGGCGATTACTGGGGCGCGTTACAGGAGAGGCTCAGGTGTTTCAGGGGGCAACGGTGTTGCCGTATAAGCTGAGAATGACCTGGAGGCTATTGCCGGGAGGGGTATGTGTGCCGGTTTATTCCGATTCCAACGGAGTCCCTCAGGAAGGAACTCCTATAGCGCTTAATGAAGTTTTCGGAGGGGCTGTTTTGCCGTTTAATTCAGCGAAGCGAGGTTTGCTGGCTGCAGTGGCTGGGGGATTGAAGCCTTTAACGGCCACTGGAGTAATCCCGCGGGTTGATGCGAACTTAGGGGTATTATCAGACCTTCGGGTTCAGGGAGTTCAGATAAGGGTTGATTGTGCGATTTTTGAAAATTCAACGGGGCGCCGGGTGGATCAGACTCAGGGTGTTTTGAGCTTCGCAGGCGGTCGGAGCCTGGGGAATCCCTCGCCTCTGAATGAGCGGATTCTTGCCCCGGTGTGGAATGGGCAAAACCAGTACAATGTTGGCGATGTGGTACTCGATCCAATGGATAATCATAATTATTATCGCTTGGTCGGGATGACGCCTTCTCCGGTAGATAGTCCTTCGCGGGATCCGTTGCGTTCCTGGGTGAGCCTTAATGATTATTGGTCGTATCGCAAAATTGACATTTCCTGGCAGGCCAATGATCCGTTGGTGAATTCGAGAGCGACGGATTTCCGGGAGGTTACTTATGCTCCGTCCAGATTGAATTCGGACGGGAGTCTTTTTTCCTCTCAAGGCCGTTCACGTTTGTGGATTCCGCGTAACCAAATCTACACCGGAGACAATTTCACGGCCCCGAACGAGTATGCTTTGGGAGCTGGAATCGGTTATGTCAACCAGCACGCGGAGCCCTGGGGTCGAGGGGTGAACGATCCCGCCATCAAGGATGCTGGTGTTTACAGCGCGGCGAATTGGATGTTTCCGGACGTGTTGCGTGGGGGAATCCAGAATCTCGGCTGGGTGGGGCAGGTGCATCGGGGGACTCCATGGCAAACGCTTTATTTGAAGTCAAAAAATCCTGGTGCGGTTGAGGTGGTGAGCATCAACGACGTAACGGGTGAGGCGATTACTTCCGGGCCGCATCATTTGAACCAGGGCGATAGGGTGTCCTTTATGGGTGTCAAGCCTGCGGAATGGAATAACGTTACTTCGTTGACGAATGTCACTGGCACAGTGGATGGAGGCGGGGCGCGTAGTTTGATTTTGGATAATCCATCTGGGAATGCGCTGGCTGGCTTGGCGGGCAATGGGGAACTCTATGAGGTGTCTGGCTTATATGTGGCGTCCAGTATCTGGACGGATTGGGCGGGGGCGGCCGAGGTGCAGCCTTTGAACGATCACCGATTGGTTGAGGCATTCCGGGTGTGGGGAGGTCAACCGGTACGCGGACGTTTTGATATTAATAATCCCAGTTCGATAGCGTGGAGTGGTGTGCTGTCTGGTTTGTCATTGCCGTATGCTCCCAACACGCGGTCGGTCGCGGGAGCGGCTCGCCCAAGGATTACGGGGGCATACGATTCGACGAGACACACGGCTCTTCGTGAAAATAAATTACGAACGGATCTGGGGCAGAAAGATGTTCGTTGGAAGGTGGGATTGCTGGACAACATCAATTTAGCGCGGGGAACGGAGCGGTTTGCCCGGGTAACCGATATACTCCGAGCATCGGCGTTAACCGATGAATCTCCCTATTTAGCGGACACCATTGATGATCCATTAGTGAATGATTTGGCCAGTTATTATGCGTCTCCGCTTTTGGTTGACGAACAGGATATGGAACGATTGCCACAGCAAATGCTCTCGCTGCTGAAAGTGGGAGGGCGTTGTTTGTATCAGTCCTATATTTTCACGGAACAACTGCGTCCGGCTCGACAGTTTAACCGGCCCGACTCGCAGGGAGGTCCAGCCGTGGATTTGGCAACTGGTGAGGTGCTCAACTATGAGGTGGTGGGGCAAACGGCGCGGCGGGTGCTCTTCGAATTGGTGGGGGCGGAGGACTGGCACGAATCTCTTAAGCGTGGCCATTTCGGAAAAAGCCGGAACGCCAATGGGGAATTGGAGGATCTGCCGATGCCTCACCCGAAGGTGTTGGGGGAATGGCCTATTCGCCTGGATTATTGAGTATCCGTACGATTGCTGTCCTGGCCGAAACCCGCTATACTTCTCTCGCGCATGGCGGCGAATGAGATCAGGATTGGGGGGGCGCGGGAGCATAATCTCAAGAATCTTTCGCTGGGGATTCCGCGTGATCAATTGGTGGTGGTGACGGGCCTGAGCGGCTCGGGGAAATCCTCACTTGCTTTCGATACCATTTACGCCGAGGGGCAGCGTAAGTATGTGGAGTCGCTCTCGGCTTATGCGCGGCAGTTTTTGGATCAAATGCAGAAGCCGGAGGTGGATTTTATTGAAGGTCTTTCGCCGACGATTGCAATTGAGCAGCGGAGTGCTGGTGGCAGTATGCGATCGATCATCGCGACGACGACGGAAATCTATGATTACTTGCGGCTCCTGTATGCTCACGTTGGCCAGCCGCATTGTCCGGAGAGCGGCAAACCGATGGCCTCACAAACGCCGACGGAGATTATCGACCGACTCATGGCTTTGCCTGAGGGCACGAGGCTGATGTTGTTGGCGCCGGTGGTGCAGCACCAGAAAGGGGAGTTTCGTGATGTAATAGAGAAGCTGGCCCGGGAAGGGTTTGTGCGAGCGCGAGTTGATGGCGAATTGGTGGAGTTGGCCGTGGAAACGCGGGTGAAAATTGACCCAAAAAAGAAACATGATATCGAGGCGGTAGTGGACCGCTTGGTGGTGGGCGAGGGGATGCGCCAGCGTTTGGCGGATTCGGTGGAAACGGCTCTGAAATGGGGACAGGGTCGATTGCTGGCTTTAACGCAGCCTCCTGGGGCGCGCGGCGAAGATTGGCAGGAACAGCTGCAATCCACACGGATGGTATCTCCCAAAACGGGGCGAAGCTACGACACGTTGACGCCCAAACATTTTTCCTTCAACGCACCTTTTGGTGCCTGCACGGTATGTCACGGGTTGGGGCAAAAGCTGGTGTTTGATCCGGAGCTGGTGGTGCCGAATCCAGAGAAATCCTTGGCCGAAGGTGCCATTGCCCCTTGGCGACGCGGAGGGCGACGGATGATTATTTATTACAATCACGTAATCCGCACGGTGGCGGCGCATTACGGGGAATCGCTGGACACGCCTTGGGAAAAATTACCGGAATCGTTTCGCGAAGTGCTGCTGATGGGCTCGGGCGATGAAGAGATTGAATTTAATTTTCGGCGGAATGGCAAGCCGACCTTGAAACCGTTTGAGGGCGTGGTGCCCAATCTTGAAAGGCTCATGCAGGAGACGGACAGTGAGTTTACAAAAAAACGGGTGAAAAGCTGCATGAGCAGTCAGCCTTGCGACGCTTGTCATGGAGAACGCCTGCGGCC
>Ga0066378_10000817_pt1 | contig 12417 bp, 6 predicted proteins | sample Knorr_S23_td_DCM_FD_70947 | JGI IMG/M metagenome (GOLD analysis project Ga0066378, IMG submission 70947) | Marine microbial communities from Southern Atlantic Ocean transect - Knorr_S23_td_DCM_ad_71m_LV_A | ecosystem: Environmental > Aquatic > Marine > Oceanic | place: Southern Atlantic ocean...
AATCGAGCATGACGATAAGCTGCACGCGCTTCATTCAGCTCAGATTTTGCATAAAACGGTTCCTTAGCCTTCCAACATTGTTCGACTCCAGCCAAACACCAACGTACGCTATCAACCGAACCAATAATTGGCTCTTCATCAATCACAACGTAAATCGGATTGGTATGGGCATTGGGGAAGGCACGAACCGCCACCCAGCAGCTTTTCACCAATGGAATTTCAAAAGTGACATCCTTCAACGAGCCATCACAATTCACATCCACCGATTGAACAGGGTAGCCATTTACAATTAACTCAACTTTCTGATGCACGGGCGAATCAGACTCCTGCCTACCATACAAAGCTGCAACCTTTGCCGAAAAACGGACACGCTTGGGTTGTTCTAACTTTAACTCACTGCCATTTACGCCGACATCAACCACCTGTTTGCCATCCGCAGCGGATGCTCGATAATCAATTAAATGAGTGAACCCGTCGCTCACATAACTGCGACCGTCAGCAATCGATTGAACCCACTTATCAAACGTCAGGCGACCGTCAACATGAGCGTATACGCGTCCGATCCCGACTCGTTCACCACTCATGCAAGGGAAGTCTGTCTCGCCACTTGCTGCCACTCGCAAGCCGGCATTAAGGACGTGATACCACATATTCCATTCCGCAATCCGATCTGAATTCATCGTTGAAATGAAATCTACGGCCGAAACTAACTTGCCGTCCGCCCCTGGCACTCTATGCGTCACATCGACAATAAACTCATTGGCTCCAATTCCGTCATAGGCCGGGATCTGGAAGTTCGGCAACAGGTTGTCACCGTCCTTTCCTTCCGTATCAGGCAAACGCCCGATAAAACTCGTAAGGCCTATCGAAGAATGAGCTGGGCCGCAAACCGCACCCTGGCGTTTGGCCCACTTCAACGTACTCAGACCCAATGTTGGCCAATGGTCTTTCGAGTCTCCTCCCGGATAGATTTGGTTCTTAAGATTCAACAAATTCAGATGCCCCGACATATGCGAGCCAAAACCAGAAACTTCAATGTCGTAACGCAAGAGATATGGGTACTGGGATTCCGGAGCCACATCCCCAGTGAAAAACTGTTTTTGAAAATCAAAGCACGGACCCCAGGTAAGACTACACCCCACCTTTAAATCCTCGCCCATGATATGCCGCATCATATCTTCGGGACTCACGCCTTCGGTTGGATTGTTGTAATGTAAACAACCCGCACCATGGATATGATGATCTCCGGACCACCAACCTGCCTTGGAGGGGTCTATCCAACGTCTAACTCGATAAAGCAATTCCTTCGGATCGGCGCCGACCGTTAACGACTGGACTTCAGGCAGGGTTTCCGGCCCTCGCGAACACGTAATGGTATATTGACCAGGTGGCAACGAAAGCACTTCACCATCACCTCTATATATATGTCTTTGGAAGAAGAAGTCCGGAGCAAGTCGCTTCGACTGGGCCGGGTAGATCCGACCTTCGCTATCTCGCACTTCGAATTTAGCAAATGCCGGAAGGCCCTTTTCATCAAACACTCGGAATGTCACCGGAGTACTAGCTTCACACTGAAACTCTGTTTCAAGCTGGGCCCAATTTTCATTTCTTTGTTGCGAATGCAAGTCGATCCAATCGATCCTCATCTTCCCTGGCTTAACGAGAGGGTCAAGCCGTACTCCTGCCAATTCACCTTCCACATGAAACGGCACCTCGTATAAGTGCTCTTTGTTCGGTTCAAGAATAAAATTCGTTTGTCTGTTGCCGGTAGCATACGGAATGTCCTTCGTCCACCAAAATAATTGCCCAATACCAACCACATCCGTTTTGGCCCAGAATCGCAATACAAAACCACCCCCTCGGGAAACGACCTCTGCACCCATAAAAGGATCGTCTCCGGTCGATTCGATTTGTAGCGAACCATCCTTAGCATCGACCTTAATCTGATTCATTGCATTCCAACCATCCTCATCCTCGTCGAACCGCCATTCGCGAATTAAGGCGTCGTCACCATTGGCATCGCCACTGACTGTAAATTCAAGCACCGCTTCTTTGGAACCTGCGTCACGACTAAAAATTTGCACGATACGGTATTCAACGGCCAGGCCGCTCAAATTCGGCCGCAGGGGTTGACCATCATACGAGCTAATTTGCATCCAACGCTTATCCACTTCAGATACAGGTGCATTTGGAAGCGGCTGAGCATTAGGACTTTCCACAAACAGTCGGCCGGTGCGACCGTGGCGGTTGATGACCTTGACCAAAAAAGTACGCCATCCTTGTTCAAGAAGTTTCGGGGATGCCGGCCCCCGACTCACCTTCGGAGCTCCGGTTTGTGCTACGTCTACGATGGCTATGCAGAAAGGATCAAACAAATTCTGTACTTCCATTAGAACTTGTCCAGGATTGTCTACCTTCTTGATCTCGGCAATTTGTTGCATCGCCTTCTCGGTCAAAGGACGACCGACGATTTCCATTGCTTCACTAAGCCGGTGAACATGAGACAACAGTGGCTGAACCGGAACGGCTAAAGGCTCTTCCGCCTTACCTGGTTCTTGAGATTGCAATGCGTGATTGCATAGACTCATGAGCAGCGAAATAATTAGACACCGGATTAGGTGCAGCGAGTTGATATTTTCCATCGGCGTGAGCCTTTTCTCTATTTAACATCAATCAACAAATCGGCCGTTGCGCGAAAGCCTAGATCCTGAGTTCCCTGTCCCGCATCGCCGACCAACCTAACTTCTTTTAACCCACTTTCTTTAGCAAGAAGTTCAACGACCAAATACTCTATCTTTTGCCCGGACATTTTACTGGAGATTCCATCTTCATTTACGACGATAGCGGTTATCCAATCCGCTGTTTGCGGAGGTTGTAGAGAAAGATCTATGGCGCTGATGTTCAAGGTGGAGGTCACTCCCGCATGATTATCTACTTGCAGTAGAAATCGATTGGCAACATCTTTCTCCAACTTCACTTTGTCTCGCATTACCTCTGATCCAGAAGGGCTTATTTTCACTCGGGACTCTGGGTTGATCTTTACCTGCAATAGTACATAAGGCACAAGCAGTGCCTGAAGTTCTTTGCGTGTCTTCACTTCCGCAACTTGCCTGGCCAGATCGCCAAATTCTCCAGGATCTTCGAGATCCGTTGGATTATTGGCAACTAGCAACTTACCTATGACGCCAAGCACCTGACGTATTTCAGCACGTTTTAGCTTAGATAGTGATCGAATACCAGTTCGACCGACAAATGCTACTGGATTAGCATCTGGACATCTCTGATCAGATAAGCGGTCTGTTGCCGGCATTGAAAATTGAACAACACCAATAGTGGCAATGACCAAACAGCACCAAGGCTTAAGTCGCAAGCGAAATTCCATAAAGGCATGGGATTGAAAACAGCAAAAAAACGCACAGCTCGATTTACATTGTAGTCTAACTTATTTCAAATACGAAGATACCACTCGGCAAATCACTGCCTGCTGACTTCAGTGGAACCTTATCACCTCCCCACTTTACCCGGCCTATGTCATATCCGACAATAACGTCAGTCCTGATTTGCAACCAGCTTTACTCGGGATCAACCATCTGGGTGTCTTAAACTACTACATCGAATATCCAATTACATTTCATACGAGTATCTACCATGTCAAAGCTGCCGGCGATTGCTCTACTATTCACTTTACTATTAACGGCAACATCCGACGCAGCACCGCCTGTGCGTGAATTCGATGCCGCGAACGCTCCACCATTTAAGTTGCTAAAACCAGGCCAAAGCCCGCCATTAGATGCCTATGAAAACTTCGTTATCGGCCCCGAATATATCCCTGCTCCTGAATCCAAGCTTGTTGAAGGTGTACCACAAGGTAGTATTCAACAATTCACGATCGACTCCAAAGAGACTAAGATTTTCAACCCGGGGATCGCTCGGATGAAATTCGGCACGGTGGATCCAAACAACCCAAAAACGCTGATCGTGGATACCCACGAAATTGACTACGTACGACAAATCACTGTCTATATCCCCAAACAACTAAAAGCCGGTACCGAAGCTCCCTTCATGGTCTGTCACGACGGCCCCAAAGGGAAACCAAATATGACGTTGCCCCGGATCCTGGACAACCTAATTGCCCAAAAACGCATACCGCCTATCGTTTTGATCCAAATTGCAAATGGTGGCGGTGATGCTCAAGGACACCAACGTGGACGCGAGTACGACAACATGTCAGGCTTGTTTGCCGAATACATCGAAACCGAAGTTCTTCCTCGAGTCGAAAAGACCTATCAACTGAAATTAACCAAAGATCCGGAAGGCCGAGCCGTGATGGGTTCCAGCTCCGGTGGTTCAGCCTCATTAATCATGGCATGGTTCCGCACAGATCTATATCGCCGAGTACTCACCACTTCCGGCACGTTTGTAAATCAGGCATGGCCCTTTGACCCGAAGTATCCCGATGGCGCCTGGGGATTCCATAAAACCATCATCCCTAACAGTCCGAAAAAACCTATTCGTCTGTTTATTTCTGTCGGCGACCGTGACCTACTCAATCCAAACGTCATGCGAGACGACATGCACGACTGGGTGGAAGCAAATCACCAAATGGCCAAAGTGCTAAAAGCGAAAGGCTATGAATACCAGTACCTATTCTGTCGCAATTCGGGTCACGGCATTCGCAACGCTAAAGCGCAGTTCATGCCGCACGCCATTGAGTGGGTCTGGAAAGGATACGGCAGCACTCCGATTAAATAACCAACCAAATCTGCGTGCGTGACAGACCGTAACTCACGCTTGTCATATCCAGAGATGCGTATGCTTATTCTGTTGGCTGTTCAGCCAGTCCAATGGAAATAGAATGGTTCAACGTCGGCAGGACGCATGCATACTCTTGATTCTGAGAGGCCTTCTACTTCAAGTTCAACTGTACTCGAGCTCGTACTCCGCCATCCTCAAAGGACACTCCAAACTCTCCTGACTTTAGTTCTCTCAGAAGCTTGGGAACAGGAGTCTGTGCTGGCATTTTAGGATTGGCTCGACTACCAAATACGGACGATTCCATCTGCTGAAGCACTTCGTTCCAAACATACTCTCCGCCTCCAGGACACAACAACCTCCGTTGCCAAAACTTCCGATGAACTTCGACAGGATCCTGATTGGGGTAACGTTTTTTCCATTCATTTAGAATGGCCAAATTCCCCCACGAGAGTCGCTGCATATCTCTGGAAGTGGCTTCTTCTATAAGCGGCATATAGAGACGAGTCATCTGTTCGGTCATCTTGACTCCCAAGTTACTACCAATCCACGTTTGCTTTCCCGCTGGAATTTCCTTTCCGTCTTTACGTGCTTTCTCACGATCAATGGCCCGTGTAATCATATCTTTATCTAGCGATATTAATAACTGCTGACCGGTTGCCAGGTAGTAGATCCGAAGGTCATCCGGTAATTCTCCTTCCTCCGAAAGCATTGGCGAAGCGATGCTGACGAAGGGTTGTTCGTTATGCTTGAGTGTTTCCCACTGTAAAAGCCCAGGGGCTGCTGATTCAGCAAATCCCCTGATTGCCGCGAGAAATAATCCTAAACGCAAACCGCTCGAGATCTCTAACCTCACAGCAACCGGCAGTCTATTGAGATTAGCCTGAAGGAACTCCGTCGCTTCACGACTCTCAAAGCCACGACCACTATCTGCCGCTTCAGCAACTTTGAGCCATTCATCCCAGAATGACGATTGATCTGCGTAGATTGAGAACGAGTCTCCGATCCAGCTGAAAAGATCGACTTGAATACCTGGAATGAAATTCCCAATGTTTCGATTGAAATCGGACAGCATTTCCGATTCATGGTTAAGCGATAAGACGAAGTGCATGACCGTCTCGGCATGAGGATCACCGGACGTAGCAATAAGCGCCGAACCTTCTGACACGTCAATCAATTCGCTATAGTCTGTGCCCGCGATCAATGGCATGACCGTTACATCACTTTCGATGACACCCTCACGCAAGGAAAGTTGAATTCCAATGGGATCGAAGAAGTTACGCCAACGACTCTGGTACCCCGCACGCCAACGTCCATAACCATCCGCCTCAGCTTTGGAAACTTTCGTGACGTCCAATTCTCCAATCGGCGTTTGGAATTCAAGGCTTCCATATACATCGGATTGCACGCCACTAGGAGTAACCTGCAATAGTCCAGCATTAATCTGCTCAATTCCTGCATCATCCACAGCCTTAGTTTTGATACGTTGGTGTACCAAGTCGTTCATATTTGCCGCCTGGAGTTCGGCCATTTTCGCTACTGCTCGCGTGCGACGTGCGGATGTAATTCTCCACTGCGGACCGCACCAACGGCGAATGGTCGCATCCGAAATGAAGACAAAAGCAGTTTCATGCTCACTCTCAAGTGAGTATCGATGACGAAAGAATGTAAACTCATCCAGACTAGCCAGTGAATCGACCTTCCGTTCACTTACCCCACGCAGCCGCTCTAATTGAGCCAAGGAGTTAGTAACGACAACATTCCCGCCGATGGTTGCCAGGTAAGTAGAGATGCGGCGATCTTCGGACCGAAAACCAGTGTAGGCAATATCCCCTAGACGCCCCGATACTTGTTTGGCCTCCGGATTTTTCGAGGCTCGTGCAGCGATTTGCGTCGCGAGCAAAGGAAGCAGCGTTTTTTCTCCGGCTGGAGTTGGCTCTAAAAGTAAGGCAATATCGGTTCCTGTCCTTAGGTAGAGATCTCCGCCGGTCATTGCTAGACTCTTGATCAACTGAGCCCCCAATAAACGCGTTGCATTGTCTAGCGAGAGACAGAGTTGGCGTTCATAACACTTTCGTGTTTCAGCATCCTGAGCACCGGCATTCGCTAATACAACGAAGTCGCTCCCCTGAGATTTCAGTTGATCTACAAGTTCCACCACGCCTCGGAAATCCCGAAAGAAAACGCCATGCTGATCGTAGGGAACCGCACTTGCCAGAACATCCTTTGAGGGGGTTAAACCTTGAGTTAGTTTTTCCCAGTCAAATTCCCTGACTGTAATGCCTTCCAGAGAATCAATGGGTATCGTAGGTTCCTGTTCCGCTCTTACGAATAGAGGATCATGTAGCTGAAGGTTTTCACTGATTGCCCGACCACCTGTCACTAGGGCATAAGTGCGTTCGTCATTGAACCTGTTATTGAAGCGTTGCGATTGAAGGAATTGCTCTCTAAGCGACTCGGATTCCGGAGAATCTGACAACTGTGCAATACTCTTCCGATATTGATACCTAAACCACGCCGCACCGGCATTTGATCCATTTTGAGATGATAGGCCGCCGTAAAACTCGGCACGTCTTCTCCAAAACAGCTCATGGAGCTCCGGATCTGCATCCGCTGGCTTAAGCTTAAACTCAAGCCTCTTGGTTTGGTTATTGCCCACCTTTAGGCCAATGCTCCCTTCCGTATCAGCATTGGCGGCTAATCGGACTATGTAGTCCAAACGAATCGGGTATCCTTCATTAGAAAATTCTGTAACCATCGGGAAGTATTCTCCACCGTCGGCAAGCCTGATAGAGGGCATTACGTATTTTTTTCTATCGAAAGCATTTTCTTTTGCGTTTTTGAGATAAACCTCCCGAACTGCTTCGAAGCTTTCATTCTCATAATTGAGCTCAGTGAAATCGATTCGATAATATTGCCCCTGGGGTTCCGCAGATATCCCGTCGGGCAGGAGGACTCCAATGACAATGGCGAAAGATAGAATCGGGAGCAACAGTCTTTTGGCGCTGCTTCTTAATAGTGAATTCATGGTAGATTCCTTTGAATCAGTCACTGCCTTCAGAAGAATTAGGAAAAGGAGTTTCCTTTAGCACATTTGACCATGCTTTAAGGCGGACATACAACTGCATTTTTCGCTACAATCTGGCGTTCTGTAGTTAATTGCACGACACACAATCGAAAGGCGATTAACTAAAATAGGACTAGTGTTACAGAACAAAGAGAAAGGAAGCGATGATAAGTCCCGAAATCTTAATATTCAATCTAGCCGTTGTTTTCTTCCACCAACTGGCCACTGCTTTCCTTTGGGTTATTTTGGATGCAGTCACCTCGAATCAAAACTTTCGCCAGCAAGACGACTCGAAAGCAAATCAATATCCATGGAAGGCTTCACTTGCATTGACCTTTCTCCTGGCATTCCCATCCCTGGTCATGTGTTTTCGCCCGTCTCATGTAAGCAACTACGGGCTGCTGCTGACATTATATTTCTGGGTTATCGTCGCAGGGGGACTATTTAGCCTGTACTCGTGGGGACAATTTGCAAGCAATCGCAACTTAAAAACCCTCCATTTAGCGACCACCGCAACACTGACAACTGCTACTGCGACTATATTTGGTCTTATTGCAAGCATGGCAAGCCCGGTCTAAACACATAGCCTCGAGTCCGGAGATATACGAACGACATGACCAGCCCAGCGAGTGATTACGAAGAAAGCGAACGACTCGTCCAACAGCCGGGTTAGACCATCAGCTCTTCAAGCGGCCCTTTTAGATCCAAATCTTTGAGATTCGCATCTGGCTGACCAAAGGTCTCCGGAGTTTGCATGCCCGCTGCCTGCATCAATGACAAATAGAGGTTACCGGTAGTCCGATGCCCCGTGTCTCCATACTTTGGATATTCCAAATATCGGCCGGATCTCAGTTTGCCTCCCAGTCCACCGAGCAGAATAAATGGCCAGTCATGGCCACCGCAATGATGGTCACCCGATGAACAGGACATGTATACGATCAAGGTGTTGTCCAACATCGTACCATCGCCTTCCGGGATGGATTCCAGCCTCTTCGCCATCTTGGCGATTTGTCTTAACTGTAGCTTCTCAATCTCGACTCTCGCCTGGTGACCGGTCCAGCCATTGGAAGCTTTGTTATCCTGCAAGTGCCCAATGGCATGCACGGAATTGGAAAGATTAAGCTCTGAGTATTTCACGCCCAGAGTATCAGGACGTAATGTAATCACATTCGTCAGGCCTGCAATCAATGCGGATGATGCCATTTCAAAATGCGATTCAATTCGAGCTGAGGGAGCACGCGAATCATAGCGATCAGTCAACTCAGGAGCAGCTTCCTGAATACGCTCGGTCAGAGCCGCTTTCTTTTCTTCAATCTTCCGCAGTGATTCAAATGATTCGAGATACAGAGCAAAACGATCTTTATCGTCACCACTAAGCTGTTTTTCGACTCGCCGTGCATCGTCGGTCAAAAAGTCCAATAGATTACCACCTAATGCGAGCTTCTTCTTTAGCTGTTCCGGACTAGCAACGGCCGCACCAAACAACTCCAGATATGCCTTGCGTGGAGAGGCCTGGTACGCGACGGGTTTGGCTGCACCGTAAGCAGAAAGATTTGGATAGCAGTAATTATCTTCCGGCCAGTTATCCGACTCCAGCAAGCGGCCATTCATAGCCATTCCATACATTGGGTATGGCCCCTGCGAAAGATGCATACCCAGCATGCAATCCAGAGTTGGTGCGACGGCAACGGTTTCAGAATCATGAAGTGAAAGTGTGCCAAAGCCCTTCGTGTGATTACCTCGAAAACCGACTCCGGAGAGACTCTGGATGATCGTTAGACGATCCTTAAATCCCTCCAACATTTGGAGCTTTTGAGGTAGCTGATGATCCGACAAGGAGGCGTCAACTAGTCCACCCTCACGGCGACCTCGATTACCAAGTTTCGCTCCACTCGACTCATCAACAAAGTTGTTAGTCAGGCCTTCCGGAACCAGATTATATTTATCGACGCCGGAGGACTTTACAACAAATACGAACCGTTTCGGCAACGCATCTGAATCACCAGCAGCCTGAGCTCGTAACGAGCTTAGGAAAGGAGCCATGGCCAACGCACCGCCGCCCAACGAAAGGCCTTGGAGAAATTCTCGTCGTCTATAGCTCAACATATTACGCACTACCTTATTACTGCTCATCTAACTTTTAGCTCCATGCTCCGAACATTATCGCCTGTATAGAAAAGAGTCGGAACTTAATAATGATACCACGAGGGCCTTAAAGCTGCCTCCGTTATCCAAGTAAGCTCTCTCGGCTTCAACTAATGTCATTGAATCACTCAGCATCTCATTCCTGCCCATAAAGTACCGGAATAGGTACCGAATAAAGGTTTGCCTGGCTCTGTCGGAATTCCCCAATCGCTGCATCATTTCAATTCCATCCTTGACTTCACCGTCAACGTCCGAATCTCCTGAGAACGAAATCGCACCACGAGCATCTACATTTCGCGTAGTGAGTTTCCCCTCTTTCAATTTTCGGTCGAAATCACCGTCACGCCGCATGTATAACTCACCATTTTCATCGAAGTAGTGCTGAGTTCGATAACGCCCCCAATCATCAAACACCTCGAAGGGTTCACCTAATGGATTGATTTTGCGATGACACTTCCAGCAGCTCTCGGACCGAAGCGGTTCCATTCGTTCTCTAAGAGTCTTATGAGGATCGGTCGGCACATTCGCATCGACGTCCGGAGGCACATCGCCAAGAACTCCGGCTAGCAACTTCTCATACACCCAGATGCCACGATGGATCGGATCATTGCCTTCATTTAGGGAGTACGCTGCTAACCAAGCCGGATGCGTTAACAAACCGGCACGTTGTTCTACCGGCATGGCAAGCGGCTGTTCGACAGGCCAATCCCAGGCTTGCTCCTGCCGACGGTTGTTACTGGGAAGATTGTAAGGTTCGATGTAGATCAAATCTGCAATTCCATGGCTCTCGCGTGAGAACGGAAAATTGGGATGTCGAGTCATTCCGTTGTCTAACGCAAGCTGATAGAGCGACACGGTCTCTTCTGCATTTCGTCGGGCGTCCTTCAACGCCCGCTCTGCTTTTTCAGGCATGTTCTCGAAGTTAAAGTCCCGAGCGATCTGGCCTCGGCGTTTTTCAACTTGAGCTTCGACATATTCGGGGCCTGTAATCTCTTTGATACGCTCCTCATAAAAAGTACGAGCGTATTCATTGTCTCCTGGGTGAGCAATAAAATACTTATTCGTCGTAAGCAATTCACTGATGACGTCTTCGTCCCTGACCAATGTATATTCAATTAGCATCCGAGCGTCGTGGACCAACATGGTGGTGTTCCACTGCGGTATTTTTTCCTCCCGTTGGCGAGAGGTGTCTTTGAAGACCGTTCCGGCTCGATGGAATCCAAAGTATTCATCGAAGAATCGCATGACACGAGGTAGATCTTTCCGCCACCAATGTCCGTGGGTGAGCTTTTCATCTAGCATTCGACGCACGACCTTGGCGACGTCTTCCTTTGTATTCAATTCACCAGCAGCCAACGCATCCCTTATCGCCTCACTGCGACTGGGCACATGATCGGTTAACGCATAAGCGATTGAGTGTGCTAATTCATTTGGCGACAGATGCCGCCGCCCGAATTCATCCACTTCACCCAATCCAAACTCCATACGGTACATAGACTCAGGGCTGAGAAAGACTGCTTTGACTGTCGTTTTGAAACCATCGAGTACACCGCCGGCCTCGATGTTTTGCCCGAAAAATTGCACATATCGTTCAGACTCAGTTTCCGTCGGCAACCTGCCAATGATTCGCTGAAACTCCCGTCCAACCAGATTCTTGCGGGCCGGCAGGTCTAACACCGAATCTTCATCGGACAAGTCCTTAAACTCGCCGCGCCGTTCACGCTCTGTCAGAAACGTATTAGCAACCATTAACATCATCTGTACGGTGCTTTGGTCCACTGCAGAGGTGGCCGCATAATCACGAATTCCGCGAGCTGAAGTCACATAGGAATAAGGACTCTTGGCATTCCCTAATCCCTTGCTAAGAAATATTTCGGGACTGAAACGCCATAAACGAGAAGGGGAGTAGGGCGGAGTCTGAATTGATCCGGAAAACAACTGCTCATGGTTTACCCAATTGCCGTATTCCGGAGCGAGTAGTTTCTTACGGTAAATGTCACCTTTACCGGCAGCAATCAGTTCTTGATTGATCCACTGAGTCACCTTGGCAATCTCATCTGGCTCAGGTTGTTCCTGCTCTCCAGGCGGCATGTTCCTGAATACCAGTTGATCCAGGATCATTAACCAGTGACTTGATGTGCCCTCTGTTCGAAAATCACTACTGATTTTTTCTAAAGTAAAATCGCCTTCCGGACTCTCTCCCTGATGGCATTCAACGCAGTGCTTAGCAAGAAACGGCTTGATCGTCTCTGAGAATTCTTCTGATGCCCCAGCGGTTTTCATAGAGAGAAATGCCAGCAGGAGAACTGTGATCGATTCCACAATACGGGTTTTGAGCACTTCTAGACAATAATTAGATTTCTGAAGTGGCACCGACCTAAGCTTTCTATTATTGATGCGAGTATTGGATGGTTACTGGGTAATTGTAAACAAGGCCCATGGACACAACAACA
>Ga0066378_10000818_pt1 | contig 12379 bp, 15 predicted proteins | sample Knorr_S23_td_DCM_FD_70947 | JGI IMG/M metagenome (GOLD analysis project Ga0066378, IMG submission 70947) | Marine microbial communities from Southern Atlantic Ocean transect - Knorr_S23_td_DCM_ad_71m_LV_A | ecosystem: Environmental > Aquatic > Marine > Oceanic | place: Southern Atlantic ocean...
TATACTACCTTGAAGAAGGTAATTTGAGGATTACCTGTAAGGTATATGTCTTGTGCGCCGTAGGCTACGAGTTGCATTAAACCACCACCCATTTTCTATACTATAGAGAAAGATTTTTTTTTCTATAAAAAAGATTTTATTATTAATAAATTAAATTAAATTAAATTAAATTAATTTATTAAAAGCAAATTGAAAAATATAATATTAATAATCATAATATAGCATATTACAGCATGTTTTATAAAAAATATTTTTAATTATATGCTAAATTTAAAATACCATTCTCTATTCTTAAGATATTGTGTTTTACTATATATATACTTACTTTTCTGTTTATTCCAGGACTTTCCTTTATTCTCAAAGTTAATCCTACATTATTAAATTTTTCGCTTGTTAAATATCCAGATGGTTTTATACTTAAAGGTTCTAAACAAAATGAATATGTATATACATTATTTAATGAATCTCCATCATAATTTCCATTTGAATCACCTAAAAAAAGGGTTCCTGAAGAATTAAAATGCATATATCTTGATACAAAATTATAAAAACTTCCATCTATATAAGAGGTTAAAGCATTACCATTTATAAGAATATCAGCATTTTCTAAATCATCTCTAAATTTAAAGTTATCTTGATTAGTATTATCCTTAATATTCCATAGTATATATCTTATAAAATGCGTTTTCACTAAATTAGTTTTTATAGTTTTACTATTTGATTGTATTTCAACATTTTCTAATAATTCAGGCATTTCTATCAAATATTCTAAAGATTTATTGGTAAATTGTTCTTTTTCTTCAATATTTAAAAAACCAAAATCCACTAATAATTGAATATCAGCAATTTCTCTATTTGTGGAGTCATAGTTATTTGTGTTTAATTTAATACCTACATTAGATTTATTTAATGCCCATAATGGAAAAGCATGTCCATTGTTTTTATGAAACCATAATGGTAATGGTAAATATAAATATACATATTCATCCTGGTTATTATATGAAGCTTTATCATACGAAATCATATTTACTAATGCTTTTTTTTCAGATTTATTGTAATTAAGTTCGAAATAACTAAAGATAAAATCAGAACTCATATCAGATAGAATTTTATCGTCAGTTAAAAATTGGATATTCTTTATTATTTTAAAAACAGTCTCATATATTCCAAATTTATTTTTTGTCCATTCTACATTTTTCTTTAACTTTAATTTTAAATATAGATTATTTATTAGATCACCGTCTGCTTCTATTCTAAAATAATAGGATGAATTAGGTAAACAATAGTTAGATATGTTTTTATTATTATTGCTTATACATATCCAGTCAACACCAAAATGTGTATGTCTTTTATGATTTCTTTTAAAATGTGTACTCTCTGGATTATGAGTTAGATATTTATCTTCTTCACCAGTTGTTTGAAAAATAACTTTAAAGTTAGACATTTTATTATAAATAGATATTTTTTAATTATAATAAAATCCTATTAATAAATTAATTGATATAGATTAAATACTGAATGCTAAAGAAGCCATTCCACTCATTATTCTTAAAACATTATAATTTACAGCAAAGATATGTAAAGTTTTGCTTTTAAGATTAAACCAAGAGCTTGTATTTTCATGGAAAAATAAATTATGTGTTTGCGTATCAATTGTTCCTTGATCTTTAAAATTGAGAATGAATTCTTTATTATTATTAACAGTTCCCGCAGATATTTTAAACAAAGTTCCAGAAGCATTTAATAATAAATTAGAATCATTATATTCAGGGTGTCTTGTTAAACTATTACCTGAACCATTATAAACATATATACCATTATTATGTAATTCGTTTATTGTTTGATTTTTTACTATTATTACATCACCTATGCTTAATTCAACAGCATCAATAGTTGTGGGGGGGTTAGTCAAAGATATTGACTCTGTTGTAGCAACTTTTATATTAACAGAGCTTGTATTAAATGGTCTATAGAGTCTATATTTTAAGTGAGCATTTTCTACATTTGTAAAATTGAGTGAACCACTTGGTTGAAATTCTTCAGGATTGAGTGAAAATGAGTATGAATAAATAGCGTTTCCTTTAGTTAGATCTATATATTGTGAGGCAGGTGATTTTACATTAACATTTGTATTATTTATAGAAGATAAGCCTGAACCTGAATGATATTGATAATTTTGTACTCCTCTATAAAAATTAGGTCCTAGTTCCTCCGTCATGTCTTTACCATTTATATTTAAAACTGCTCCTATCATATGGTCTGACCCAATAGTATGATTTCTCCAAAAGTTATTATGTAAAATCCCTTTATTAAAATATTCCTCTATGTATGAATTTTTAGTATGAATACGACTGTTAGAATCTTGAAAAACCCATACTAATTCTTTTACTGGTTTACTTAATCTTAAAGGAGTTTTATGAACTATTTTTTCAAATCTTTCTTTAGTTTCATTATTATATAAATTAATTTGATTATTTATACTATTCTGAACTTGTGTGATTAAATATTCATGTTCTCGTGAGGAGAATAGTCTTCTTTCATCATTATCCAAATGTATAAATTGCCCTAATAATTGTACATTATTAATTTTTAAGGTTGAATCAGATACAGATTGATTAATTCCGGAAATATCATCTCTAAATTCAGAGTATGTTTGAACAAAATCTTTATCGTTAAATTTGATTTCTAACTTTATATCACTGTATTGTAGCGATATAAGAGGTAATGACAATCCAACATTATTATTAAACCAGAATCTAAGTGGTAAATAAATGGTATTATTATCTCCATTGAGCGGTTGTGTACTAACAAGCTTACCTAAAACTACATCATTACTTTCAAATAACTCATGCCATATTTGTAACCAAATACCATAATGTCTGTCTATACGTTGTCCACCTATGAATAAATCCACATACTCAATAAATGAATATGCTGTAGGTGTTACATTTCTTAAACCATCTACACCCTGAATCTTCATTATTAAAAACATTTTGTGTAATAAATCACCATTTTTGGGTATATCTATATATATTTTTTTTCCAAATGTATTTGTTGAATCTCCCACAAAGCCTACAAATTGATAATCTATCGCAAAATTGGTATGTCTTCTATAAACAGATTTAAAAAATGTAAATTGTGGATTGCCTGTCAAGTATTTATCTTGTTCACTTTTTGTTGATAAAATTAAATAACCTAATCCCATTTATACTATAAGTATATATTAATTTTCATTTATTGCCGTAATTTATTTGGGTAATTTGTTAATAATATTTTCTAAAGATTTACTAAAGATTTGGGTTTCAGAAAGTTTTCTTTTATAGAAAATATGTTCTCTTTCTGGATAGATAGTATATGTTTTTTTTTCAAAATAGTTATAAATTTTTAAATAATTAAAATTTGGTTGTATTTTATATAATTTACCGCTTTTTTTTTCACTTAAACCATATTTATCTACACATTTAATTATATCTTTTTTTTTTAATTTCCAAATATCATTTGTTGGTACATGTATATAATCTCCAATAAATAGACCATGATTAATATTTATATATTTTAAAATAACATCCATATAAAACGATATTAATAATATATTTTTATATAATAATAATGAGTAAAACCTCACCTAATAAATATAATTATAATAGACCTGAAGTAACATTTCAAGACACTCTTCAAAATAAGGAATCCATGTTAAAAAGACTAGAAAACTATGAAAGAGTAGATAGTATTGATGAAGTACCTATTAATACACATGTAAGATATGTCACTCTAGATAAAGAAAAAAAACAAGTATTTAGATTAGGAGGTCTTTTATTAAGAATTCATCCACAATATATACAATTAAGTAACGGTAATCATCGTTGGAGTGTACAACGTTATCATTATTCAGATGACGAGAGTAATGATGAACCTATTTTTGAAACTGTTTTTTGGAGAGTAATATCTAAGGAAACAGTTCTTAAAAGAAAGGTTGATACTTTAGAAGAGGAAAATACATCCTTAAAAGAAGAAAATGATTCTCTTAAAGAAGAATTAGAAAAAAGATTAGGCGAGTTATCAAGGTTAAAAAATTATATAAGAGCTAATTTAAAGCAATAATATATCTGAACTTTTCTTATGTTTTAAAACCTTTAATTTTTTCTCTAATTTTTGTTCTTTAATATGGGTTTTCTTGTACAACTCTTCATTTTCCTCGTTAGTTGTATTTAGTCTTTCACTAAAAAGTTGAGCAAGATTTGATTTTACCTCTTTTTTTTTGAAATTTGTTGTTTTAGTTCTTGTGTAAACTTTAAATTTACCTTTATTAGTATTCATTAAATCTATATTGTTTTTATTTAATAATTGTGATATTTCTTCCTTGATTAGTTCCAATTCTTCTTGTTTATCTAATATAGGTTTTTCTTTTTCTTTAATTTTTTCTTTAAGGTCCTTTTTTGCCTTTTCTACAAATTCTTCAAACTCTTGATTTAACGGTTCAATTTCATTTTCCATATCAAAATATTTTTTAGATAGTGTTTTTAAAGTTTGTATATCTAATTCTGTTAAATTTTCCATATCCTTATATAAATAGATTAGCTTTTATATTTATATAAAGATTAAAATTAAATTAAATAAAATGATAAGTGATGAGGAAATTTTTAAAAAACAGCCTTCTAATAAGATTTTCTTCTACTATTTTTTGACTATTTTGATTATAATAGTATTACTTCAAATTTTAGGATTTTTGCTAAAATAAAATTCAACATGAATTATATTTTTTTATGTTTTCATTTAATTTATTTAACTTATTAGAACAATTGATATATTCTTTACTTTTTTTATCTTTTATTTCATCACATTCTTTAGTTAATTGTTCTTTTAAACTTATATAAATATCTTTTATATCTTCTTTCTTAGCATTTTTAGGATCTAATCCAAAATATCTAATTATTGATTCACAAGTATTAATTTCTCTTTTAGATAATTTTGAATGTTTTAATTTATTTGAAGGTGTTAAATCAAGAGGTGTTTTAGTAGATTTATTAATTTCTTCTATAGTTGAAGGTTCTTCTAAACTTAATTGATCTAATCTATTCTTTTTTTTATGTTGTTTAGGACTTAAATTAAATAAAGATGTATCTATATACGGTATTATATAAAAAAAGGGGTCATTAAATCTTGATATATTTTCTTCTTCCATGTATTTTTTTAATTCCGTTTCAGAAATTTCTCTATCTTCAACAATTCTTCCTTTATTTTTTTTTAATAATTTCCCTTTGTTTTGTTTAAAATGAATATTTTCTTGTTTATCTTCTATGGTATTTCCATTAATATTACTATATTTAGATTTATGAAAATAGAAAGACAATGTCATTTATATAATAAATACAAAAAATTTTATTTATTATATTTATTTTTTTTTACCAATAAAAACCTTAGTTCCAAAAAATTCTTTTATTTTAGCTGCTGTATTACTAAAAAAATCTTGTTGTATAAGCCAAAATATAAAGAGAACCATAGTTATAAATACACATGCTGTAATAGTTAACATTAATACTTGTCTATCCTTTTCTTTTACAATATCTGCTTGACTTGTTATTTTAGCACATGCTCTTCTAAATTCTTTTTCATTATAACATCTTAATTTATCACCATAATTTCTACCATTTTTTTCAGCAGTATTTGAATTAAAATATACTTTTCTTCCATGTAATTTTTGAATAGCTCTGGCATTTACAGGTAAACTTTGTTTCAAGATTGTATAAAAATTCGTACTACAATTTACACTGCTATCCATAATAATCCATGTTACATTCTCTGTACATGGACTTCTTGGTAAAGAACCCTTATATGTAAAAAATGATTTTACTTCTGGTATAATATTATATATATTCCAAGTATCTGGTGTATTAAGATGAACTTGTTGTGAAGTATTCCTTGGTATTGTATTTGCGAATAATTCTAAAAACATATTTGAACGTGATGTAGCATCATTTACATCTAGAAATACTGAAATTATCACTATATTACCAGTATCAGGAGATCTATGATTTAATTGTGCTTCAACTGGAAATGAATATCCATCAATTTTGTGTGATGCTGGTATAGTAAAAGTTATTTTATCTAATTCATAAACTTCACTATTGTAGTGTATATATGAACCATTATCATAATCGATGATAAGATTTTTTTTAGTTTTAATTAAATTACATTTAGAAGTTCTATAATAAAATACTAAATCACATAATGCTCCACATTTTATGCTATGTTTCGATTTAATATCTATAGGTGATTGTTGACTTCCTTTAACACAAGCATTTACCATATTTATATTAATCATATATATTTTTTCTAAATAAAATTTATAGGTTTATATTATAATGGAATTATTTAGAGACTACAAACAGTATTTACTAATTATTTTAATTACAGTAGTTTTAGGTTATTTTTTAGGAATAACCGTATCTACTGTAGTTGACTATAGAATAAAGGATACAGTTATTAATTTACCAAGACCAAAAAATAAGATTATGTTACAAGTAGATGATAAAGTATTAGGTAAAAGAATACTTAAAAAAAGAAATGTTAATACAATTGAATTAGAAAAAAAACCATTAAAAATAGTTACGAATGATGATATAAAAAAAACTAAAAAAAACAAAAAAGACAAAACTAAAAAAAATAATACAAAAAAAATAGAAAAACCTATAGAAACTTTTACATCTTCCCAAGTAACTAATGACCCTAATCTTAATATTTATGCTTCTAATCTTAAAAACGCTGAAAAAAATTTAAATAAAACAAATCTTCCATTTAAACCTTTTAACGAAGAAAGCTCAAATCAAGCTTATGTAAGATTAGATGTATCAGGTAATTATAAGAATATTCCAGACAGAAAACGCAAAATAAGTAAAAAACTAACAAAAAAATAAATTTATTCAGGTAGATATATCTTAGTAAAATCAGTTATATTTTCTTGACATAAAGGACATTTTAATTCGGCAGTATCTATTTTAGATAATTCATCCATACAGTTTTTACACATAACTAAATGATTACATGGAGCAATTGTAATATCTATCGGTTCATTATAACATATTTTACATGACATACATATTTCATTTTTTTTATCTTTTAATTTATATTCAAGTGCATCTATTCTTTCACTTAGATTTAAAACCATCGTATGATGCATTTTTTTTAGATCAAGAATTTTATTTATATGATTTATTTTATTTTCCATATTTTCACGTACTTTAATCGTAAAAACTGTATTTAATGAATTATAGGCTTTATGGGATAAATTTAACTTGTTATTTAAGTAATTAATATCTCTTTTAAAATTACTTACTTCTGTTTTAAGGTCCAGATTTTCATCTATTTGTTCTTCTAATAATAAAGCATTTTTTATGTATTTTTCATATGAAAAGCTATTTTTTATTATAGTGTTTTTATTAAGTGAATCAATAACACTATTTAGATTAATAATAGTATTTGAAAAATTAGTATTTATAAGGGTGAAATTTTTTATTATCCTATCCTTCTCTTCTATAAGTTTACATAAATTCTTAACAACATCTTCTTTACTTAAGGTATCTATATTTTCATTTAATAAGTTATTATTTGGATATAATATAGAACCTTCACTTTCACTATTAGATGAATCTGATAAATCTGTATTCATATAATTTACATTATATTATTTAAAATTTCGAGATTTTAATTTTAAATAAATTTGATGTAATATATTTATTTGTTATAACTTAAAGACTTTATTTATATTATATATTAACAATGACTAATATTAACGAAGATATTGATAATTTTGGTAATAATTTACCTATAGAACCAGAGGTTAATTCATTTGATGAATTAGAAATTGACGAAAAAATACTAAGAGGAATATATTCAATGGGATTTGAATATCCTTCAGTAATACAGAGGAAAGCAATTCCTAATATGTTATTAAATAATGATTTAATAGCACAGGCACAATCAGGAACTGGTAAAACTGCTACATTTTTAATAAGTGCTCTTAACAAAATAGATTTAGAATTAAAAAAACCACAAGTATTAGTTTTATGCCCAAGTAGGGAATTAGCCCAACAAATATATTTTAATTTTAATGGATTAAATAATTTTTTGAAGGCTAATGGTTCACTTATTATAGGTGGAACAATTGTAGAAGATAATTTTAGAGAGTTAGATAATGGAGCACAATTTATAATAGGTACCCCTGGACGTATTTATGATATGATGAAACGATATGTACTTAAAACTGATCATTTAAGGTGTTTTATATTAGATGAAGCAGATGAGATGTTATCACGTGGATTCAAAGACCAAATATATGAAATCTTTCAATTTATTCCTAAAGAAAGTCAAATATGTATATTTAGTGCTACTATGCCAAATCAAGCATTAGATATAACTGAAAAATTTATGAGAAATCCGAGAAAAATTTTAGTAAAAGCAGAAGAAATTACTTTAGAAGGTATTAAACAATTTTATCTGGGAGTTCAACATGAAAATTGGAAATTAGCCACACTTTATGATTTGTATGAACGTTTAAGTTTTAAACAAACAATAATTTTCACTAATTCTAAACGAAAAGCAGAATGGCTAAAAGAAAAATTAGAGGCTGAGAAATTTACTATTTCATGTATACATGCTGGTTTATCTCAAGTACAAAGAGATAAAACTATGAAAGATTTTAGACTTGGTTCAACAAGAATATTGATTGCTACAGATATTATATCAAGAGGAATTGATATTCAACAAGTAGAGATAGTAATAAACTATGATATTCCCAGACATATTGAAACATATATTCATAGAATAGGTAGAAGTGGAAGATTTGGTCGTAAAGGATATGCTATTAATTTTGTTACTGAAAGAGAATTTGGTCAATTAGAACGAATTCAAAAATATTATTCTACAATGATTGAAAATCTACCCGAGAATATTAAGGATATAATCATCTAACTTGTAAATAAAATTTATTTTTTATTTATAAATTAGTTAATAAAAATGCTAAAACTATTTGACAACAACATAATATTCTTAAAATAGCACTTTTAGGTGATATATCACCATAACCAATTGTAAAATGAGTTACAACTGTATAATAAAGGGTTGAACCATAATCCTGAAATCTTTCATCTTCATCATCACCTACAAGATTTCCTTTTGATAAAGCATAATATAAAACAGAAAATACTATAATAACCACGGCATGGTATTGAAAGTTTACGTTTTTCTTCATTAATTCGTTGAAAAATGCTAATGACATAATATAATATTTATATAGATTTTATAATTTATTAAATTAATAAATTTTTTTTAATTATTTCTATATAATAAATGGGAATATATAAAAATTTAGATCAAGAAAAAGTATATAATTCAGTTGTTAAAATAGTCACTACATCAGTTATTTTAGACTTAACAATACCATATAATATTAAAAATCAAACACAATCAGTTGGAGCTGGATTTTTTATAGATGATAAAGCACATATTTTAACTGCCGCTCATGTAGTGGAAAATGCCGTAGAAATATGGGTAAAAATTCCTAAAAAAGGACAAAAAATCTTTAAGGCAGAAATAATTTCAGTCTATCCTGACTTTGATATAGGAATTATAAAAATTAAGGAAGGATATAAAAATGAAAATTATTTAAATTTGGGGGATTCAGATAAACTTAGTCTTAGAGAACAGGTATTTACAATTGGTTATCCAAACGATCCTAAATATCCCATTGTTACATCTGGAACTATTTCAGGTACTAGAAGTGACTATATACAAACAGATACACCCGTTAATCCAGGTAATTCAGGTGGTCCTTTACTTAACGAATCAAACGAGGTTGTTGGTATAACATCTGCTGTTTTAGCTAATAGTGAAGATAGCAGTTTAATAATACCTATTAATATAGCTAAAGTCAATATGGAATCAATGATATCATCTAAACAAAAAATTATTCATAAAAATGTTTTAGGGGTTTTGCTTGTAAATGGAACCGACAACTATAAAGAACTTTATGGTGGAAAAGATGAATGTAAAGAGGGTATTATAGTTAAAAGAGTTATTAAAAGTTCACCTTTGGAAGGTTTGTTAAATGATGGAGATGTTATTTGTTCATTTTTTAATGGAAGTGACACTTATAAATTGGATTATTTTGGCGAAACATCTGTACAATGGGAAACAGGAAAAGTTCCATTAGATCATCTTGTTAAACGTTGTATTCCAAGACAAGAAGTAGGTATGAGTGTTTGGAGTATTAAGGATAATAAACAAAAAGATATTAAATTTAATCTCAAAACATTTGATGAAATATATCCAGTTAAAAGAATATTTCCACATTTAGATAAAATTGATTATGAAGTGTTTGCTGGTATGATTGTTATGAATCTATCTCTTAATCATCTACTTCTTCCTCAATTTGCTCATCTCGTATATATAGTGAAAAACGAAGAGATTTTTAAACCTCAATTACTTATTACACATGTATTTCCAAATTCTAAAATAGGAGAATATGATACAATTTCAGCATATTCATTAATTAGTAAAATCAATAATATTAAAGTTTCTAGTTTAAAAGAATTTAGAAAAGCAATTAAAAACCCTATTTCTAAAAATGGTAAGACTTTTATAACTATAGAGACTGATAATAAAAATAAGGTTATTTTAAACACAGATGAATTAGTTAAACAAGAAAAAGAGCTGGTATCTATGTATAAATATTCACCTTCGGGATTAATGGAATCAATTAAGAATATATTTACAAGTTAATTAAGTTTTATAATATAAATTATTATATAATAATAATATATATGTTAGAAAGAATTCAATCACTATTTGATAGTTTAGATAGAAAACAATTAATAGCTCTTGCTATTATTTCTATAGTATGTATTTGTGTAATGGGATATTATCTTTATAATTGTATGTACCCCAAAACTGAAAATTTTGAAGAATATAATGAAGAATTTGACCCCACGGAAAATTTAGCTATGGAAGTATCTGAAGATTTTGCTAATAATGCCGTACATATGAGAATGTTTCATGTTCCATGGTGTGGATATTGTAAAACAGCTAAACCCGTATTTAAGGATTTTCAAGATGAAATGAATGGAAAAACTGTTAATGGAAGAAAAGTAAATGTTGAAATGATAGATTGTGAAGATAAAGCGAATGAGGGTATAGTTAAACAATTCGAATCAGAAATAAAAGGATATCCTACAATCATTTTAACTAAAGATGGTGAAAATATTCATTATAATGGTGAAAGAGAATCAAAATCTAACTTTATAGAATATATAAAAGAAATGTTAAACTAAAAATAATTAATTTATAAACATTTTATAAATTATTTAGTATTTATTGACCAAATGTGAGTGTTGAGCTTAAATGTTCAACACCTTTATTACCTCCTCTCATGTCTTCCGAATTTTGACTATCATTTAATGGATAATAAACGGTTCCTTGTTTTTGAGCATCATGGTCAGCATATGTATTACAATTAGCAACAGGTGGTCCATTAGCGGAAAAACCCTCTGTTGTAACTACATTACTTACAACATTTCCTAATTTTCCTAATATCTCTGTACTTTGTAATATGTTCATAGTAACTACAAATATTATACTTATTGTTAAAGCACCTACAAAATCTTTATGAGACATATATGCTACAAGGAATAATACTACTCCTCTAAATACAGCATTATTAAATAATCCTCTTATTGTAGGTGGTAAACCTATATGTAATCTTGGTCCATACATTGCTAAAAATATACTTAATATGGAAAATAAGAATGTATTTTCAACTAAAATGTTAGGATTAAATAAACCTTGAAGTGTATTTACAATTTCTACCATTATATAATACATTTATAAAATTTTTTCCCTAAACTCTTTTATTTATTATATTATCTATATTTTTGTCTATATTTATCTTTCTCAAAATAATAGATAATATTAAGACTAAAATCATACTGTAAGTTATATCTTTACTATAATAAAAATACAAAAATCCTATAAAACTACTTATTATTATCTGCCATTTATTTTCTCCCATATTTACAAGCATTTTAATATATAATATAGTTATTTAATTTAAATACAATCTTTCAATTTTTGAAAAATGAGTATTACAATAAGGACATATATTATTTTCTACTCTATTTATACAATCTTTACAATATGTATGTCCACAATCTATAAATACATTTTTTTCATTTTGGTGACATATATTACATATGTATTTACTTCTAATATATTCTTTTTCATTTATCTCTTTTACTAAATTAAACAGATTATAATTAAAATTGAGTTTTTCTTTAATTTCAATTAATTCACTATTGTTTTTTTCAATTAAGTATGTCAATCTTTCTTT
>Ga0066378_10000819_pt1 | contig 12378 bp, 9 predicted proteins | sample Knorr_S23_td_DCM_FD_70947 | JGI IMG/M metagenome (GOLD analysis project Ga0066378, IMG submission 70947) | Marine microbial communities from Southern Atlantic Ocean transect - Knorr_S23_td_DCM_ad_71m_LV_A | ecosystem: Environmental > Aquatic > Marine > Oceanic | place: Southern Atlantic ocean...
GAGGAAGTCGTGACCACCATCAACACTGGCTGAATCAAAGTACTTCTTCAAGGTCTTCTGAAATATTATTCAAACGGGTTGAAAGTATCGAACTTGCCTGCTCAAATATATTGCGTGGACTCATTGATCCGTCGGATTCGAATTGCAGTATAAATTCTCCAGGTACATCTTCTAAAGTAATCGCATCAGAAAATTCTCTTCCATGGTCTGTACTTGGACCAACGTGGAGTAAATCTTTCTTCATTTTATCAACCAATGAAATATCTTCTATTCTTCCATTCTTTCCAAAATCTTTCTCTTTGATTGAAAGTCCTAAGCCCCACAATACCTTTGCAGATTTCTTATCGTGTAAGACCGCATGTTGGCGAGCATAAAATGTAGTGCCTACCACTGGTTGCCACTTTACATGATCTCTTCCATAACCCATATTTGCACGAGCAATGAAATCGATTGTCTGTCCAGCATACAATTTCGTGATTGTGATATCTTCGAATTCCTCGGGAATTGAAAATTTCAAATCTCCAAGCACTTCTAAATCTCTAGCCTTAACGCACCGTCCTTCGGGTTCTCCTCGAACCATGCAACGATAGATGATTTCACAAATAGGACATCCTCTTTGGGATTCTACTATATCTGCACAATTAGGGCATTCCTCTGGAATATAGAATTCTGAGCCCTCGGAAGGTATAGGAATCATAGCCAAGCGATGGGCAACCATTTCGTCAGGTAGTGGACCAACACTTTCCCATATTACTCCGTCTTCTTCTGTTGTAGACTGTGTAAATCGAACTTTGTGAATTGCCATTTTTGGTGTATCTGCCATCATAGTTCTTCGAAGTGCATTGACACTGGCACGATCTGTACCCTTCAATAGGATTCGAATACTGTGATTTTCTTCTTCAATAATCTCGCTATCCATTTCTATTCCTCCATTATCAAACTCTTCGCCCTCTTCGGCCACCCTTTTTCTTGGTACCATCAGTAGGAATTGGAGTTACATCTTCAATACGAGTAATCGTCATCCCTGCTCGAGTAAGAGCACGAATAGCAGACGTTGCACCAGGTGCTGATGGTGAACGATTTCCTCCTGCCCCTCGGTATTTCACAATCACTTGATCGAAGTCTTTGTCATTTAGCATTTCAGCAATTTGCTCTGCTGCACGAGTAGATGCGAATTGTCCACTCTGATCCGCACCACTTGAAACAATCATTCCTCCTGAAACTTTGCAAATTGTCTCGGCACCAGTAAGATCAGTGGCGGTAATGAGAATATTGTTGTGGGATGTAAAAATATGGACTACAGCTTTGTGTCCCATCATGCCTCACCTCCGTCCTCGTTTTGAGCGGCATTCATTGCAGCTTCATCGGCTTTGATTTGCTCAATAAATTCCTCATCTGTATGAGCATCTCTAACCTGTTGAGTTGCTTCAGCAGATTCCTCGCCACCAACTGTTTGTCTTCTACGATCCATTTCTTGTCTGATTGCATGATTTGGGTCATTGAAGCTTGAACTAGGATGGTAGGCAATATCTGCCTCCTGATTTCTTAACACATGATAACCTGGAACATTCATCTTTTGATTGCCTAAGACAATATGCCCATGGACAATCATATTCCTAGCCGCACGCATAGATGGGGCAAATCCCTTGTAATATACTTGAGATTGAAGGCGTCTATCAAGCATGTTTTCAACAGAAATTTGTAAAACATCATCTAAATCTGCATCTTCGGAAATTAATCCTTTACGTTGCATCGAATCGAGGAACTCTTCTTTTTCACGCTTGAAATGACCTTCGGATGTGTCAACTCGTCCAATCAATTTCATTGCTAATTGTCTGTGTCGACGAAGAGCACTTCGCTCTCGCCAAATTTCTTTCATCCCACCAATACGCTTGAGGCCATATTGATCTTTCAAAGCATGTTCTTCTTCGATACGCTCAGCCTTCCAAGGGTGAGTTGGTGTTTGTGTCTTAGGTCGAGAAAACTTCGGTTGGCCCATTTAATCACCTCACTTCTTCCTCTGGACACCGAGTGTAAGACCTGAGCGGCCATTACTTCTCAATCTTTGTCCTCTTACCTTGTGACCACTTCGATGACGAATTCCACGATATGTCTTCATCTCAGCAAGACGAGCGATATCATCATCCCTAGTCATTTTAACTTCTTGAGAGAAAAGATGTGCATCTTCGTTTGTTTCTAAATCGCGTTGACGGTTTAGTAGCCAATGTGGAACAAATGTAGGATATGAATCAATTACAGAACGGAGGCGTTCTTGCTCTTCATCGGATAGATGCCCTCCTAGTTTGGATGGGTCGATGTCTGCTAATTGACATAGACGACGTGCAGTACGTTGACCTATTCCTTTCACACTAGTCATTCCCATTCCGATAGGTCGCATTCCATCGATGTCTGCATCTGCAATTCGCAGAATATACAGGAAGTCATCTCCAAGGTCTTTATCTGTACTCATATTACGGTTCCCCCGTGTTCACTAGTCGCCTAGTGGCCATATAGGCAGGCTCCCGACTTGAATCCCCTATTTCAATAGAGCGATGAAGAGTTGAATAGAAAATGACTCATTTTTCTGAACATGTAACGAAATTTACATGCCACCCGCCATCTCTACTGCTAACTGGAATATCAATAACAAATCCTCGGGAACCATCAACACCCTTGAGGGATTTATTCAAACGCTTCTGGATTTTAGGATGAAGTTCAGGATCTACTTCACATCGAAGAACTAAATGGCCTATTCCTGCTCTTTCGGCAGCTCTAGCGACTGTCGGTGCATTTTCCATATTGGGGGAGCTCAAACGATGAGCTACCACTCGTCCAGCAGTAACTACGAACGGATCGGACATCAATGATGGAGGGGGAGGAGTCTTGCTTACCAACACTGGTCGACGTAAATTGGCTCGTTGCCAGATAGGATCATATGTATCATCAACATAAGAATTCAACCAATCAATATGTAACCGTGCTTCGACGATTGATGGATCAACAATCACAATCCAATCATCAAAACTTGGTGGCATAGTTTTCTTTTCAGAAATAAAGAGAGATTGTTCAGATGAAGACACCATTGATTCAACTGCGGACGGCCCCATTCGAATTGCTCGGAATTTCTCACTACTTGCCAATGGTCCAACCCAAACAGAAAGACGATCTATTCTGCCTCCTCCCTGAGAAAGCCATTCCCATGTTCTATCAACTCCTGGAGCTAGATCGTCCAATATTTTGTCTATCTCTAGACGTTGTTTTTTTGAAAGTCTAGGCGACAGATCGAGAAGCAATGCTGGACCTCTCTGATCAATAGCCATATGCGGCAACCATGCCTCTAGTAACGGCCGTAAAGGAGGGGCCATCTCATCTATTGTATGATTTTGAGCATCCAATGGACGTGCCGGATCAACGTGAATCATTGCGATTGGAGGAGTTGACCCAATTCCACTAGCATCTAACGAAGAATGTAAGCAAGACAATGCGCCCGATGAGTCTATCCCATCGCCAATGATAATTCGATGGGCGATACGACGAGGATCTTTTCCTTTGGGAAGTAAACGATTCATATTTGCCGCAGAAAAACGAGCTGCTTCTTCATCAAGTTCAATACCTAAACCTACAGTGTTTGTTGCAATACAAATAGAGGCTAAATGAATTCCCGAACCTGCTGCTGGATCTAGAATGATACCAGGAGGAAGATTTGCTTTAGCTATACGTTCTGATCTTTCAAATGCGATAGACCAAGGGGTTGAAAGGCGTCGCATTTGGTCTGTCATGTGGACTTCCGGCTCACCTTTTCTCTGTGCTTTAGCTGGTATTTTTTTGGTAGCCCATGACTGAGCTCGACCATCACATTCCAAAGCCCGATGGGTGTCGCCCATGTTACCCTCCAGAAGTATTGAGGTATGGGGGTTTCGGGTTAATCATAGTGCAGTAAGACTAGTTATTTCTAGTTCAAATCTAAGCCAAGAGTCCTGTAAAAAATGTTCTTCTCTATCCCCATAAGCAATGGCTGGAGGCAATAATGTGATATGACTAGTGCCTGGTGAAAGTAGTCCTCTGTCTTGGCCAATATCGAGTCCTAATGCTGACCAACCAAACCCGTCAATATATCTAGAATCATCACCTGCATTTACTGGTAAATCTCCTTCATCAAGAAGGGTTTCATTATCAGCATCCCATACACGATAATGAACCTGCATTGAGTCTCCCTCATCACTATGAACAGGTTGTTGATCACTGTCACGAATAATATTAATTTCCAGTGAAACAACAGCATCCACCACAGTGACGTGAGATGCATTGAGCAAAATTGTCTCTTCATCTACATCTTCAAGCAAATCTATAGGAGCGAAAAATGTTGAATTACTCTGGAAGCCAGAAATAAGCAAGGTCGATTCTCCACTCTCTGAAAAGGCTACAGATGTTGAATCTAAAGATAACATTAGGTCCACATTGTTATCTGCTCTGTTGTATAATACTATCACAGCATGATCTCCTGTACCCTGATGTGACCAATCACAACTTAATTCACCAGGATAAAAGAAGACGTCATCTTGCCCGCTTAAATTTTCAGGCATTTCCCAAGCCTCGGCTAATGGAGAGCATGTATCAAACAACAAGTGTGCTTCCCAGCCCCATCTTCCATCCACTTGAAGAACTGCAGGATCTCCTGCATCTAAAGAATCTTCAAAATCATTGATGAATGTGTACACTGACCAACCAGTGATAGAAGTCATGACTAAAAGCGCAGATAATGTAACTACAGACATTACTAACGCAATTCGAGGGATTGTCATTTCATTGATACCTAGTGGAACAGTAGGGTGCTCTTCCTCTTCAGAGGTATCGGCCATCCATGAACCGGGCATCAACCCTCACTCTAGTGTTATTGACATCAACCTATCCACTGATAGATATGCTAGAGATTCATTCAGAGGTCAACATCGCTTCTTGGTGTTTCTGTGCTAGCCAGACCACAATTCCTAACTCTATTGCCAACGCTACTAATGCAACAAAAGCAGTAGTTGGTTCTAGCAAATCGCTTCCCATTGTGAGGACACCTGCCATTGCGGCAAATACCAAATCGCTTGCTCCCCAGAATCGCATACCTTTACGCAACTGTAAGATACCAACAACCCATGTACATGTAGAAAGGAGAAGTAATGTTGCCAGAAGAGCTACAGGAGGAAATGGAGAAATTAATACTGCTAATACAAGTAGTACATGAGCATTGATTGTAAAAGTCGATGTCCAAATCCTCTTCTCCTCACTATGACTCCAAATTAATCCTAGAAGACAAATGATGCCGATTGCCATTATCGTCCAATGATAGTACTCACTGAAATCTGGAATCCATGCAGTAAAAGCAAACAATGACGCAGAAAATGAGAGAATTGTACCAGTTACTGCAGCTGGTTGAGTCCATTGAAGACCTCGACGTAAACCAATCAAACTAGCTAACATGCCTGCAGGACCAAAAGAAAGCATGGCAACCATAGCAGCCCAAGTAGCTCTTCCTGAGGCACTTCTATGATCGGGTAGTTCCAATGACCTTCGACGTCCCTCAATCCAATCCCATATCATTGCTGAAGAAAGCAATAAGAACTCAAGAACTATCCAAACCAATACCCATCCAAGCAAATTACTTCCCTCGGCAAATGGATTCACTTGCAATAACATAGGTGTAGAATTCAATGGGATTCCTAGTAATCTAGAAATCAACAATGTCACGACTAATAATTCTAAAATGCTAGGTAATCGTTTAGCTATATCTGAACGCCCGAATAATGAAAGTACGGCCAGTAATGTATTCATTACTCCGACAATCATCAAAGGTGTTTGAAAATTCAAACTTGCGCCAACACCATTGGACCCCAATCCTCCGATTATTGATAGCCCTATCATCGTTAATGCAATGGGAGTTTCAACCCCAAGAATATCAGGAAGATTCAGATTGTGAGTCTTTGCTCTAGATCTTGAAATACTGATTAGTATCATAGATTGAGTACCGATCAGTACTAATGCAATTGATGTAAATGTTGATGAGAAAAGAGAGATTCCAAGTCCACCCGTTAGCATAACTGCGATAAATGAAAGTACGACAATTGGACGATGGTGAATATCTCCGATTAAAAGGTCTAATTCTCCACTTGTATCAGTTGTTTTCGATCTCCTGCGTTGTTTTTCTTGAAGTTCAACTAACTTTGGATTAATCATTTTCATACCAGAATCTGATATTGTTGTTGCTAATGCTGAGCGTTCTATCGGGTCTAGTGTCTGTGCAAAAGATGCCTCTTCCTCGCTAGAAAAACCAAGCAAACGAGTTTCAGAATTCTGGGGGGATTCTAAAGAATCAGTTGAATTTACCAGCATTTTCTGGGATTGTAGAATTGTACGTAATTGTTCATCTCTTCGAGCAACTTGTTGTAATTCAGAACGAATTTCTCCATTTATTGCTATCATGATGGTCGAAACAACAAACAATAGGCCCGAAATAGGAAGCGAAAATGGATCTTGGGAGGCTATAAGGAGAGAAACCATTGTTGCAACTAACAGAATTAAAGCAGAAATCGCAGGTCTGAGAATATTTTCTAATTTGGAAATACGAGGAATATAAATTGAGATTGTAGCAATTACACACGAGAGAATAACAAAGGTGGTTAAATCAAAAGATAAGTCGATTGGACCAATCAAAGGTGAAACTGGTAGACGAGAAGAAGATGAACCCCAAATCAAAATTGAAAAGGTTAGAATGGACATGTTGACAATATGAATCCCGTCCTCCCCACCTTTTCCCCTCCGTCCAAAACCAAGAGTTAAGGTCAATAGAGTGAGTAAAGGAACAAAATACTCGAACATCCCATGTCTCCACATTAACACGTATGTTGTGACACCTGAAAGTATCAGAAGAAAACGAGGGTTTCCTTGATGGCGATCGGCAAATTCAGAACCAATATGTACTCCTAGAAAACTTGCTAACAACGTTAACAACAAACCCCCTGTCATTCCAGAAGATTGTGAAACAAAAAGAATGGACATTAAGCCTAAAACAAAACCAAGATTCCAGACTTTCATCAATCCAGAGTCACGTAAACGTGCAGATATATCTTGAGTACCTAAGAACCGTTCTGCTAAGTTGATTCCCCCGTCAGGAGAATTTAAATTTACTATTAATTGTAAAATTGAGCTAAATGAAAGCATCATTACAATTGGTAATGATTCCAAAACTATTGGAGAAGTTGCATCAATGTCATTTGTAATAACGAGAGCATCAAATGAGGATGTGATGATTTTTACCGCAATTACCCAAGTCCAAGGAAGAAGAGATACGATACCTACTAAACTTGGTGATTTTCGCTGTACTGCAAGATAAGCAGAACCAGCCATTAGTACTGAGATACATAAGGAAAGAAGGGCTCCCCCATCACCACCTGAATCTGAAGATTTAGCCGGAAGAAGTACTGTAAGAAGAATTACAACTACAACTGCTCCAGTCCATAATACTCTATCTGATACATTTTCTTGATTCGCGATTAATAACCACCCGGCAATCAATGCTGCTCCAAATGTAAAGATTGCATATGCATCTATTGAAGATCCTAAGGAAAATCGAGAAGAGTCTAGTAGTATTAAGATAAATAACAGTAATATCAAGCCTACTCCATTTAGACCAATTATTCTCTTAGGATTTACCCCCCGAACTGTAAGGTAAGATCCACTAAATATAGTCAATAATCCAGTTACCATAGCCAAAGCATAAGATGAATCATCTCTGTTTGCCGCTATTGCCATTAAAGCTCCAACCATTCCTAAACCAACAGAAACCGACCATAGAGCAGGCTTTCCTAAACCAACAGCATTCAATCCAGATGAAAACCAATTTTCAGAGGATGAAAATCTAGAGGCCATTGCAGCATTTATTGAATTAGTTAGGATTAACAAAAGAAAGAGTACCATTGGAGTATCTAATGGTAACACTCTGAGAGATCCTAAATCAAAACCTGGGGTCAAAGCATGCATTCCTATCCAAAGATTAGATGATGCTATACCTAACGATGCAAGATTTCCGCTCTTCCTATGGAGAGCCAGGAGATGAAAAAGAACTGTTGCACCAAGAATCATTCCCGCAACACCAAGCTCTCCACCGAGTGATCCTACTGTGGATGAAATTGCTAACAATACAAGAACCGCTTGAGCTGCAATTGCATCTTCATTGTAACGATAGGCTACAGATATATTCAAACCCACGAGGAAAAGAAGAGAGATTCCTAAACCAGTATCATCTAATGGGAATATACCAAACAGTGACCATGAACGCAATTCAATGGCCAAACCGTAAAGAATTTTCATCGCAATTATTAACCAAACAACACCAAGTTGGTACATTGCAGGACGAGGAATCCAACGTTCTCCTAATACAAAACCAAATATTGCCAAAATTAACAATCCAAAGAAAGCATATTGAGGATCTGGAACCACAGTCCCAACTAATATAGAAATTGCAGAATAAACTGAAATCATTGCGGCCATTAAACCCCAACTCAGCCGTACTTCTCCCTGAGTAGCCAAAGAAGAAACAAAATCTGATTCTGGGGCGATGGGAACTGAACCATCTTTCATGATTTTTCCAGGGCCTATGCCATCATCGGATGCAAATGGATCGAAGAAATCTCCGATTGCAGAATCATCCTCTTGTTTCTCGATTTTTTCAGGAAGTATCATTTTATCCGTCGGAGATATTGCCTCTTTAGCTTCTTCAATTAAATCACCTAAGTCTATAGAGGGAGATGTTTCAAATTTTCTCTCTTCAAGGAAGCGGTCCTCTTCCTTACGGGGACCTGCCATGTAACGCGATGAGTAGATATGTGGGATGAAGGTATCACTTACAAATGCAAATAAAACAGTAAAGTATCAATTTTTGAGAGCAATCATTGAAAGATATGGTCGGAGGCCACGCAGTCATGGTCTTGCCCCGGCTGGACACTGCTGGTGTCGCTGGAATTCTTGGGTTAGGTGCCCATGGACTGTCTCCCAAAGGAGACGTTCATTGGAATTTGGAATCTGAAGAACTGATTTCTCATGCTCTTCGAAGAGAAGAAGGAAGACTAACTGCTCACGGCGTTTTTGTTGCAGAAACAGGAGAAAGAACTGGTAGATCTCCAAATGACCGATTTATTGTTGATGAAACTCCTTACACAGATGCAATATGGTGGGGAGACGTCAACCGTCCGATTGAAAGATCGAATTATTTAGAAATAAAGAAAATGGTTCAAAATCATCTGAACTCCGTTAATGAACTGTTTATCGAAGATCTTGCTTGTGGCGCAAATCCTAGTTTGAGATTACCACTCAGAGTAGTTACAGAAAATGCATGGCATGCTTCCTTTGCTCGAAACATGTTTCTCAGAATAACTTCAGAAGAAATTCAGCAGATGAAACCTGAATTTACTATTCTGCATGCTCCAAATTTCCTTGCACCGGAAGGAACTCCAGGAATTAATTCTGAGGTATTTATTATCATCTCATTTGAAGATGGACTAATTCTAATCGGTGGAACAAGATATGCTGGTGAAATTAAGAAATCTATTTTCTCAATAATGAATCATATTCTACCTACTCGTGGACATTTACCGATGCATTGTTCTGCCAATATTGGTGAAAATGGTGATACTGCAGTTTTCTTTGGATTATCTGGAACTGGAAAAACTACTCTCTCTGCTGATCCATCGAGGCCATTAATTGGAGATGATGAACATGGATGGTCGGATGAAGGTGTATTCAATTTCGAAGGTGGATGTTATGCAAAAATGATCCGTTTGAATGAAGATGATGAACCTGCAATATTCGAAACTACTCGAAAGCCAGGATCTATCCTTGAAAATGTAATTCTGGATCCTGAAGGAGTTCCTGATTTCAACGATTCGACTTTAACCGAAAATACTCGAGGGTCATATCCGATTGAATTTATTGAAAATCGTGTTCCCTCTTCGATGGGAGGGCATCCTCATAATGTTGTATTCCTCACATGCGATGCATTTGGAGTGCTTCCCCCAATTGCCAAATTAAATCCAAAACAAGCAGCATACCACTTCATATCTGGATATACAGCAAAAGTAGCAGGAACTGAAATGGGAGTTACAGAACCTAAGGCTACGTTTAGTGCGTGCTTCGGTGCTCCATTTATGCCAATGCATCCAAGTGTATATGGCGAACTTTTATCAGAAAAAATCGATGAACACAATGCATCTTGTTGGATGTTAAACACTGGATGGATTGCAGGTGGATTTGGGAAAAGTGATAGAATTCGAATTAAGTGGACCAGAGCTCTCCTAAATGCAGCATTGAATGGATCATTGAATGATTCTCCTATGAGAATCGATGAACGCTTTGGATTTGAAGTTCCGATAGAATGCGAAGGAGTACCTAGTGAAATTCTCGATGTTAAAGCAACTTGGAATAATCCTGTGGACTATGATAATGCAGCAGAAGCATTAGTTTCCCTTTTCCAAGAAAATTTTGAATTATTTTCAGAGGATGCAGGTGCATCAGTTGTTGGAGCGGGGCCTGTTTCTCTTGACTCAGAACCGGACAACTCATGAATAATCAGCGATGTTGATGTATCATGCAGGGACTGAATTGGAGGGATTTGTTTCCAAATTTCCCAAATAATCCGAACACAGAAGGAGACCCCTACTTACCGGAAAATGATATTTGGAATATCCTGAATCCTAACTATGAAAATTCGCTAAAAAATCAATTAATTGAATTAGTTAAGGATGAGGAAAATCAAATCTTTATTCACGAGACTGCAATTATCTCAAATGATGTAACTATCGAAGGTCCAGCATATATCGGATCTGAGGTTGAAATTCGCCCAGGAGCATACATTCGTTCATTTTCTTGGATATGTCACAAAGCGGTTGTAGGGCACTGCTCAGAGATAAAACATTCAATTCTTTTGCCTGGAGCTAAAGCTCCACATTTCAACTATGTTGGAGATTCAATTTTAGGTATGGAAGTAAATTTAGGCGCAGGTTGTAAATTGTCTAATTTACGAAATGATGGGAGAAATATAATGCTACGAGACGGTAAAACTGGAGAAATAATTGGAGAAAGTGGGCTACGAAAATTTGGAGCCATCCTTGGAGATAGAACTCAGATAGGGTGTAATGTAGTTACAAATCCTGGAGTGATTTTGGGACCAAAATGTAATGTTTGGCCAAATGTTACTGTAAGTGGAATCCACTCTGAAGGTAGTGCCATTAAGGATTGAGATTGATGGTACGTCCTATTCTTCATGGAACAGATGGTATCCGAGGGAAAGTAAGTGCATCACCCAAGACTGATTTAGAAGCATTAGAAGCAATTGTCCATCGAAGAGAAGTAAATGGTCGAGCATTCATGGTTATTGGAGAAGCTATTGGACAAATCTTAGTTGAGGAATTAGATGATTATCCAAAAGTTGTGATTGGATGGGATCGAAGACCAGGGAATGCAATGTTGGTCTCTGGATTAACAGACGGATTACACTCTTCCTCTGTACGAGTAATTCATGCAGGAATTGTAGCAACCCCAGGATTACATGATGCTGTCTTGGGAACAAAATCAGATGCAGGATTAATGGTAACAGCAAGCCATAATCCACATACTGATTCGGGTGTAAAGTTCTTTGATGCTAAAGGGAGAAAGTCCATGCCATCCTTAGAAAGAAGGATTAGCGATTTAGCATGGGAAATTGCTGAAAGAGGAGAAGATCCTGAACCTGATCCTGAATCATGTCTACCTGATCGGATGATTCATGCTGAAAGAGGTCATCGTTCTACTCTAGCAAAAAGGCTAGACATCATGGCAGATTTTTTCCAAATAAATGTGTCTAATTGTAACTGGCAAGATATTTTTGGAATCGATTTGTTGCTCTTAGATTCTTCAGGTGGAGCCGCAACTACTTGGTTGGCTACTGGCTTGGCAAGAAGAGGTATTCCAGTAAAAGAAATTTCTAGTCTCGAAAAGGAACTTAATGAGCAGTGTGGAGCAGGAGAACTTTCACCTACGGATTCATGGACTTGGGCTGAAATGAGAGATAGTGAACACCTTCTACTGAGATCATTAGCAGAAAAATACCCACAAAAAATCCCGAATGGTTCACTAATTGGTGCTGCATTAGATGGCGATGGTGATCGTTGTTTACTAATAGAAGCGACAGAAAGTGGAGCAAGGGTAATTGATGGTGATGAGATGGCAGACAATATCGCCAGAGCATGGGATTCCACAGGAGTGTCTAATGCAACACTGGCGTTTTCAATTGAAACTGACCTTTCTCTTACATCATCTGATGATAGATTTAGGATGAAAGTGAATTTTCTAGAATGTGCT
>Ga0066378_10000821_pt1 | contig 12369 bp, 10 predicted proteins | sample Knorr_S23_td_DCM_FD_70947 | JGI IMG/M metagenome (GOLD analysis project Ga0066378, IMG submission 70947) | Marine microbial communities from Southern Atlantic Ocean transect - Knorr_S23_td_DCM_ad_71m_LV_A | ecosystem: Environmental > Aquatic > Marine > Oceanic | place: Southern Atlantic ocean...
GAGTTCGGCGAGCGACTGGCCCGGGCGGCCATCGATTTGATTGGCGATTAGGAAATTCCATACCGGAAATCGGCGACCCCAATGTTCAACGACAACACCTTCAGCGCCCCTTGGGGACGATCCCTAAAATTGACCACCGGACTTTTTCTAGCCGTTGTTTTCGGGATTTTTCTCATCGGCGTCATAGTCGAATCGAAGAACGTGGCCTATTGGAAAATCGGTATGCTATGGATTCCCGCCAGCTTGCTCGCGGTTTCCTACTTCTTCTCCATACGCAATTACCAACTCATAGAATCCAAATTATACATACGGCGCATCGGCTGGAAATCCACGATCGACCTTGCGAAATTGGAATCCGTCCAAGTCGACCCATCAGCCATGAGCAAGTCTATCAGGCTTTTAGGCAATGGCGGGCTTTTTTGCTTTGCCGGGATCTTCCGGAACCACAAGCTTGGCCGCTATCGAGCTTTCGCTACCAGCCCAAAAAACTCCGTGATTCTGCGATTCCCGAATCGAACGATCGTTGTTACCCCAGAAGATCCAGATGGATTTGCAGAGATGGTGCGTGCCCAGCTATCGCTAGATTAGCTTATCGAGGCCATCCAATGGAACAGATTGAAAACTATGAGGGGCTTCTCATTGGCCTTGGAATCAGCAGCATAGTCCTTTTCCTTGGAACCGTTATACTGATACCGCTGATTATCGCCTATCTTCCAAGCGACTATTTTACTCGTACAATCAAACCCTTCCATCAGCTCAATCCTTTGCACATGGTCGGGCGCGTCGCGAAGAATCTGATCGGCACCCTATTTCTGTTATCCGGATTCATCATGCTTTTCATTCCTGGACAAGGAGTTCTCACCACAATTTTAGGCCTTAGCCTGATCGATTTTCCCGGCAAACGCGGATTGGAGACTCGCATCCTCAATTCTCCCAAGGCAAAGCGATTGATTGAATGGTGCCGGCATAAGTCCGGCAGAGAACCTCTGATAATTCCGGAAAAAGTGGATTAGTCACTAGCTAGATTCACTTTGTCTACAACCTAGCGAATCTAATGCACAAACGAAAAGTTTGATCATGTGTTGACAAATAAAGTTTTAGTTGAGCGTAGGAGCAGGGTTTATACTGCGATCAATTTGATAGAGAGATCGCGGCGTAAAGCCGCTCCTACAGCCCCAACAACGCGCGCATTCGTCCTTCGCCGAGGCCGATACTTTAATCAACCCACTCCCTTTTCTCTCGCAAGGCAACCAATCACCGTTTTGGGATGAGCTTTATGCAAACAATTCAACTAGAGACGCCCGGCAAGTTCCGTGTCATTGAAGAAATCGAGCCCCAGAAAGGCCCTGGGAAAGCTCTGGTAGGTGTCCGAAGCATAGGCGTTTGCGGCACTGACATTCACGCGTTTCATGGCCGCCAGCCGTTTTTCGAATACCCTCGCATCCTTGGGCACGAGCTCGGCGTCGAGATCCTCGAGATCGATGAAAATGATTTCGGACTCCGAGTCGGCGATAAATGCTCCGTCGAACCCTATTTAAACAATCCCGCTACACCCGCATCTCGTTTAGGAAAAAGCAATTGTTGCGAAGAGCTCGAAGTTCTGGGTGTTCATATCGATGGAGGCATGCGACCACTGCTTTCCTTGCCGATCCATAAACTCCATAAAGCCAATGACCTTAGCTTCGACCAGCTCGCGCTGATCGAGACGATCTGTATCGGAGCCCACGGCATCGAAAGATCCCAGCTCTCCCCAGACGAAACGATACTTATATTTGGAAGCGGCCCTATCGGGCTCGGGGCGATTCAATCTGCACAATCAGTTGGAGCTCAAGTTATCGTAGCGGATATCAATCAAGGCCGGCTGGATTTTTGCCGGGATACCATAAAAGTGGCCCATACCCTGAAAGCGGATGAGCCCGACTTCGAGGCGCAGCTGCGGGCCCTCTGCGGAGGAGCCCCTCCTCAAGTAGTTCTAGACGCTACCGGAAGCCGGCAATCGATGCAAAGGACGTTCTCTCTAACAGCTCATGGAGGACGGATCGTTTTTCTAGGCCTTCTAATGGGAACAATCGCTTTCGACGACCCAAACTTCCATCGTCGCGAGTTATCTATTCTCGCAAGTCGTAACGCATCACCGGATACATTTAGATCGGTAATCGAATCTGTATCCACTGGATCTATCGATACGGAGCCCTGGGTTACTCACCATATGGAGCTGCTCGAAGTTCCCGAAAAATTCGAGGAGACCATCAAGCAACCAGGCTTAATCAAGGCCGTGATACATGTCGGGGATTAGGTGGAATCAAATTCAGACTGGCAACCAGTATCGAATTCGTCATTCCACTGTAGGAGCGGGTTTATTCTGCGATGAAAATGGCGTTGTTACCGCGGGATAAACCCGCTCCTACGTTAACCGCCTCCTACAACCTGCCAGCGGCCTTTACGTTATCAAAGAGGATATCGCGACCCGTGGTTGTAAAACCGAATTGGGTTTTCGTAGGGTGGGCGATTCCTTCCGAGATCAGCTCTCCAGTAAGGACGCCACTTAGAAACACTCTCATAGCCGCACCTTCGATAACGATACGGGCGTGATACCAGGTTCCATCCACAAATTCCGTTTCGACGATACGCTTCTTGGTTTCCAGGAGCTTTTCAGCTCTGTCCTTATGATCTGGATGATCCCGCAATCCCCGAATTTCCAGGTTGATAACACCCGTTCGATCATCCTGATTGGTAAAGTCACTCTTGCGAAAAGACACACAACGAACAGCGTGAACTTCCTCGCAGTTCTTGTCATCGAAAAAAAAATTAAAACGATTCCCGCCGTCGTACTTGAAACTGAAATCGATAGCGGCATCGCGAAAATCGAGTTGAGCGCGTGTCACCGCTCCATGACCCGCATCTGGCAATTGAGAGGCTACCAAGACCCCATCTCGAATAGAAAAGGAGTTCGCGTGGCTCGTCCAGGAATCGCCAACGTTGTCCTGTTCGAAACTGTCTCGAAAGACGTTAGGGCCCGCCAAAACCTGCAATCCCCAAAGAGACGCTAGGAAAGCCAAGCTGTTAGCTAATAAAATCCGACGGATTCTCATTGATAGCACACTGATATCGAGGGCGAGATTGGCAAATGGCAAATTCCCGTTTACAGATGTTCCTGATTTCTAAATCATCCTATCAAATAAAACCTTAAGCCCTCAATTCCATGTTTTAGAATTCACCATGCTCGTAGGAATCTCCCCATTAATTAGTCCTGAGCTTCTCGATACGCTTTACCGGATGGGGCATGGCGATGAAATCGTTTTAGCTGATGCCCACTTCCCCGGAGAAAGCCTTGGCCAGCGTGTGATACGAGCCGATGGGTTGGAAATCGCGCCGCTTTTGGGCGGCATTGCTCCCCTCTTGATTCTCGACCAGTATGTGGAAAACCCAACGGCTATGATGGCGCCGGTAGAAAGCGATACACTCGATCCAGAGGTGGAGGCTCGCTACTTGGAAGCTTTACGCTCCGCCTGGCCAGAGACAAACGCCCCTGAACGCGTCGAACGATTCGCTTTTTACGAGCGTGCCAGAAATGCCTTTGCGGTTGTGATGACCGGGGAAACCGCCAAGTACGGAAATATCATTCTGAAAAAAGGCGTCACCCCTGCTAACGGGCCGCTTTAGGTTCCCACTACGCACTCATCACCCTGGCAACTCTGATCAATCTCCGCTAGATCCGCACTTGAAATCGCGGTTCGCAAAACGACTCCCGCATTAACCGCGGCGGAAAGATCGACCGTCGCTTTCAACGTATCGTATGGAATCCCAGACTTTTGAGCCTCGTCCATCCTGCGGCTAGTACAAAAGTGACATCCTCTAGTTAGCGTGACTGCCAATCCTATCAAATGCTTTTCCCTATCGGTTAAGTCCGAGGTTGCCCCTGTGGATTTTAATGCTGAGCTAACCTGAAATTCTGAAGCATCCATACCTTAGCCTTTGGTCGTTTGCTGCGCGGGTTTTTCGAGAGCAGATAACTTGAATCGCAGCACTGGAACATCAATGCTTTTCGGCTGATAGTGTCAAAAAAAAAACAAGCTGGACGCCTGTGCTACTCTTTGAACTACAGGCTCTTCAAATAAGCTACGAGATTCATTACGTGCTCGGCGCTGATATCCAGGCTAGCAGCCGACGGCATGAAGGATTGTTGCAGATCTTCGCGTTTAGCTATTTGCTCTTGGTCAATCGCCATATCGGCGCCACCGAACACACGCAGCACTAGTGGATTTCCTTCAGATATTACGAAGCCTTCGATCGTCTTGTTGTCCTTTGTGGTAACTCGGACGCTCTCAAATCCGTGAGAGATATCCGCTGAAGGCTCGATGATCGCCTTAATAAGAATTTCGGTCGGGTTTCCTCTAGCATACGCGGTCAAATCCGGGCCAAACTCAATGCCTTGATTGTCTAGCTTGTGGCACATATAGCATTGAGAGAGAACTCGTTTTCCTCGACCTACATCCGGCTCGTAGGACAGAACCTCTTCTAAAGTGTGTTCCTGCTTAGCTTCGGGGAAAGCAGGTACGATGGCGTCGACCAGCCCTAAGCTTCGGCCTCCGAACTCTTCCATCAGATTGTACTGTCTCCAGTAGGACTTATCCCGATTCTCGATAAACCAGCGAGCTCGTGTCGTTACTTCCGCGCCCTCCGCATTCTTAGCAATTTCGACCATAGCTCGCGCACCTTTCTCAGACTGCACATAGGCTATTGCCGTCAGCATATCAACTCGAGAGCTTATAGGCTTGGACGTAGTCATGGCGTAGGCCTTCATGTCGTTCACAGCGGATTCTGGATGCAGGCGCCAGGCTATGTTCGCGAATTTAGCATCCCAATCAGAGGGATCGCCCCCGCGCTTGCTTTTCAAATACGCATAGGCTTGCGCCTCTTCAAGGGCAACTGACGTCCCAATAGCCTCGAGATACCAGCGGTCCTTGCCGTCATATCCATCAACGATGTCCAATAAGATTTCCCGCATTTCTCCAAACGGGACATCACGAAGGGCCAGGGCTATTTCTCTACGAACGGCAGGCGAGGAATCGCGAGCCAGACTCCTGGCATGCGACATGTAGTTGCTTCCCGTTGACCGGATGGCCCGAAAAGCAGCGATACGCATTTGAGGATCGGCATACTTCAAGCGTTCCTCTGCCAGTTTCACTCCCCTTTGTCCGAGATGAGGGAGCAAGAATACCGCCCGCGCTTGCACGTAGGGATTGTCATCGTCCAGTAGCCTCGCAACCGCGCTTGCAGCAGAAGCTCCCTTCTCTCTGAGTCCGTAAAAGGCGGCCCCTCGTACATTGTGGGAAGGGTTCTTGAACGCTTCGATCAGGCCTTTCGTCGTCGAATAATCGATCTTCGGCGCCTTCATCTCCTCACCTTTACGCGTGATCCGATAGATTGATCCGACACCCTTATCATCGTAGGCTCCGTGGCCGCCAACGCGGGTATCAAACCAATCGGCTACGTAAATGGCTCCATCCGTACCTATGGCGATATCAGAGGGACGGAACTGAAAACGAGCTTCACTATTGCGGGCGTTCGTCTGAGCGAAATCAGCGCCATAGAACCTGCCGGTCGGATTGGACCCGAAAAAATCGAATCGCTCTAGCGCGAAACCAGCGCTTTGAGGTTTCGGCTTGTATCCAAAAACTACATTACGTGTAGGCTCGCAGGTAAGCAGCATTCCATTGTATTCCTCCCCGAGAGCAGCTCCTTCGTAATAAGTGATCCCTGTCGGCGCTCCACCACCGTAAACGTCGCCGGCAGGAATCGTCCCAGGATCTCCCTGTCGCCACTCGGCCTCTGCCGTGCTTTGGTCTGGTCTTCTTTCCGCTCTCCAGGAGCGCAATCCATCTTCCGACGTGAATCCAAGATTGCCGTACTCCATAAGCCAAGTCGTGCGGGCCGCAGGAGGATCATCGTTGTCGTTTTGGAAGACATCTCCGAATGAAGTGATTGTCTGCTCGTATGAATTACGGAAGTTGTGTCCGATCACAGCCAGGCCCGTCCCGTCGGGATTCATGCGCATGGCCGTACCACCGACATACTGGTGACCATCGCTACTTTTCTTTGCCCGATCCGTTCTATCGAGGTACCAAGTTCCAGTGTAGAGATGCAAATCAGGGCTTTCCACATCGGCATTCCCCGCATTGCCAGTATTGAAATAATACTGACCATTCGGACCGACCGTCACTGAGTGAAGGCTGTGGTCGTGATCCAATCCTTCAAACCCTGTTAGCAGAATTTCTTTTGTATCTTCGTCGTCGAACTTGTCGTTCCGATTGACATCGGTAATAGCGATTAGACTTGGCGGCTGGGAAATAAGTATCCTATTGTCGATGACCGCTACTCCCAAAGGAGCCACCAGACTGGAATCTTGCCAGAATACCTTTGAACTGTCAGCCTGGCCATCTCCATCCGTATCTTCGAGGATCATTATGCGATCTCCCCCCCGATGAGCCCGACTGGTCTTATTTCGAAACTTCCGGTAATTGACCCCTTCCGCCACCCAGATGCGTCCTCGGTGATCTACATCAATATTGGTAGGATTGTAGAAAAGAGGCGACGTGGCCCATAAACTCACTTCCAAATCATCGGGCATATCGAACGCATCCACAGGTACGCGATCTTGCCCTTGGCTCGCGAGTGCGCCCAAGGCGAATCCAATCGCGACGATCCTGCTGGGCAAAATCGAGAGTTTTCGTTTTGTCGTAGCGAGATTCACAGCATTCTTCAGAATAAAAATTAACCCGGTAAAACCAAAGGGAGGCATCAAGAGGTCTGAACTTTTGATATCAAGTTATTTCAAATCCAAAAGAGTTGGACACTCATTCTTATATTTTGCCAATGAATTGCTTCCATTTAATGAGTTTTGCGGATGCATCGCTGTCAGAATGGCTCCGCCCGTTTGCAAAGCTGAAGGGCCATACCGAAGGGATCTCGCATCATATTTAGCTTTGTTCCCTCGGATGGCTGAACGGACTCTTCGAAACGGGCCCCGGCTTCCTGAAGCCGCGCTTTTTCTTCTTCCGGATCATCAACGGCGAAGGCCAAGTGATACTCCAGCAAGTCCATTCTAGCAAAGTCCGGCATCTCCACAGCCCGGTTAGAATAAATCTCCAGAACGACACGGCCCGTCTCATCCGCTAAGAAGCGGGTAAGGGGTTCAACGTCGATGGCCTTGACGATCTTCATTCGACAATTTTTTGCATACCAATCAGCCACAGCGACGGAGTCAGGAACATTGATGGCGTAGTGTTCGAATTTCATATCGCAATTATGCCCAGGCTAATCGGATCTCGGCAACACTACTCGTGCTCGGTCTCCGACTTCTCTTTTCTTTCCATTTTCAAACTGCCCAAATAGGCGACCAGATCTCGCACCTCTCCATGGCTGAGCAATAGACCCACTGGAGGCATACCAGAAATAGGTGGCAATTTGGAAGCTATCTCTGAATTTGAGATCGTCTCAACCTTCCCGTCGGGCATTTTCAGTTCTACACCCTCAGAGTTCTCATTCATCAAGAGACCGCTAACGGTTTCGCCATTCGTTCGGGTCAAGACCATCGTTCCATATCCCGCAGCCACTGCCGCTCCTGGATCAACGATTGACTCCAACAAATATTTGAAGTCTCGCTTTTTGCCGATTGTCGTTAATTCAGGCCCCACCTCTGCCCCATGCCCATCTACTATGTGGCAACGAACGCATTGGGCGGCGCCGTGGTTCATGAATACATCTTTCCCTCGATCCACACTGCCACCCATTAAGCTAGCAGCGTATTTCTCTATCGGCGCCGCCGTAAGGATCGATTGATCGTACCGGGACACTAATTCTTGGATACCGGGTTCCTGCCGAATTCTGGAGGCTTCGATCACGTCAAGCATGGTGTTTGCCGCGGCTTCCCCTTCCAAAATCGATGAAAGCCTTTCCTGTAGAAAACTAGCGGATCTCGAGTCCGATTGCTCTCCCAAAAGGGCTATCGCTCTTTGTTTGACGACTAAAGGAGCTTGATTAGCAGCGGATATCGCTTGCTCGATACCTTGGTTAACATCCGCCGCCAGCAAGGCCTCCAGGGCGTTAACCCGCAAACTCGTGTCAGCATCTTCGATGCACTGGAGCGCCAACTTTCCTAAGGAAGGATCCTTCCGCTTGATTAGAGCTTGCAGCGCAGACACCCTGACCTCGGATTCCATTGCTTCGTTATTCAAATGGGCAACGAGAACTTCCCGATCAACTTCGAATCCATAGAGTTGGGCAACGCGAGTGGTTTGCACGAGAACATCGCTTTCCGCTGTTTCCATAACAGCTGCGATTTCCGCTTTCACCACCGCTTCGATAGGTTCACGGACGGCTGGATTCTTGCGAGGCAATCCGGTCGTCGTATCGATTGTATTTTGGTCGTTCCACCCCTCGATGGCTGCCAATGCTTCTTGCCTCAATCGAACAGGCAACTCTAAGTTGGCCGCATATCTGAGCAAAGATTGGGCGTTTCCCGATTTCGCTTCATAATAATTCGCATTTATTATCCGATGATGCATGAACGCGTCGACTTCCGACTCTGGCATCTCCGCCGTTCCACCTGGCAAGTAGCCTTCTATGAGCTCGGCCAGCTCAGTTTGTACGGCTAGCATCGGCAAGTCGTTGATTGCCCTGATTGCCTCGTAGGACAAAGATTTCTCTTCGTCCCTGAGGAAGCCAGCGATCTCCGGATCCCTAAGCTTCCTCAAAGCCAGCAATATCCCCATTCGAACGTATTTGGAATAATGAGACATTGCTTCAATCCAAAACCGCTTGTCAATACCAGCTAGTCCCATTATAGCTCCGTGCCGCAGCCACAGATCTTGATCCGCATTTCGCTCCAAAAGAGCGAGGAGCTCAGGGACGGCTTCCTCGTATCCAATTCGACCCAAACCGATCCCCGCGTACATCGACGTTCGCGGGTGCTCGTCTCTAAGGGCCCCCACCAAAAGGTCCGCCGCTTTTGCTACGCGGTGATCTCCTAGGACGCGAGCGGATTGAATGCGAACCTGATCGTTTTCATCTGCAAGCAATTCAAGGAGCGGGTCCAGGACCGATTTCCCCTCGCTTGCCGCCAGTTGGCCCAAACCCCAAATTCCGTGGATACGTGAGAATGTGGATCCTTTCGGATTCATTGCCGTTCTAGTGAGTGCTACTGCTCCTGCAGGACCTCTCTTGGCCAACTCGAATTGGCTCTTCTGCCGAATTTGCTGATGATCACGGTCCAGCAGTCGAGTGAGCTCGGCTATCGACTTTCGGGAAAAGTAGGAGAGCAGCAGCGATTCGTTTTCCTTGGTTTCTGGATCGTCGAACTTCCCAGGCACTTCCAGTGCATAGATGTTCCCTACATCCTGATTTAGCCAACCACCGTAATTGTAGTCCGAGAAATAGAGTTTCCCGTCAGGCCCGAAATCGATGTCGACGCAATTGGAACCTCGGAAAAAGGTTTCGTTGTTCACCATTTTGTAACTGGCACCATCTTCTTCCACATTGAACATGGAAATATGGGACTGAGTTAACGATCCCATATAAATAATGACGAAGAACTTGTCGTCATACTTCTCCCCCATGCTGCTTGAGGGATTAAACACGAAGCCCGAGGGACCACCAATTATTTGCCCGATTCCAGGCAATATGAAGGCGGGCTGCCGTTCGTCCCGAACCTTCCAAGCGTATTCAGTTATCCAGGCCAGCGGCAGCCGCGTATCTCCCGTGTACTTGTACGATCGCAAATCGAGATCTTTGGTAAAAGACATGATGGACTGGTGCCCCGCGTGCCAGCCGGAATCTCCTCCTTCAACCAGGTAGTTTATGCGCTCCAAGTCGACTCCATCGGCATCGTTATCCGCCGTGAAGAGATTGCCATAATCATCCCAGGCGAGATCCTGCGGATTCCGCAGTCCATCATAGAATAGCTCTACATTGGATCCATCGGGGTCGCACCTAAAGACCGCTCCTAAGTTAGGACCGTAATAATGCTTTCCTTCTTTTGTATGGACGTTGTATCCACGGTCACCAATCGACCAATACAATTTGCCATCCGGCCCCCAGGTCAAGCCGTGCATATCGTGGCCCGAGAAGCTCATACGAATGCCAAACCCATCTTGCAGCGAAGTCCGCTTGTCGGAAATCCCATCACCATCTATGTCTTCCAGCATCCAAAGATGGGGAATATTGGTATAGTAGACCTTCCCATCCCTCTCGATCAGACCGATTCCCGGCCCGTCCAACGGATCGTTGAATCCATCGGAGAAGATTCTCGAGCGATCCGCTCGATCATCGCCATCCGTATCTTCAAGGATGCTAATCTGATCGGACTTGTTCGTATAGTGCTCAAGAGGATACAGGTCGAAATGGTTTTCGAACATCTTCATCCGATCGGCATTTGAGGTGATGCTTATATCCTCGACGAGCATCATGCGCCGCTCTCGAATGTCATCCACACCGAATCGCCATCGATTAATCTCGGCCACATAAAGCCTACCAAGAGAGTCGAAGGTAATTGCCGAGGGATTCTGGATCTGCGACTCGTCCGCCCAAAGATTGATCTTTATATCATCGGGCATCTCGAAATTGAGCATGCGAATACGAGCCTTATCATCGTAGTACTCCCGTATGGCCCGATCGGACTCGGATCCGAAAACCGGAGAAGCCAAAATGATCAAAAACAAGATTCGTTTCATGTATATTGTGTCGTAAGTGATAAGGAAAACTGAGAATGCGATTCCGGGTCGGAGGCCCAGGAGGAAACCAGGCGAACACAAGTACAAGCAGGAACCCCTTCTACCGTTTCCAAAGCGGCTAGCTTACCCGAATCTCCATCGACAGCGAAAAAGACGATGCTGTTCGAATCCCGATTGGCTACTGCCAGCAAATCCCCATCTGGGCTGATCACGAAGTTGCGCGGGTGTTCACCGCCGGAAGGAATGCGTTGGATAGGCTCCAATGAGCCGTCCGAATCGCTGATTCTAAACACCACCAAGCTGTCATGACCCCGATTGGAAGCGTAGAGAAAACGATTCGATGGATGAACGAGAATTTCAGCTGAAATATTTGGCTCTTTGAATTCCTCCGGCAAAGTTGAGAACACTTCCTTAGGTTCCAGAATACCGTTCTCAGCATCCCAATCATAGTGGGCAACGGTTCCGTTTAATTCATTCAAAGCATAGATCCATCGACCATTTCCATGGAATGCTAGATGTCTCGGACCCGAACCAGCAACCGTCTGCACAAAAGGCTTTTCTGCCGCTTCCAGTCGACCCTTTTCCGCATCAAATCGATAAAGCCAAATGCGGTCCATACCCAGATCGCAGACAAACGCATATCGATTTGAAGGATCGGTATAAATCGAATGGGCATGAGGGACTTCCTGGCGATCGGGAATGACCTTTGAACCTTCACCTTCCAATCCAATTGACTGGACGAGGGGCTTAATCTCGCCAGCCTCATTCAAAGGGAAGAGGGAAAGCATGGCATCACCGTAACTAACTCCCAGCAGCCAACGTTCGGTTCGATCCAGATTGATGTGGCACATGCCCTGCCCTGCCGCTTCTTGAAAATTAATCGGATCGAAGTCGCCCGACTTTGCTGCCCTCTTAAAAGCTTTGGCCAAGCCTCGCTCATCCGGGCCTGTCGCAATTGAATAGATAATAGATCGATCCGCATTCAGACGAAGGAATCCCGCTTTCGCTTCGACCGTAAGCAGATCTAGATCACCTAGACAGAACGGATCTCGGCCAACACGCTGTCGGTAAATGCCATCGTCATTTCCTTGGCCATTCGTACTATAGTAGGCAATCAGGTCTCCATTGCTCATTGCCGCCCAAGCAATGCCTAACGGACGAAATTGCAAGTAACGACTCGGCCAGTGCCGTTTTTTCCTCCTCAAAGGGGAAAGGATCTAGACCTCTCCATCAGAATCGCGCTATTCATATCGGGTGCTTCGAAAAGTAAGCAATGCACTGATCCTGTTAGTCAAACTGGTTGCCTCGGCCCTTCTCGCATCCCCATTGCTGGCTGACCCCTATTCTGCTCGAACGGTAAGCACCGGAGACTACCGGATCACTGTTGAACGCCTGTCGAAAACCCCAATCACTTCCTACGCTTCATCCGATACCTTACGCACGAAAATCAATGGCCCATCGCTGATCCGCGTCCCCGATTGGATTAGAGATTCACTGGGGAAATACTATCTCTACTTCGCTCATCACGACGGAAAGTTCATTAGACTGGCTTACGCGAACGCGATTCAAGGCCCATGGAGCATATACGAACCGGGAACCTTGCGCCTCGAGGCCAAGCATCGCGCAAGCTTTGATGAAA
>Ga0066378_10000823_pt1:0-5000 | contig 12331 bp, 6 predicted proteins | sample Knorr_S23_td_DCM_FD_70947 | JGI IMG/M metagenome (GOLD analysis project Ga0066378, IMG submission 70947) | Marine microbial communities from Southern Atlantic Ocean transect - Knorr_S23_td_DCM_ad_71m_LV_A | ecosystem: Environmental > Aquatic > Marine > Oceanic | place: Southern Atlantic...
CTTGAATCTGTTACTATAATAATTTTTCCTTTCCTTGATTTTATTTCTTCAATGTTTGAAATAATTTTATCATATGTTTTATCTTTTGGAACAATAAATAAATTTGGCATATTCTTGTCGACTAAAGCTATAGGGCCATGCTTCATTTCTGCTGCTGGATATCCTTCAGCATGAATATAAGAAATTTCTTTTAATTTTAAAGCTCCTTCGAGAGCTACAGGAAAATTTAGTCCCCTTCCAAGATATAAAAAGTCTTTTGCATTTTTGTATTTCAAAGCAACTTTCTTAATTTCGTTTTCTTTTTTAAGAATCGATTTAATTTTATTAAAACTATCATCAAAATCTAAATGAGCTTTCATAGAGTTTCGATTAATAGTATCATTTGAATCTGCTAATTTAAGTGCTAATAAATAAAGTACACTTACCTGTGCAGTAAATGCTTTAGTTGATGCCACTCCTACTTCATGTCCACACCTGGTAAATATTCCGCAATTTGTTTCTCTTGCCACTGAGCTACCAGCAACATTACATATACCCACAGTTATAGCTCCATATTCATTAGCTTTTTTTATTGCAGCCAATGTATCAGCTGTTTCACCAGATTGTGAAATAGCAATCACAACACTTTTATTATCAACCAGAGTTTTATTGTATCTAAACTCTGAAGCATATTCAACATGCACAGGAACTTCAGCAAAACGTTCAATTAAATTTTTTCCGATAAGACCTGCATGCCAAGACGTACCACAAGCAGTAATAAATATTTTGTCAGCTTCTTTAATTTGTGTCCAATATTCCATTAATCCGTTAAGATAGACTCTATCCTTTTTAGCTCTACCTGTTATAGTATTATGAATAGTATAGATTTGTTCATGAATTTCCTTATGCATAAAGTATTTAAATTTTCCTTTATCATAATCATCAATTTTAAAATCTATTTTTTCAACTTTTTTTGGAAGACTAACATCTTTATCAATTGATGTTATTTTATATTCCTCACCCTTCATAACTGCCATTTGAGAATCTTCAAGATAAATAATTTGCTGAGTATGTTTTATAATTGGAGAAACATCACTTCCAATAAAGAATTCATTATCTTTAATTCCTAAAACTAAAGGGCTTCCTTTCCTTGCTGCAATCATGACATCTGGCTCTTTTTTATTTAAAACTACAATCCCATATGCTCCATCAACTCTTTGAAGTGCTGCTCTAACAGATTGTTCAAAATTGAGCTTTCCTTTATTAAAGAAATATCCTATTAACTGTACTAGAACTTCAGTATCTGTCTCAGATTTAAATTTTATTTTTTTGGATTTGAGGAATTTTTTAATTGGATCATAATTTTCAATGATTCCATTATGAACTAAAACAATGTTTCCGGAATCATCTTTATGGGGGTGAGCATTTATTTGATTTGGTTTACCATGAGTTGCCCATCGAGTATGCGCTATACCTGAACCATTACAATTTTCATATTTGCCATTAACTTTGAGCCCACGTTCTAACTGAATTACTTTTCCACTTCTTTTTGTAATTGTGATTTTGTCATCAGATAGACATGCAATTCCTGCCGAATCATAACCTCTATATTCTAATCGATGTAAACCATCAATAAGAATTGGATAACAATTTTTTGGTCCCTTATATGCTACTATTCCACACATGACTTAATATACACTAAATGCATTAATTTTTAATTCGTTATTTTGAGTATCATTTTAACATTACCTCTATCATATTTTTGAGAATCTAAATTTACTTCTTTAAATCCATATTTATCATAGAGGTTCCTTGCAATTGTTAGGGAGTCATTTGAGATTAAAAAAATTTCGTTTGCTTTGTTTTCCTTTGCAAATTTTAAACATTCATCCATGAGCATATTAGCAATTCCTTTTCCTCTAAGGTCTTCTTGAACTGTCATTTTAGCTAGTTCAAACCTATCATCTGAGCTATTTATCATTGCTGCAGTACCTACTGGAATTTTATTTTCTAAAGCAAAAAAAACCTGTCCACCATTTTCAACAATTTTATCAGGATTAAGTAGATCTTTTTTATCAGAGTCTTCCAGACGCCATGACTCTTCAATCCATAATTTATTTAAGATGAAAAACTGTTCAGAATACTTTTTATTGAACCAAACTATTTCTATCATTATTCCCACTCAATAGTTGCTGGAGGCTTGCCAGTACAATCATAAACAACTCTGCTAACAAGTGGGATCTCATTTACAATTCTGTTCGATACCTTACCAATAAAATCATAGGGTAAATGTGCCCAATTTGCTGTCATAAAATCAACAGTTTCAACTGCTCTTAAAGCTAAAACATCTTCATATCTTCTCTCATCTCCTACTACACCTACTGACTTGACTGGTAGATAAACAACAAAAGCCTGACTTAGTGAATTATATAATTTTTCTGATTTTAGTTCATCAATAAAAATTTTGTCTGCTTTTTGTAAAATATCAATTCTCTTTTGGGTAATCTCTCCCATGACTCTAATACCAAGCCCGGGACCTGGAAATGGATGTCTTTGTAAAATATGCTTAGGAGTATTTAATTCAACTCCAATTTTTCTAACTTCATCTTTGAAAAGCTCTCTAATTGGTTCTAATAATTTTAGGTTCATCCTTTCAGGAAGACCGCCAACATTATGATGTGATTTGATTACGCTTGAATTGTGGTCGTCAGAAGAAGACTCTATTACATCAGGATAAATAGTTCCTTGAGCTAGCCAATCGACATCCTTTATTTTTTTTGCTTCATTTTCAAATACATCAATGAAAGTATTTCCAATAATTTTTCTTTTTTGCTCCGGATCCTTTACGCCTGCAAGTTTTGAAAGAAATAATTCAGAAGCATCAACTAATCTTATATCAATATTTAAAGCTTCAAATGTTGACATCACCTCATCAACTTCACCTAACCTCAATAAACCATGATCTACAAAGATGCAAATCAAATTATTTTCAATAGCCTTGTGTAATAGCATGGCTACTACAGATGAGTCAACACCTCCTGAAAGACCTAATAAAACCTTGTCATTTTTTACTTTGTTTTTCACATCATAAACCATTGAATTTATGATATCGGTCGTTGACCAATTTTTACTACAATTACACACTTTAAAAATGAAGTTAGATAAAATCAGTTCTCCTTGATTAGTATGAGTTACTTCAGGATGAAATTGTAATCCAAAAAGGTTAGAGTCTAAGTTTTGAAATCCTGCTACCTTACAATCTTTGGAAGAGGCAATTATCTCAAAATTTTTCGGGAGGACTTTAACCTTATCTCCATGACTCATCCAGACATCAAGACTATCTGAATCAAAACTTACATTATCAAATAAGACAGACTGATTAACATGAGAAATTTCTGCATGACCAAATTCCCTTATATCAGATCTCACAACTGAACCTCCAAGTTCATTTGCAATAGTTTGCATACCATAGCATATTCCCAAAATTGGTATTTTTGCTTTCAATAATGATTTATGTACTTTTTGAGAAGAACTTATAGTAACAGTTTCTGGACCTCCAGATAAGATAATGCCTGACGGATTCATCTCTATAATTTTTTCAGTAGATATTGAAGATGGTTTGACTTCAGAAAAAACACCAATTTCTCTAACTCTTCGAGCAATTAGCTGAGTATATTGAGATCCAAAATCTAAAATTAATATTTTATCGTTACTTTTCATGCCAAAACATCCAAAACCTTAGTGATACTATTTTTTAAATTCTTTCTATCAACAACGAAATCAATAAAACCTTTCTCTTTTAAAAACTCAGATGTCTGAAAATGGTCGGGTAATTCTTGGCTAGTAGTTTGCTTAATAACTCTCTGTCCAGCAAATCCAATTAAAGCTTTTGGTTCAGCTATTGTTACATCTGCTTGCATTCCAAAACTAGCTGTGACTCCACCAGTAGTAGGATAAGTTAATATTGAAATATATAATCCACCTTTTTTTGAAAATTTTGCAAGATGAGTACTGATTTTAGATAACTGCATCAAGGATAATGCTCCTTCTTGCATTCTTGCTCCTCCAGATTGACACAAAATTATAATTGGACAATTTTTTTCACTTGCTAAACTAATTGACTTCGAAATTTTTTCTCCAACTGCACTACCCATACTTCCACCAATGAATTTGAAATTCATAATACATAATACAACTCTTCTTTTTTCAACCTCTCCTAAAAAACAATCTACTGCCTCTTTATTGCTAGGAACTGTTTCAAGAATTTCTTCATAAGATTTATTGGCTTTAAATCCCAATGTATCAATTGAAGTTATTTCCGAAAAAAGACTTTCTGTTTTCTCATCGAGAATTATATCTTGGTACTGCTTACTAGTTATTGGAAAATGAAAATTACAATGATGACAAATAAAATTATTGGCTTCTAATTCTGGTTTATAAAGAATTTCTCCACAATTAGGGCACTTTATCCAAAGGTCGCTTGGTAAATCTTTCTTTGGATTTTTATTTATATTTTGTTTTTTTCGAGTAAACCAGCTCATTTTATTTAACTTCAAAATTACCAACGTATTCAGGCACTAAATTGTCTAAAGATTTTGTTTTTAACAACTTAAAATTCTGGCGAGCAATTTTTAAAACGTTTTTTACGCTTAGGTCTTTGAATTCAATTTTTAGATTATGTACTTTTAAATCCTCAAAAATATTCATTGGTCCATTGAATACTATATTATGAGACAATTCCAAAACATCTTTCTTTGAAATAGATTTAGGTTTACTGGACTTTAAAAGTATTCCATTGTCTAAATTGTAATTACAAATGTAAAATGTGTTCCCATGTGAAAAGATGAGTATTGATAGCTCATTGCTAGAATTGTTGTAAGCTAGCGAATCGAAAGTTGAAACTGGCACAATAGGTATATCTAAAGCCATAGCTATTCCTTTTGCGTAGCTCATACCAATTCTTAATCCTGTAAAAGAGCCAGGGCCTGCAGAAATACAAATTACATCTAAATCCTCAAAAC
>Ga0066378_10000823_pt1:7500-12331 | contig 12331 bp, 6 predicted proteins | sample Knorr_S23_td_DCM_FD_70947 | JGI IMG/M metagenome (GOLD analysis project Ga0066378, IMG submission 70947) | Marine microbial communities from Southern Atlantic Ocean transect - Knorr_S23_td_DCM_ad_71m_LV_A | ecosystem: Environmental > Aquatic > Marine > Oceanic | place: Southern...
CTACCATTTATTACTAAATCCAAATCTTCGGTACTATACTTTTCAGTCCCGGTTATTATCGGCGCCAAACCCCTTGACTAGTGAGCTATTACGCTTTCTTTAAAGGATTGCTGCTTCTAAGCCAACCTCCTAGCTGTCTGGGCGATTTGACATCCTTAAATCACTTAGTATAGATTTTGGGACCTTAGATGTTGGTCTGGGTTGTTTCCCTCTCGGCTAAGAAGCTTATCCCCCCTAGCCTCACTGCTAAAGATCATGTATCCGGTATTCGGAGTTTAGTTGGGTTTGGTAAGCTTGTAGGCCCCCTAGTCCATCCAGTGCTCTACCCCCGGTACACTACTTTAACGCTGTCCCTAAAGACATTTCGACGAGAACCAGATATCTCCGAGTTTGATTAGCCTTTCACTCCGATCCACAGCTCATCCCCTAAATTTTCAACTTTAGTGGGTTCGGTCCTCCATTTAATGTTACTTAAATTTCAACCTGGCCATGGATAGATCACCCGGTTTCGGGTCTAGCGCATGATACTAAATCGCCCTGTTCAGACTTGGTTTCCCTTCGGCTCCGTATTTAACAATACTTAACCTAGCAGCATACGACTAACTCGCTGGCTCATTATGCAAAAGGCACGCCATCGTTCAGCAAGCTGAACTCTGACCGCTTGTAAACACACAGTTTCAGGTTCTATTTCACTATCCTCTCGGATTACTTTTCACCTTTCCCTCACGGTACTAGTTCACTATCGGTTACATGGGAGTATTTAGCCTTACCAAGTGGTCTTGGTAGATTCAAACAGAATTTCACGTGTTCCGTCCTACTCGGGAATTATTAAGACAAGATAAAATGTTTTCACATACAGGACTATCACCTTCTATGGTTAATCTTTCCAAATTATTTTGTTAACATTTTATTTTTTGACTTGTCAATCCAACTGCAATTGGATTAATAATAACCCCACAACCCTAATACTGCAAAATTTGCAGACTTGACACAGCATTAGTTTGGGCTCTTCCCTTTTCGTTCGCCACTACTAGGGGAATCACTTTTGTTTTCTATTCCTAAGGTTACTTAGATGTATCAGTTCACCTCGTTAGCTCTTTTCATCCTATATATTCAGATGAAAGTGTTTTGATATAACTCAAAACGGGTTGCCCCATTCGGAAATCTCCGGATTAGCAGTTGTGTGCACCTACCCGAAGCTTATCGCAGCTTACCACGTCCTTCATCGCCTCCATGTACCAAGGCATCCTCCGTGTGCTCTTAGTAGCTTTTACAAGTTTATATGACTTGAGTGTTTTAATGATTATCAACATCACTTAAATAAGATTTAAGTGATATAAATTGAAGGTATCACAAAATAATTGTGATACTTTCCGCGTTAATTTCCAAATTGTCAAATATCTAAAATTTAAATTCTTGTGGAGCTGACAGGGATCGAACCTGCGACCTATTCCGTGCAAGGGAATTGCTCTCCCAGCTGAGCTACAGCCCCAATTAAATGGTGGGCCTACGTGGACTCGAACCACGGACCTCATCCTTATCAGAGATGCGCTCTAACCAGCTGAGCTATAAGCCCCATGTATAAACTCTAAAAAGCTATGTAGAACCTTATCATTTAAACCTGTTCGACCGTATCTTACTTTATAGTATTATAAAGCAGATTACTCCCTGAAAGGAGGTGATCCAGCCGCACCTTCCGGTACGGCTACCTTGTTACGACTTAGTCCCAGTTACCTGCCTTACCTTAAACAGCTCCCTCCTTGCGGTTAGGATACCATCTTCGGGTACTGCAGACTTCCATGACTTGACGGGCGGTGTGTACAAGACCCGGGAACGTATTCACCGTAGTGTGCTGACCTACGATTACTAGCGATTCCTGCTTCATGAAGTCGAATTTCAGACTTCAATCTGAACTGGGGATAGTTTTAAAGATTGGCTCCTCCTCGCGGGATTGCGACTTTTTGTACTATCCATTGTAACACGTGTGTAGCCCTGGGTATAAGGGACATACTGACTTGACATCATCCCCACCTTCCTCCCGGTTATTCCGGGCAGTCTATCTAGAGTCCCCACCATTATGTGCTGGCAACTAAATATAGGGGTTGCGCTCGTTGCAGGACTTAACCTAACATCTCACGACACGAGCTGACGACAGCCATGCACCACCTGTGATAGTGTTTAAGAGCAAGCTCTTAAAGGGATTTCTTTTCAGAAAACTTTCACTAACATGTCAAACCCAGGTAAGGTTCTTCGCGTATCATCGAATTAAACCACATGTTCCACCGCTTGTGCGGGTCCCCGTCAATTCCTTTGAGTTTCAATCTTGCGATCGTAGTCCCCAGGCGGAGTATTTATCGCGTTAGCTACGGCACTGAAAGGGTCGAATCCCCCAGCACCAAATACTCATCGTTTACGGCGTGGACTACCAGGGTATCTAATCCTGTTCGCTCCCCACGCTTTCGTACCTCAGCGTCAGTTTTGAGCCAGAAGGCTGCCTTCGCATTTGACTTTCCTCATGATATCTACGCATGTCACCGCTCCACCATGAATTCTGCGTTCCTCTCTCAAACTCTATTTTAACAGTTTTGGATGCATTTTCTTAGTTAAGCTAAGATATTTAACATACAACTTATTAAAACGCCTACGTACCCTTTACGCCCAGTAAATCCGGACAACGCTAGCACCCCTCGTATTACCGCGGCTGCTGGCACGAAGTTAGCCGGTGCTTTCTTGTATGGTACCGTCATTAACGAATGGTATTAACATTCGAAAGATCTCTTCCCATACGACAGAACTTTACATTCCTAAAAACTTCATCGTTCACGCGGCGTTGCTGCATCAGGCTTTCGCCCATTGTGCAAAATTCCTTACTGCTGCCTCCCGTAGGAGTCTGGACCGTATCTCAATTCCAGTGTGGCTGATCATCCTCTCAGACCAGCTACCGATCTTGGTCTTGGTAGGCTTTTACCCTACCAACTAACTAATCGGACGCAAACCTATCTCAAAGTGTAAGCCGAAGCCTACTTTAACAACTGTGCTCCGAAGAGCCCGCTGCATTATTTGGTATTAGCACTGGTTTCCCAATGTTGTCCCAATCTCTGAGGCAAGTTGTTTACGCGTTACTCACCCGTTCGCCAGTTTACTTATTATCCGAAGATAATGTTCTCCTTGACTTGCATGTATCAAGCACGCCGCCAGCGTTCGTCCTGAGCCAGGATCAAACTCTCAATTGTATATTTTAAGTTTGTTTGATGCTAATGCATCAAGTTGTCTAACTGCAGGATTAAAAGACAAAGGTTCTACATAGTAAATTTTCAAATAACTAAAAATAAAAGTGTTTTACGTTTTTAGACGCAAAGCCTGGTAAATTATAATGGTTTTAAAGAATTACCAACTAAAAAAATAAAAAAAGAATTTTTAAATTTTTTAGAGTAAAAGTCCGGCAATTGTGGCAGTTAACCATGAGGCGATTGCTCCTCCAAACATTGCCTTAGTTACTAACTTTGCTAGGTCTTTTTTTCTTTCTGGAGCCATAGCACCAATTCCACCTAATTGTATGCCAATTGACGCAAAATTAGAAAAACCACAAAGAGCATACGTAGAAATAATAGCACTTCTCTCTGAAATCATTCCATCTCTAATCAAATTTTGAAGATCTCCGTATGCAACTAGTTCTGTTAATACAATCTTTTTACCCATTAACATCCCCACAAGTTGAGCCTCATTCCATGGAACGCCCATAGTCCAAGCTAGTGGTCTAAAAATAACTCCGAAAATCTCTTCCATAGATGTACCACCAAAAGAAAGAAAATAATTTACCATCGCAACAAAAGAAATAAATGCAATTAACATTGCAGCAATGTTAGCTGCTAATTTCAATCCATCAGTTGCTCCATTACTCAAAGCTTCCATTGCATTAATATTTGTTTGTTCAATATTGACATTTACATCGCCCATGGTTTGAGATTCTTCGGTCTCAGGATAAATTATTTTTGCAACAACTAAAGCTGCAGGAGCAGACATAACAGAAGCTGCGAGTAGGTGACCAGCAATTCCTTGTATATCCGTTAACCATGAAACATATATTGCTAAAACCCCTCCGGATACCGTAGCAAATCCTCCAGTCATGACTGCCATCAATTCTGACTTAGTCATTTTGCTAACAAATGGTCTTACCATTAATGGAGATTCAGTCTGTCCTAAAAAAATATTACCAGCTACGCTTAAAGTTTCTGATCCACTAGTACCTAGAGTTAGTTGCATTCTTCTGGCTATGAATTTGATAATCGTCTGAAGAATCCCAAAATGGTAAAGTACTGCAACTAAACTAGAAAAAAATATAATAGTTGGTAAAGTAGAGAATGCGAAATTAATTAAACCTGGATGAAACCCAACTCCATCAATATATGACTTAAACAGAAAATCTGAACCTGAAGAGGAAAAACCTATCAATATATTAATTGATTGATCTAAAAATGAAAAAATTGGGGCTCCGAAAGGAGTTTTTAAAATAAATAATGCAAAAATTAGTTGAAATATCAGCCCGTACAATACTGTTTTTAAATTAATGGCTGATCTGTTTTCAGATAGAAGTAATGCTATTGAAAGTAGAGTAAATAAACCTAGAATACCTAGAAGACTACCCATGATAAATTACAGATTTGGTTGAGCTCCCTGAAGTTCAGAAGTCTTTTGATCTTTTTCTTTAATTTTTGAATGTTCTTTTAACATATCTATTATCTTCTGATCTAATAAATCATCTGACAATTTATTTTTATTTGATTCTTTTTTGTAGAACCTCTCAATCTCAGCTTTTTGACTTTCGTTCTTT
>Ga0066378_10000830_pt1 | contig 12290 bp, 9 predicted proteins | sample Knorr_S23_td_DCM_FD_70947 | JGI IMG/M metagenome (GOLD analysis project Ga0066378, IMG submission 70947) | Marine microbial communities from Southern Atlantic Ocean transect - Knorr_S23_td_DCM_ad_71m_LV_A | ecosystem: Environmental > Aquatic > Marine > Oceanic | place: Southern Atlantic ocean...
AGGTTTTCGGGTCAAACAGTCGGTTCTTCAGTCCCCTCTAAAACCGCTGGCACCGTTGCAAGTGAATCTGACTGCACCGGACTTATTTAAGAACTATGTGCCTGAATCTCCTCTAAAGGCCGGCAATTGGACCTCTGCCGGCGCTTCCCAACGAACCAAATTCTTGCGACCGAAACAGTCGGTGGTGAAGCGAGAAGGTCTTCCCTGGGAGAATCCGCCGGAACATGGGGGACGCTTCTGGCCAACGTGCAGAATAATTTTGTTCAGTCCCAATATTGCGTATCAACAGATATACGAAGACGACGGGTTGGGCAACCCGATTGGATTTGCAGTTCTCGCCCATATGTTAGCCACGATTCTTTTTGCAATTGCGATGGTGCCGGTTCTGGCCGTGGCCTGTATGTTAGCGGAACCGCATATGGCTCATGGTATCGATTACATGAAACTGGTCGGACAATTTGCTACCGGTGTTGGGGTTTGGTTTGCTGCGGGATTCTTGGTTATTCCGCTGTTGATGTTTTGTTACGGAGCGATGTTGCATGCGGCAGCATTTGTTGTGGGCGGTACGGACAAGCCTTTTGCAACAACTAATCGCATGCTGGCTTATAGTTTTGGTGCAAATCTGCAAACACTCGCGGTTCCTTTTCTGGGACCGGTTTTATTCCTCATTTGTTGGTGTTGGCAAATGTGTTGTGGAATCTCTAAGACCCATGAGAAGTCGATGGGTCAGGGATTTGGAGTATTTTTATTGTCCACTTTAGTCCCGGGATTTTTCATTGGACTCATGTGGGCGATGACCAAATAATAAAGTCATGTTAAAAAGAACTTGTATGATGTTGTTGATGGGAGCTGTTTTGACCAGCAGTTCACAGGGATCTGCGCAGCAGATCATCTTAACTTCTCCACACGGGCAATTTGCCGAACATTGGTACGAGAATTTGGGATCGTCATTCTATCTGGAAGGGAGCTTTCCAAGAGGTGGATGGTTTTTTAATTGGGGAGCACCAGTGGTTCCATTCTTTGGAGGCTATGACGGACGAGATACCCGATTTGGTGTCGGGTTTCGTAAGGGTAATTTAAGAGGCCGCTTTAATCTTTGGGTGAGTCAGGGAATGGACCGTTCGCTGATTATAAACGCTCCTTATATCACAGTCCCTCATGTGGGCTATGGTTCTATCCACCATGGAAGTTGGCGTCCATTTGTGACGGGCTGGACACCTGTACTTGGGGGTCAGCCTCAATGGCAGTACCCACTGAAAAAATTTATGGATTCTGCTGAAGCGACGCAATTAAAAGTTACTTCGAGTGATGCCAGAGATCCGGAGCAGATTGAACGTATTCGGCAAACACTAAAGGCTCCTCAGCAAGACCCTCCTTTGACCTTGATCAATGGTCGGGAGCGCTAGGGCGTTGACACGCAATAATGGAGATCACCTAGTCGGATTTAGAACAGCTTGCAGACGTTGGTTTTAAATACGCTTGGCTCGCCGGTGTTGTAGGTTCCGCGCATAAAAAAGCTCCCAAAATGCCAGTGGATCCCAGGGGGGCAGAGAATTCCAGCTTTCATCTCGGGAGCGATTGGATTGGCGATTCCTTGGCTAATGGCATCCGTGCCTTAAAGCCTAGAAATCCTGCTGGGGAATGTTTTCCTCAACAGGCCGGGAGATTAATGGACAAGCCGTGCAGAGGTCAAGATGAGTTTGACTTACTTAGGCTTTATTTGAGTAAAGATCCTGATCGGCTCGTTCAAAAAATGCTGCAGCGCTATCACCGGTCTGCTGTTTTGCAGAACCAGTTGAACAACTCAAACCAATATTTGCGGCTTCAAATCGTTCTTCAATGCGATTACAAAGCGTACCCAGGTCCTGAGCGGATTCAGTGATCAATAGAACGAATTCATCCCCCCCCCAACGAAACAGCGTACCAAGCTCAGAGGTTGTATGGAGCAACGTACTGGCCGCTTCCTGAAGTAATGAGTCACCTGCCAAATGCCCTTGTTGGTCATTGACTGCTTTGAAATCATCTAAGTCAATAATGATCAGCCCTAGCTCACCACGGGTCTTCAGACCGAGGGTCAAACGGTGTTCAAAATCTGCTCGGCTGGGCAAGCCAGTAATATGATCGTTCCTAATTGCTGCTCTAGGTTGACCCCACCGACCTTTCACTAAATAGCCCAGTGCAAAACTAGCAGCAATCAAAAGAAGAAGTTGTAATTCCATGGCGGTTGAATTTAGGGGACACGAATACGTCAGCTTAACGATGATTCTTATTGTGTCGTATAATATCAGCTTCTAATAGTAACTTACTTTCTTTACTCTACATCTTCTCCGTACTTTATGAGCGACATCATATTTAAATGGGAAAAAGTATCTAAGAATTTCCCAGGCGTGAGGGCGTTAAAAGATGTTTCGATTTGTCTTCATGCAGGTGAGGTTCATGCTATTGTCGGCGAAAATGGTGCCGGCAAAAGTACGCTCATCCACATGGCAGCCGGAGTGTATTTGCCCGACGAAGGTGGAATGCAAATCACTGATGGTACTTCCTATTCGACGCCTGTAGGTGCTCGTAAGAATGGTGTTGTCACCGTTTTTCAGGAAGCCGAGCTATTCGATCATTTGAGTGTTGCTGAAAATATTGCGTTGCTGCAGGGGCTTCCAGTGGAGAAAGCAGGCTTGGTGAACTGGTTGCAGATCCAAGAAACGGCAACGTCATATCTGCAGGGGCTCCCGGACCCAATAGACCCCCGACTGGCCGCTTCATCATTATCGCTTGCACAACGGCAAATGGTGCAAGTTGCATCTGCGGTTGCCCAAAACGCCAGAGTTCTCATTCTCGATGAACCAACGAGTGCCCTAAGTGCATCGGAGACTGCCTGGCTGTTTCGTCAGATTGAAAACTTAAAACAAACTGGTGCTGCCATTGTTTATATTTCGCATCGACAGGAAGAAATCTTCCAGTTGAGTGACAGAATTAGCGTTTTGCGTGATGGTGAGCTGATTTGGACCGAGCCAGTTACTAACGTGACAAACCATTCGCTTATTGAAGCGATGGTTGGCCGCAGGCTCGACATTGATGTTCAGCGAGAAAACACCTCACCGTTAGAGGCACCTGTTCGTTTGGAGATAAGAAATCTAAGTGATCAGGAACAAGTCATTGAGGATGTCTCGCTTTCCGTAAAGGCAGGTGAGGTCGTAGGGATTTATGGTCTAGTAGGAGCAGGACGTACAGAATTCGTTGAAACGTTGTTTGGAATTCGTGAACGCGCTCGTGGTGATGTGTGGATTGATGGAGACCCTGTCAGGATTCGTACGCCAAACGAGGCGGTAGCCAATGGTATTGGTTTAGTCACCGAAGACCGATTGAATCAGGGGATCTTTCGTTGGCATGATGTTTCTAAAAACACTGTTGCTGCTGCCTTACGGCAGCTAGGTAATGGTCCTTTTAGCAGTTTGGCTCGGGAACGCGTTGCGACACAAAATATAAAAGAAAGGCTCAATGTTAAATTCGCCAGCCCTCATCAGGCCATTGAAAATCTGTCAGGCGGGAATCAACAAAAAGTACTTGTAGGGCGCTGGTTATTGAATGAACCGAAAATTCTTATTCTCGATGAACCAACGCGAGGGGTGGATGTTGGGGCAAAGGAAGATGTGCATGATATCATCAGGGAACTGGCTATTTCTGGATGCACGATCATCTTCATCAGTTCTGAGCTGCCAGAAGTTCTGCGATATAGTCAACGCATTGTAGTTTTTCGCGACGGTCAGATTTCAGGCGAGTTAACGGTGGATGAAGCAACTCCTGAACTCGTAGCAGAATTGGCCTTTCCGACGGAAAAATCCAAACGGGTGGATCAAACTGACAACACGCCTATACGTCACCGCTCAATGATGGGCACGCATGTCACAGAGTTTGCTTTGGCAGCAATCTCGGCGATCTTGATGCTGATTCTCAAATGGAAGAATCCAGCATTCGACTTGTCCATTTTGTTTGTCAATGTTATTCCCTGGGCAATTTTGGGATTATCTGCTGCCATCGTGATTATTGTGGGAGCCATTGATATTTCGATTGGTTCTCTTCTGGGGCTGGCTACGGCCGCCGGCGGTATGGTGATGACCTCCGGACTACCACCCTTGTTAGCTATTGTTATGGGTGTCACGGTTGCGGTCATGGTTGCGGTGGCAGGAAGTTTACTCAATGCGACTATCTCAATTTTGGGTAACGTTCATCCAATCGTTGTAACTCTTGGTATGTTGTATGCGTTTCGGGGATTAGTTTCCGCGCTTATGAATGGTGAGTCCATTATCGATGTCCCAGAAGTCTTCACCTGGATTGCTCGCAAAGGCGATTTTCCAACGTCGTTGGTTTATGGAGCTTTGATTTTTGCCTTGGTTCATCTATTTATGACTCGACACCGAGTTGGAAGATACCTTTACGTTGTTGGGAACTCGGAACCGGCGGCCAAGCTACTTGGCATTCGGAAAACGGTGGTTTGGTGTTGGGCGTTCGCTTTAAGCGGAGTTCTCGTGGCACTTTCCGGATTGTTACAACTGGCAACCACCACTCAAATGCAGGCAACCCTTGGGGAAACCTGGGAATTAGATGCCATTGCCATTGCTGTGATTGGAGGCGTTTCGATCACCGGAGGGCGTGGAACTGTTCTCGGTGTGGCGTTGGGTGCGATCTTGCTAAAAACATTGCAGGCAGTGCTTATCCAGTTTGAGGCTTCCGCAGGGAAGATCAAACTTGTTGTGGGTTTAGTCATTCTTATCGCGATTACCGTGGACCATCTCAGTTCCCATCATCTTGTTCGCCGCGGCCAGCGAACACGCCGGCGCGCAAGGAGGGGTGGCTCATGAATCGCATTAAGTTAAAGTCAACTTTCCTTACATTGCTTGTTCCAATTTTTCTCTTCTTAATTGCCATAACCATTGTGATCACCAAGGTGGAACGGCCGGCAGCTCTCATTCAAACAGGTATTGAATGGATGGAAGTCGGCATGCTGGCGATGGCTATGACTGCGATCATTATTACTGGTGGTATTGATTTGTCGGTCGCATCTATTGTTGCTTTGTGCGTTGTAATAACAGGAGTTTTGTTTGATGAATATTCATGGTCATATCCAGCAGCAGCGAGTGCAGGGATAGCCATCGGCGTCTTCGCCGGCGGCATTAATGGCCTGGCAATTGTAAAAGGTCTTTCGCCACTGATTGTGACTTTGGCAACCATGGCACTTTATTCCGGTCTGGCTCTGTCAATCGCTCCTGAAGCCGGGATTCAAATGCCCATTGATTTGGAAGAGGCGATTTACTTTGGAAGATGGCCCGCTCAGTACTTCATCTTTGTTATTGTTCTTTTGCTGACTTATATTCTTTTGCATCACACCAGAAGTGGCCGTACTTGCTTCTATTTAGGTGAAAATCCAGTGGCAGCTCGATATGTCGCTTTGCCGGTAAACCAAATCCAGTTAGGCGTTTATCTACTTAGTGGATTATTAGCAGGGGTCGTGGCAGTGATGTATGTTATGTCGCGAACAACAGCTATTGCGATTGCTCATCAAGGTGCGGAGTTGAAGGTCATCGCGTGTGTGGTGGTTGGCGGTACGTTGATTACCGGTGGGCACGGTTCGATCGCTAGGACCCTGCTAGGGCTTTGTGTTATGGCCTCGTTAGATATCTGTTTAGACCTGATGGCAAATGATTACTCATGGATGGACGCGCGTGTTAAGATGATTGTGATGGGCGTGTTAGTTATTGCCATCGCAGTTTGGAATCAATGGTTGGCGAAGCGATTGAAGTGAAATAATAAGTCTTGTGTTCACCCGCTGTCTTACGTCTGAGGAGGCTCAAATAGGATGTGGTATAAATTTCTGATCTGTTTGACCTGGGTATCAGTCCTATCCACCACCAGTTTCGCTCAACAGTCCGGTCGCCAGCCATCGGTTCAGTTTCCTCAAGTGACGCAGCTTGTGGGCAAGCAATTGCCGGATATCAAGATCCTAGACTCCGGAGGAAAACCATTATCGACATCCGACTTGCGTGGCCAGCACACAGTGCTTGTTTTTGGTTGTTTGACATGACCCCCTTTTCTGAGAAATGTTTCCAGTTTGGAAACGGTCGCGGTGGATTATCGCAGTAAGGATGTAGCGTTCTACTACATTTATAAGGCACTCGCTCACCCTGAACACAACGGTTACGTCCAACCATTTACTCTTCAGGAACGATTGATGCACGTAGCCGAAGCAAAGCGGACGTTAGGTTCAAGCATTGAATGGATCTGCGATAATATGCAAAATGAATTTAAGCAGGCCTTAGGTGGAGCCCCAAATAGTCAGTTTGTTATTGATCCTGATGGAAAAATCATAAGCGCATCAAGTTGGAGTAATCCAGCCGGGCTTCGAGAAACACTAGCAGGCCTTGTCGGTGAGGTTACTCCCCCCACCACGATAGAAGAATTGGGATTGAAGCAATCGCCACCGCCTCGCTTAGCAGCAACAGGAGTGATTGCTCGTCCACAGATGCCGAGCTCCATGCGAGCTATTCTTGTAAAGCCCCAACCAAGTCTTGAACCCTATTATGTAAAGCTTCGAGCAGAGGTTGGCAGTGGATTTATGGAGGAAGGTTTAGGTTGGCTTTACATCGGATTCCATTTAGATCCTCTATTGGGAGTTCATTGGAATAATCTGGCCCCGCCGCTTGAGTTTAATATTGAAACACCTGAAGGACTCTGTATTGCTTCCACGCGTGGTATGGCTCCGGTTGTTAAGACGGAAGCAGATGCTGATCCGCGTGAATTTCTTTTGGGGCTTGAATGGGATTCAAAGATTTTATCTAGAACCGATTTCAATAAGGCGGAGTTGGTTTTAGAGGTAAATTACTATGCTTGTCACGATAACGGTTGGTGTAAACCATTTAAGCAACGTTATCATATTCAACTTGTTCCGGATCGAAACGCAGGAAGCGTTCGCTCGCGGGGTCGTTCGGGAGGTGGTTTTCGGAATCGTTAGGCTGAGTACTGGATGTCGACGGCTTGACCTGTGAGCGCGCTTTGTTCTACGGCTTTGGTGAATTCCATATAACGAACGCCTTTGGCAAAGTTATTGAATTCGATTTGTTCTATACCCCGGATGGCATTAATGAACTCTTCTTCTACTCTCCAATCTACAGCCAGTTCTTCTGAAACATTCACTTCTTTCATGTGTGAGTCACTCGCAGCACCGAAATACAGTTTGTTATCCGGAGCCATGACATACTTGAGTGTTCCTTCGCTTCCATAAAGGTGTATTTGTGGACCGGGCCCATGATGAACTACGCCACTCATGTGGTAGATACCACGGGCACCACAAGGCAATTCCGTGATTACCTGAACGGAGTCCGGAGTGCCTACCGGTTCCTGCTTACCGGTTTCTTCATTATGTCGCGTTGGTGTAAATGTTTGCGTGCTTGCCACCACCCGAACGGGATCTGCGATCCACCGAACCAGCGGTTCGTGGATAATTCCCAGAGCTAGCATATTAATACCACTGTAAGGTCCGGACTGCCGCCAGTGCAGGGGCGTATCGGAATGGGCATAGGCATCATTAGTTCCCAAGACGACAACTTCGCGTAATTCACCAATTTTTCCCGCGGCCAAATACTGTTTCACGACTTTGTGCGCCCGCATTCCGAGCGGACTGGGAACGATTTGTGTCACGAGTTCAGGATGTTGCTGGCTAGCAGCATACATTTGGCGGGCTTCATCGTCGTCCATCGCCATACGAGCTTCAGTGAGCACATGTTTCCCGTTCTCGAGGGCGGCGAGGGTGATCGGGCAATGCAGGTAAGGCCAGGTGCCGATACAGATCGCATCGATCATAGAATCTTCAACTACCTCTTGCCAAGATTCATAAACCCTCGCGATATTGTATTCCTGGGCGGCTTTTTGGGCTGATTCGAGCGAACGATTGCAAACCGCTTCCAGAGTAACCTTGGGACATGCCAGTAGTCCCGGAGCATGGCGCAAACGTGTGTTTGCACCAAATCCAATCACACCAACTCGAATTGTATCCATACTTTTCCTGACTATTTGCGACGGACAAGGGTGAAAGGAAGCGAAACTTAAAAGTTGAAGTTCCCAATATTCTCTTTGGTAAAGACGATGGGTGGGCCCAAAATCGCCTGACCATCTTTGACGATCACGCCTTTAATACGGCCGAAGTCATAAGTGCCATCCGACAATTTTCCCTTGGCTTTTAAATGATGTGCGATATACACCGTTAAATATCCCAGATCGACGGGATTCCAGAGGGCGAATTTTGAGCAGGATCCATTTTCTACGAAAGGCTTCATGCTTGATGGCAATCCGACACCGGTGACAAAGATTTCGCCGGACTTTCCGGCATCTCCAACGGCTTTAGCTGCTCCCGGAACAGCGACTGAAGTGAGACCCCAAATTCCGGCGATATCTCCGTGGGAGTTTAAGGCTGCGGTTGTCATTTCCTGAGCTTTACTTTGGTCTTCTCCAGGCATAAGGGTTTCGAGGAGTAGCATCTGGGGATACTCTTTTTCAATCCGGGCCTTCATGAATTTAATCCAGATATTCTGATTAGAGGCAGTGGGAGTACCAGAGACGATTAGAAATTTCCCAGCAGGCGTTTTCCCTTGTTCTTGCAGCCCTTCGATCATAATGTTGACCATCGTATCTGCAATGGCCTCATTCGAAGCCTGATTGACAAAGATCTGCCGACGAGAGTTCTCCGGACTGGCATCAGTATCCCAGGTCATGACAGTGAAGTCTTCGCGAGCCGCAGAACGTAATGTGGAGGAAATCGCATCCGGATCATTGGGAGCAACCGCCAGCACATCGAAATCCTGCGCCATCCATGTATTCAGCATTCGTACCTGATCCTCATGGATTGCAGATGTGGGACCATCGTAATGAACATGGATATTTAATTCTTCACCGGCTTCCCGAACTCCTTTACCGGTGGCTTCAAAGTAAGAGATGCCAACCAATTTGGGCATTACGCCAATTCTTAAACTCGCTTCAGGCGTCCCCGACTCTTCCATTGTTGAACTTCCCTGCTCCTTTTCGCTTGAACAGCCTAAAAACGAGGTCAGGGATATAAAACTGAGGAGCAAATAAAGCGATTTCGTGTAAGCGTTCTTCATGACAGTAAAATTCCAAACGTTTCGGTATTTCGGAAGTGCAATCCTTTCCTAATTCTATCAGAAGAGAATCACGAAAAAAGTAAGCGTTCTAGCGCCCTAAGAGTAAGATCCAGTCAGGCTGGCTTTCAATAGTCGACTTGCTCCAATCGGTAACGTCGCGAAACGAATTTTTAATCGCTTCCGCCCGACCATCCTCCACCAGTCGTTTTGGAAGTGGGATATAAAGTGTGCCGGCAGGCTTTCCTCGATAACTTCGGGACGCCAATGTCTCTTTTGTTCTGAGGTGAGCATGCTCTTCAATAAACAGACGCCGCTCTTTTAATGGAATTCCCATAGTAGGTTCGAGGAGATAGATCACATCGTCAGAGGTGGTCTGCTTGTTGAGTTGTTCAAAGAATGCTGCTGCGTCGCCAGTTCTGCTTAGTAGATCATGACGCAGCCCGTTTGAATCAGTAAGCCGCTCAGCGTATTGGGATCTAATGAAGGTCTTGTGCCCTAAGGCTGCGACGCCATAGAGTGATGGAATCAGCGTGAACGTCGCTAGCAGAAACACTGCGGGAACTCGTATTCGTAAGCTGGACGCTGCACAAGTATTCCAAAGTGCCGGCAGGAGAAGTGGTAATATGGCAATCGCAGCCGGTCTTAGAAATCGTGTATCCATATGGATGGCGCTTCCACGAACCAGAAACACGACTAATACGATACTGAATCCCAGCAGGTGGCCAATTAAGAGCGGTCTGGCTTGCTCGATGTTTGATGTAATAGACTTTTCTTTGGGGGAGGGAGGCGAGTATTTTCTTAATATCCACCAAACCAGCAGCGCTGCTGGTAAAAACAGCCATCCTTCCGAACCGTCATGATGACTACCCATCGGTGGCAGAAGATCAAGCGTAAATTTATTAAGCAATGTTCCAAGGTCGGTCATCGCGAATAGCCATGCTCCCGGGATCCAAAGGAGGGGGGTCCATTGGATGGGTGAATCGACTTGGGTTGGATTTCCTTCCGGAATCATACCGAGCCAAAAAATGAATCCGGAAATTACGCCGGCGTTGATACACCAGTTAATAAATGCGCGTTTGCTGACGCGCCCGGTATAAATTAGCCATAACCAGCCCACGCCGAATCCCACACAGCTTAAGCCGGCACTGTACTTCAATAAAACCAACATGGGAGTCATCGCCCCGGCCCCGGCTGCGAGGTATACAGAAATAAGTTTGGACTTATCCGAAACGGCAGCTTTGTAATTTAATAGAAGTATCGCAGGGAAGAACGCCCAATAGAAGAATTCACCACCATCGTAGAGATAGAAGTTAGCGTGACTATATCGAGCAGTTAAAAAACAAAGAAAAATCCAGGGTAAGGCTTTCGGGGGACAGACTAACCTGAAGAACCAAAACCAAAAGAAAATACCTAACACCCACCCAATGAAAGTTGTCCATTGAATGACTTCCCCGCTGTTGAGATTGGCTCCAATAACTGCAGCTGACTGATCAACAAGTGCAGGAATAGCTCCGTATGATGCTGGCCACCAGGTAATGGGCGAGCGTCGATCTTGAGAGAGGTCCTGTGGGTCAACTGAGGTTAGCGCTATAGGTTTTAGTTCGTCGCTGGTGGCATTGGCTAATAGATAGGTACCGACATCGGTGGCAATGGCGGGGCGTTGAGCGAATGCCGCATAGGCACTGACTCCCAGAATCAGTAAAACCGCTAACCAGGCACCCTTCTCCACCTGCTCTGATTGTGAGGTGGCGATTACTGGTTGCTCAGTATTCATTGAAGTTCTTACGATAAGAGGTCATCGAGCGGTGGCAGGTGCCCCGGGAGTTGCTGAAAGAGTGTTTTTGCAAGTTCTTCCGCAACTTTAGTAGATGCTTCAAGCTCATTAGCAGCAATTGCATCTTCAGCCGAACACACACCCAATAGTAATTGAGAGAAAACGGATTTCGACATACTTAAGAAACTCTTACCGGATTTTCCTCGAGTGACTTTTGCTGATCTAGGAGTTAGTGTCAGGGTATAAGCCTTTCCACTAAGGACAAGCCCAAGGCTTGTAGGCAGGCTTACTCTGGCCTGCTGAGCGCGATCGTTTAGTAAGTGCCGAATCTGCTTTAGTAAGGTAAGCGGATTGAATACTTTACTGAGAATCACTTCACCACCAACGACGGTACGTCGCAGGAACTCACCACCAGCATTTGTCATGAATTCATGTAATGGATCTCCGTCAGGCGCATCCAGACGAACAGGAACATCTTTTTGTTCGATGACATCGCTACAGATTCGTTCTAAGAGATCTGGAACGATATCCTCACGACTACCATCGGTCATTAATTCAAGAATGCGTCCATGTTTAACAATGGCATAACCAACGATCGCATGGTATCCACTTTCGATGGTTAGTTTCTTAGGACCATCGATGGCGACATAGACTTGTTCAAAGCTGTGGCGGTTTAGTAACCACCGCCAGGTAGCATCAGTGCGTACGATGGCACCAAACCGACCGTCTAGGTTTCGTTTGTAGAGTCGCATCAGAGCTTCTTGCTCGACATGCCTCCAGATACGAACGTTGAGTGGTTGCTGAGGTTCGGCCAGCGGATTGGTTGTTTCCGGTTCTTGTTCCAATACGTTTTGCCGCAGCAGTGAAAGAATACTGCGTGGCGATGCAACACTGTAATTATGTTGTCCACCGACGCTCCATCCTTGTTTTTGATAAAAAGAAACAGCGGGTGTGTGAAGAACACCCATGATGGCACCCTGTTCGATCATCAACTGCTCGGCTTGTTCCAGTAGTGTAGTACCAATCCCCTCTTTCCGAAATTCAGGCGCCGTGGCCATTTCGCAGATAAAGCCGACGGGTAGTTTTATATCTCCGAATTGGATATCTCGCATTTGCACACGTGCGTGACCGATGATTTGATTACCTAGTTTGGCAACAATACGATCGCGAGGTTCATATTGGGGATCTTCCAATTGGGCTGCATAATCGGTAGACGTTGGCAGTCGGAAGATATTCTGGAGAAAACGAAATATCGCGGGATGATCCCCCGCTCTGCCTGTGGTAACAGTGACTGTCCCACGCTCAAAGGCAGAATCCCCAAGAACAATTACACTGGCTTGATCTCCATCAAGCGTTATAGTTCGTCGCGT
>Ga0066378_10000831_pt1 | contig 12279 bp, 10 predicted proteins | sample Knorr_S23_td_DCM_FD_70947 | JGI IMG/M metagenome (GOLD analysis project Ga0066378, IMG submission 70947) | Marine microbial communities from Southern Atlantic Ocean transect - Knorr_S23_td_DCM_ad_71m_LV_A | ecosystem: Environmental > Aquatic > Marine > Oceanic | place: Southern Atlantic ocean...
GAAATTCCTGGAGGACCAAGGACGGTCCTCCCTGCTTGTCAATCGTCCTGAGGTATAGGATCGTCCTTACCGATAGGCTTTCCCTGCCAAACGGGCGTGTTGTCATAGTAGGTAAGTACGCGGGCTCCACTTCCGGCTACAGGCCCGGCGTCGATTTTCGGTAGCCATTTGCGCATTTGGGCAGCGACATCCGAGTGTTGGCCGACTACGTTATCCCATTCGTGCGGGTCGTTGACGATATCGTAGAGCTCTTCTTCGCCATCGACGTAGCGAATGTAGCGCCACTCTTCGCTGACGATGGAGTGATTGCCTTGGTTGTGAGAAGTTATTGCGGGCCGTTCTCGCGGGGCATTGGCGTCGACCAATTGCGGCTTGAGACTAAGTCCCTCCAGATGGTCGAGTTCGGGCAAGCCGCAGAGTTCCACGAGAGTCGGGTAGATGTCGAGCAACTCAGCGGGTTTTGTACTTACCTGTCCTTCCGTAACTCCAGGACCGGCAAAAATGAGAGGCACCCTTGTGGAGCGGCGCCACAAAGTGTTCTTGCCGGTAATGGCTTTCTCGCCGAGATGATAGCCATGATCGCTCCACAAGACCACAATGGTGTTGTCTGTGTGTCCCCCTTTGTCCAAGGCATCCAGAATGCGGCCTACTTGGCTATCGACAAAGCTCGTTGAAGCGAGGTAGGAGCGCACGAGGTTGATCTGCTGGTCGTTTTCATCGATCCAAAGCTTTCGCGGTTCCGGCAGGCTCCAATGTATCCACCAAGAGGATCGCGGAGTATCGTCGCGGTCCCCTTCCGGCATGGGCGGGAGTATGGAGCTATCTTCTGGATACAGGTCGAACCACTTTTGAGTGGCGTAGCAAGGAACGTGGGGAAGGAAAAATCCGGCAGCCAGGAAAAAGGGCTTATCGTCGGGCATCTCTTCGATCATGCGGACCGCTTGGGAAGCGACGTCGTAGTCGCCTTTGGTCGAATCGTCATTGTTGTCCGGCCAAACTCCCCAGTCCATGAGCGGATGATTGCCGAAAGGAGTTTCCGGGATGAGCTTTTTCGGCGGTCTAGAGCCGACGCCGCCGCGTGATCCCCAATGCTCGAATTCGGGGTTGGGCTCATCGGCTGGTTGCGAGCGAATGCTGTGATAGATCTTGCCGTTGGAGTAGGTCTGATAACCGTTGGCCTGGAAGTGCTGAGGTAGAGATACGAGATCGGCCCACTGGGGTACGTTGCGAAACCAGGGTCGCAGTCCGTGGATGCCAGTCGTGCTTGGCCTCAGACCTACCATGAGGCTGGTTCGAGACGGATTGCAGAGAGGGGCCTGGCAGTGGGCGTTATTCATCAACGTGCCCCGCTCCGAGAGCTTGTCGATGTGAGGCGTCTGCACTTTGGGATGAAAATCCATGCAGCCGATCCAGTCATTTTGGTCGTCGATCGCTATGAACAAGACGTTGGGCTTATCGGTGGCTCCCAAGTGAGACATGGCCAGGACGAAAACGATTGGGGGTACGATATTTTTCACGACCGAGATTAGATCCCGAGGGATCTATTGGGGCAACTCCAAAGCCCGTATAGAAAAGCTGGCCAGAAACTCCCTGTATCAGATCTCGGCGATCAAACGGGATCGATCATTCCCGTGTTCTTGGTCTCCTTGGGTGCGATGCAAAAAGGAGCGATCACATAGCCTTGGGCAAAACGAATCCTGTTTTCGGCCGTGGATTAGATGTGCGGCGCGAGGATCTCTTCATTGCCTTGGCAACCAAGTTCACCGTATCCCAAATCGTCGGCGACGAGAAGCACGGTGTTCGGTTTTTCGGAGCCGGAAGTATCAATTTGAGCCCAAACGCTTGGGAAGAACGCGAATGCCAGAAGTGGAAAGAGATGCTTTTTGAGATCCATTTTATCGATACACTAGACCTAGGATAGATCTACTTGAGCTCTTTCAAGTGGACGTTACGAAACCAGACATTGTGTCCGTGGTCTTGGAAACCGATGTTCCCGGTTCGCGGAAGATCCTTGAGAGCAGTTCGGAATTTGTTTTTCGAGCCATCTGGATTCTGTCTAGGCGTTGTCCAGCGATCGAGATTCGCATTGACGACGCGCTCGCCGTTGAGGGTTATTTGAATCACAGGGCCTTTGCATCGAATAACGATGCGGTTCCATTCCATAGCTGGTTTTACCGCGTTGACTGAAGGCACAACGGCATCGTACAAGGCCCCGCAATCGTGGGAGTCGATTTCGCTTTTGCCATAAGAGTCAATGAGCTGAATCTCGAATCCTCCTTGAACGGGGTTTTGCGGATCGCTGCGAACGAATATCCCACTGTTGCAGTGGGGGCGGAGCTTGAATTCTAGGTCGAGGACAAAGTCGCCGTAAGTCCCTTCCGTCCAGATGGATCCTCCCTTCAACTCTCTTCCAAGAGTTCCGTTCTTGGTATTAACTTTCCAGACGGTTTCGGGCAGATTCTCTGGCAGGTAAAACCATCCATTGAGAGACTTTCCGTCGAAAAGGGCTTTATAGCCCTTGGGTGGGTTTGGGGCGGCCGTAAGAACGGTCAATGCCAGAAGAGCAAGACCGAAGGCCAGGTGGGGAACTGGGTGAGTTTTCATGAGGAAGGTGATAGGCTCCCAGCAGAGTTTTGTCACGGAAGTTTCTCTTCTGACTCTAGCGAAGAGGATTCTCGTACCAGATGACGCCTAGATTGTCACGTTCTTCACAGGTGAGGACATCTAGGTCCCCGTCGCCATCCAGATCGATCGTTTCTATACGATCGAATTTCACGCCTTCGATTGTCCCGCTGATATCCATAGCTGACCACTCGCCTCGATTATCCTTCTGTATCCAGAAAACGCCGCTAGCTTCCTCAGAGTGCTCGCAAGTTGCGACGATATCGCTTTGCCCATTCTGATCGATATCTCCGATGGCCACAGCCTTGCCAGTGCCTGTCCCGGAAGAGAAGGGTAGGCTGGTTTCTTTCCATGAAGGGGTTTCGGAAGGCAGGCGAATCGCCGCCACGAAATCACCCCCCCTGACGGCGGCGACAATGTCCTCGAGTCCATCCCCATTGATGTCTCCAGTATCCAAAAACATCACTTCTTTGCCAGAACCCGCGATGTATCGTCTTGGCCAATGAAAGTCGGCAGCTTTCTTGGGACCTGGATTCTCTAGCCACCAAATTCCTGTGTCGGATCCTTTCCGATCGGACAGGAGGATATCCTGATCGCCATCGGCATCTATGTCTTTAGATTTCAATGACATAATCCATCCGGCGGCGCATAGTTTTCTCAGTCGCCATGAGTCGAGGCCTGAGCCAGGTGGAGGAGCTTGCAGCCAGCAAATTTGGCCGGCCGCTCCTTTGGAACCGAGTACCAGGTCATCTCCGCCAATTCCGTCGATTTGCATTGGAAGGGCGAACATCCATTGGCTTCTGTTAACGGTTGCGGGAAAGGGTAGGGTCTTCCATTCCGACTCCAAGCTTAGCGATACGGGTGGTGGGGGAGCGATGTGGGCATAGACGGTTCGTTCTTTGCCTTCCGTGGAGGAGACCACGTCCAACCTTCCATCGGAGTTCAGGTCGACAAATACCGCGTCTTCCGGCGACTTTATGCTTCCCACGATTACTTTGGGCCAAGCGTCTCGCGCTTTCTCAAATCCAGGATTTATATAGATGCTCACCCGCCCTCCTTCTTCCCATCCGGTGGTAAGATCCCAAAGCCCATCCCCATTAATATCCGCGACGCGGATGCCATCGGCTCCGCGGGAACTCGAATCGATCTCATGGCGGACCCACGGTTCGCCCAAAGGTGGGCCAAAGGTCTGGGCCAAAGTCGTCGGAGCTAAGAGAATTGCCGCTATTGGGCAAGTTCCTATCAAGGAAAGAAGTGTAGCCAAGGATCTCACAAGCTTCAAATCTAGAGTTTTTGCGCATTGATAGAAGCTTGAAACTCGGTTTGCCACCAAGAGTGATTGCCTCCTAGGAGGAGATCCCAATAGTCGGAAAATGATCCGTTTTCCGAGGCAAACCCCGAAATCGAGACCCTCAGATTCTAATTTCAGATGGGCGAGGCAATTGATTTGCCTAATTTCAGTATTGGCTTCCGTTCAGGCGGTCGAACCTAAGCCGAATATTCTGCTGATCCTCTCCGACGACCATAGCGTTCCCCACGTAGGCTGTTACGGAAATGCGGATTTCCTGAAATACAATATCACCCCTAATTTAGATGCTTTCGCGGGGCAAGGTATGCGATTCAATCGGGCCTACACAGCCGCTCCGCAATGCGCGCCTTCGCGAGTTTCGATTTTCGCCTCTCAGTCGCCAGTAAAGCTTGGCGTCACCCGCTTTGCTCAACCAGCGCGAGCGGCTGTCCCTTTTTTCACCGATGTTCTTCGCGAAAATGGTTACTGGGTAGGACTGGATGGGCGACACCAGCATTTGGACGGACGAAATCGGGAAGCAGCCCACATCGATGAAGTTTTGGTCCGGGAAGGTATGCGTAATCTAGATACGCGATTCGACCACTTCGTCCGAGCTGCTCGTACGCGGGGAGAGGATCTCGAAAAAGTCGATCAGATGGTCGCTTCGGCATTGGACTCGGTTCCGGAAAAAAAACCCTTTTTTCTCTATTTCGGTTTTAATCAGCCCCATAGGAGATTCGGGCCAGAGCATGAAGGGATCGATCCGAGCACTCTAAGCCTTCCTCCGGACTGGCCGGATACGCCCGAGGTGAGATTAGACTACGCCCGTTACATAGACGACGTTCGTGAGCTCGATTACGGATTTGGCAAGATCATGGATTGGCTTGAAGCCCAGCAGTTGAAGGAGAATACCCTGGTCGTGTTTATGGGTGACAATGGCGAAGCGCTCTTGAGGGGGAAGGGAACGCTTTTGGATCGGGGCACGCATGTTCCGCTAATCATTCGTTGGCCCGGAATGGCCCAACCCGGATCCGAGAGTGACTTGCTTATCAGTGGAATCGATCTGGCCCCCACGCTTTTGCAAGCAGCAGGCGTGTCTGTTGCGGAGGAAATGGACGGTGTGAGTTTCCTCCCGGAGTTGCTCGGGCGATCCATGGAGGGCCGCGAATATTTGTATGCGGAGCGCGGATGGCATTGGGGCCCCATTACGCGTACGGATGGATTGGACTTTGCTCGGTCTGTTACATCGAATCGATACCGGCTGATTTACAATGTTTTGCCTGACAGAAGCTATACCCCGGTGGACATGCCGGGATCCGAAGCTTGGATTTCGATCCATGCTGCTCGGGCGGGTGGAAAGCTATCGGAGCTCCACGAACGACTGTATTTTCAGAATCCCAGACCCATCGTGGAGCTTTACGATTTGGAGAAAGATCCCTACGAACTGGACAATTTGGCAGAGAACCAAGCCTACGCTGAAATAGTGGATCAGCTCCAAAAACGGCTAGAGGCTTGGATGATCAGCCAACACGATTACTTGCCTTTGCCCTCGCACGCTTTGCAAAACCAGAAGGATAGGCGTCTCTAGGGCAATTTGAAGGTAAATCCGTTGACATTCGTGAACAAGGGATGAAGCTACGGCAGGAGAGTGGAGAATCATCCGCTTCCAAGACACCACGATAGGCTCCTCCAAGTGTCCTCACCCCGTTTACCCACAATAACGAATTTCTATTACAAACTATAGGATAGTTTGCGTTAATGCGCAGGCATTCTAGGCTGATCAAAGTACTAGGAAAACGGCGGCGATCCGGGAAACCGGGTCGTCGCTTATTTTTTAGAAGGCCCTGGCTATGTTGGAATCGATGATGGCAATAGATAGAACAGTCCTAAACCTTGTTGCTGAAATTCTCATCCAACGCAGTGGAAGGTTTGGCCCGGAACGTATTCATCAGATGAAATGATTGGCTCCGAAAAGAAAGTAGTTCCAGTGACCGGATCTGCGACGGGCGTCGGCAGAGCCTGCGCGGTGAAATTCGCCTCGAATGGCTTAAATGTCGTGGTTAACTACCCCGGCACCGACAAGAAGGAAGCGGAATAAACCGTTGGTCTTGTCGCGAAGCAAGATGGCAAGGCCTTACTCGCCAAATGCGATGTAAGTCTTGATGAGGAAGTGGTGGCCATGATTGCCGACATTGAAATGGCCTTTGGCCGCTTGGATGTTGTCGTCAACGCCGCGGGATTAACCCATTTTGTACCTCACGAAGATCTGGATAGCCTTTCCGAAGTCCAATGGGATGAGACCTTCGCGGTTAATGCTAAAGGTCCGTTTTTCGTGACTCGAGCCGCTGTTCGATTACTTCGGCAGCAAGAATCGGCCGCGGTGGTCAACGTGTCTTCGGTGGCGGGAATTTCCGGTTCCGGCTCTTCCATAGCTTATTGTGCCAGTAAGGGAGCTTTGAATACGTTGACTAAACCTTTGGCCAGAGTCTTGGCTCCAAAAGTTCGTGTAAATGCCGTTTGCCCGGGCCCGATCGACAGTCGGTGGATGCGGAAGGGGATGATCGAGGATCAGGTTCAAGAAAAAGTGGCTGGCATACCGATACCAAGGTCATCCGCTCCGGAAGATATCGCTGAGGCCGTATTTTATCTGGCGAATCGGACCGATATGACGACGTGGCAAATTCTAGTGGTGGACGGCGGGCGAACGATGTAGCGGCTTAATGGAGGGCAGTGAAACTTTAGGGTATATCAGACCCTCGGCTTCCAGTCTTTACTGTATGAGCGGCCCCAGAGCCTTCGAGCTCGGGTATTGTTGCGGATATGTCCTGTTTTAGGATCTACCTCCAAAACGGATTGAGTCCGGTAAGCGATGTTGCCAAGATGGCACCACTGCGTGCTTTTCTGTCCTTCTTCGATATCCTGGTTTAGGGCTGCGCCGTCGCGAATGGCATCGCAGTGATTTTGAAAGTGAGGAACGTCGCCAGGCGTGCCTTCGCGTTCTTCAACAAGCATCCCTTCCGTGTCGTAGACCTTGTATCCGGAAAAATCGAAGGCCATGGTGCCGCCATCGCAATAGAAAGAACAGAATGCGAGGTCTTCATTTTTGCGTCTCAAGCAACTGCTACCGTCCCAGGTAGCTCCTTTGTCGCCAAAGTCGAATTGGGCGACGGCCGTATCGGGAGATTCCTGATCGTCATCGAAGTGATAGCGTCCGCCTAAGTAGGTTACCTTGGTAGGGTAGTCGACCCCGAGTCCCCAGCGAGCCAAGTCGAGGGCATGGACGCCGTTGTTGATAAGCTCGCCTCCCCCGTAGTGCCAAACCCAATGCCAATTGTAGTGGACGAGATTATCTTGATACGGACGCCGGGGAGCGGGTCCTTGCCAAAGTTCGTAGTCGATATGGGATGGGGGCGTGGCTCGCTTGCCTTTGCCGATCGAACCGCGGGCATTGTTATACCAAGTACGGGCGAATCGGACTTCGCCGATTAATCCGTCTCGTAGTTTGGCCATTCCCTCGATCATCGATTGGTAGCTTCTGCGTTGGGTTCCGAGCTGGACCTTTCTGTCATGCTTGCGGGCCGCTTCCACGATCCATTCGGCTTCCTGTGGATCATAGCTTCCGGGCTTTTCGACGTAGACGTGCTTGCCGGCCTGGCAGGCGAGGATTGATGCGGGAGCATGCCAGAAATTTGGGGCCGCGATGGATAGAATGTCTACCGAGGGATCGTCGAGAATCTCGCGAAAGTCGGTAACGCCCTTGGCTTTGGCCGATTGACCCGCATTGGCGACGTTAACGCCCTCTGCCATGCGGGTTTGATCGACATCGCATATATAGGCGATTTCCACGTCGGGCACGGCTTGAAAACCGCGTACGTGGGCCATTCCTCGTTTCAGCCCCATGACGCCGACTCGCAGCTTTCGCGAGGGCGATCCTTGGGCTTGAATATTGGGAAAGGCGGCGTAGGAGACGGCGCCGATGGCGGTGGCCTGTTTCAAGAATGAGCGGCGAGTGAAGGGCGATGCAGCCATAATTCAAGGGGTCGGAATTTTGTGCGATATTCAGTATGATCATCTATCGAGCTGGGGAGTGAGCCACAAGGAAAATGGCTTATGGTAAAGTCTCAACGCTTGTCAGCCGCTTGGCCAGGACTAAGCTGCTGTTCAATGACCCTAATCCGAGCCCTATCCATACTTCTGTTCATATTGATTTCGAGCGTAACTGCCCGTGCTGATCAGGAGGCGCCACCTCGCATCCTATTAATCGGAGATTCCATCTCCATTGGCTACATGCCCTTCGTCTCCAAGATGTACGAAGGGCGAGCCGAAGTCTCGCGCAATCCCGGAAATGCCCAGCATACGGGTACCGGGTTGGAGAAATTGGACGAATGGCTGGGAGACGCGAATTGGGACCTAATTCATTTCAATTGGGGACTCCATGATCTGTGCTACCGGCACCCAGATAGCCCGAATCAAGGGCGGCGCGACAAGGAACGCGGATTCCTGACAACCACCCTTGAGCAGTACGAAACGAATTTGGATACGCTCGTCCAAAGATTGAAGCAGACGGGGGCTCGGCTCGTTTGGGCAAATACGTCCTATGTCCCCGAGGGAGAACTTGGGCGGAAGAAGGGAGACGAACTGAGGTATAACGCTGTCGCCGAGAAGGTCATGAAACGCTACGGCGTGCCCACCAATGATATCCGATCGCTCACGGCATCCTTCCCAGGGAATCGATTTAGAGCCCCGGGAGACGTGCATTACACGAAGGAGGGGTCCCAGGCTATTGCCCTTCAGGTGGCAGATGCCATCGATCGAGCCATGCCTGAGCTGGTATTCAAGGTCGGTATGATAGGATTGGATACGTCGCATGTCGTGGCTTTTACCAGCCGATTCAACAATCCAGACCACGCGTCTCATGTACCGGGAGCCCGAGTAGTGGCTGCTTACAAAGGCGGCAGTCCGGATATCCCATCGAGCGCGGATCGGATCGATGGGTTCACCAATACCTTAGTGGATGATTATGGTGTGACGCTTTACGACTCAATCGAGGAGCTTTGCCAAAACGTGGAAGTTGTTCTGCTGGAAAGCGTGGATGGTCGGCCCCATTTGGAGCAAGTTATCCCTGTGATTGAAGCGGGACTACCCGTGTTTATCGATAAGCCAATCGCGGGATCGCTTAAGGACGCGATTGAGATCTATAAACTGGCCCAAAAGCATGACGTTCATTGCTGGAGTTCTTCCTCCCTACGGTTTTATCCGGGAGTGGTGGACGTGGCAAAAGCGAAGAAGGGCGATTTGAAGGGCGCGTTTTCTTACGGCCCGGCCTCCATTGAGCCTACCCATCCTGACTTCTTCTGGTATGGCATTCATCCCACGGAAGCCTTATTTACGGTCATGGGAACAGGGGTCTCTACGGTGACGCGCACGTTTACGCCGGACAATGACGTCATCACCGGAATTTGGGATTCGGGAGCTGTGGGAGTGGTCTATGGGATACGGAATTCAAAACGAGCTTACAAAGTGACCGCCTTTGGCACGGACGCGATCGTCGAACAGGAACGAGGGGGCGATTACACGCCTATGCTCAGAGAAATCGTCAAAGGGTTCCGCACTGGGGAGGCTCCGGTTTCGCTGGAAGAAACCATCGAGATCTATGCTTTTATGGAGGCGGCTGACGAGAGCAAGCGGCGCGGCAGCGTCCCGGTATCCGTGGAAGAGGTGCTGCGGATGAATGGCTGGGAACGCTAGCTGGGAAAAAGCACATGAAACGGTTTTTTGGCGCCTTCTTCGTTTTGGGCCCAGACTCCCAAAGCTCCCGATGCGGCGTTGCTCAGCAACTGCGGGGACGGAAGCCGTTGGTTCGGATCTCTGCTAGGGAGGACCGGCTCGGTCCTCCACATTCGTATTTTGGAGGATCGGGCCGATCCTCCCTCCCTTCGCAAATGCCCAACAGTACTTCTTGGAGAATTTTGTTGGCGATTGTAGCGTTCTCTTTAACTGCTGCCTCCGCTCCAGGAACAAAGCCGAACATAGTGGTCATTTTGGCGGACGATGCTGGATACGCCGATTTCGGATTCACGGACGGGGCCCTTGTCCCCACTCCAAATCTCGACCGTCTTGCCGCGAGCGGAATCGTTTGCCAGCAAGGCTTCGTGACGGCTTCCACCTGTACGCCATCGCGAATGGGGCTGATGTCCGGACGCTATCAGCAAAAATTTGGGGCTGAGTGTAACGTGCCGACTCATCCAACATCTGGATACACTGAAGCAGATTTGGGCTTGGATACCGAAGAGCAGACCTTGGGGGACGTAATGCAAAAGCGGGGGTACCGGACGATCGCCATTGGAAAGTGGCATCTGGGAGAGTTGCCAAAGTACCACCCGATGAATCGGGGATTCGACGAGTTTTACGGCTTCCTGGGTGGCTCCCGTACTTATTGGCCCTCGGACAGGCAGGGCTTCGGGAAGAAAATGCGACGCGATTGGACCCCCATCTATGAAGCTGAAGAGATTTCCTACCTAACGGATGATTTAACCGACGCCGCCTTGGGATTTATTGATCGGAATCAGAAGAATCTATTCTTCATCTATCTAGCCTACAACGCGGTGCACGGCCCATTCGAAGCGAAGGAAGCGGATCTGGATCGCTCGCCAGATTTGCAACCTAGGAACCGGCGTTTAGCTGCAGCCATGACGCTATCTTTGGATGAAAACGTTGGCCGTCTTCGTTCTCAGCTGGAGTCGCTGGGATTACTCGAAAATACGCTCATCGTATTTCTCAATGACAATGGGGGCACACCCGGTGGAGCCCATTCCAACGGAGCGCTTCGCGGTCACAAGGGAAGCTATTGGGAAGGCGGCATTCGGGTGCCCTTCGTTGTTTCTTGGCCGGCTCGACTTCCAATGAGCGGAAGATTCGACCACCCGGTCTCTTCTCTGGATCTGATGCCGACCTTTGTTTCTGCAAGCGGAGGCAGCTTGGACGCATTTTCAGAAATGGATGGCGTGGACTTGATTCCTTACCTGACGGGAGAACGACCCGGCGCCCCGCATGAGGCGATTTTCTGGCGATTCTGGAGAGTAGCGGTTGCTCGGGAAGGACCTTGGAAGCTGATACGCGTAGCCGAAGATCCGCTACAAGAAAGTCGGGCCCTGCTATCCCCATTGATATTGGTCAACCTCGATAGCGATCCAGGAGAAACAACCAACTTGGCTGGAAGATATCCTGAGAAGGCGAGAGAATTGGTAAAGAGGCTAGAAGAATGGGAAGCAAAGCTATCGCAACCCCGGTGGTACGATGGCCGGGATTGGCAACACTGGCAGGAAGAGCAAGTGAAGAATCACCGGATGGGTGAGTAATAAGACGCTCACTACCTCTAGCCAAAGTCCATGGGCGGTCGTGTTGGCTGAACGTCTAGGGCCTGCTCGACCTTGTGGCCCAGGGCGATGATTTTGTCCTCTTCGAAGAGGCGACTCCAAAAGCCGACGCTGTAGGGGAGATTGGCGGTCTCATCGTCGCTGACGTTCTCCTCTTCGAAGGCCCCCCTGATCGGGCGAACGTCGTGGGCGCATGGTAAGGTTAAATGTGGGTATCCGGCAAAATTCGAGATGTGGAGCATGCCCTGGGAGAAATTTTCTCCTAAGATGATGTCGACCGATTGGAATACTTCATCCATTTTACCCATTAGAGTTCTCCGCATGCGATCAACTTGCAAATAGTCGATCGCGGAAATCATTCGAGCCTTCCTCCACGTGTTGGGCCAGGCTCGATCCAATTGCCACCGTAATTCATCGTCGCGGTTACCAAGGGTGATTTCTTCGAAGGCCGCTGCTGCCTCGGCCTCCAATTGCAGCGGCAAGGTTCGATAGTCGAAGTCCGGCAGCGTTATCTCACTTACCTGAGCTCCGAGCGATTCGACAGCATCCAGAACTTGGCGGTTAAGCTCGTACGAGAGTGAATCAATAAAACTAGATGGATCGTACCCCACCTTCAATTGGGAGAGATCTAGGTCGGTATCGTAGGCGAAATTCGTGGCAATAGATGCAGGATCCTTGGAATCGAATCCGTTGATCGCGTCGAGTACGATTGCCGTATCTTCAACTGAGCGACAGATCGGGCCGATCTTGTCCAAGCTCCAGCACAAGGTCATTCCACCGCTTCGGCCCACTCTGCCGAAAGTGGGGCGCAGGCCGACTGTTCCGCAGCGAGCAGAAGGGCTGATGATCGAGCCGAGCGTTTCGGTTCCGATCGAAAAGGCGCAAAGGCCTGCTGCCGTAGCCGAAGCCGAGCCCGCGCTGGACCCGGAGGAGCCCTCTCTGGGTTCCCAGGGATTGCGGGTAACACCGCCGTACCAAATATCTCCATACGCA
>Ga0066378_10000832_pt1 | contig 12277 bp, 10 predicted proteins | sample Knorr_S23_td_DCM_FD_70947 | JGI IMG/M metagenome (GOLD analysis project Ga0066378, IMG submission 70947) | Marine microbial communities from Southern Atlantic Ocean transect - Knorr_S23_td_DCM_ad_71m_LV_A | ecosystem: Environmental > Aquatic > Marine > Oceanic | place: Southern Atlantic ocean...
TTCCGCGCAGCCAAGGCGCGCGTTAAGAACGCGAGGGTGTGAGGCCGCGCCTCACACCCTCGCTCCTTTTTACTGTCCTGCTGCGCTCTCTCCGAGCGCACCGCCTAGATCAGTCTTCCAGCTCGTTGACGCGGAAGCGATCCTTCAGGCGGTCGATGAGGCGCGCGTGGATCTTGCACACGCGAGACTCAGAGAGATCAGTGAGCTGTCCGATCTCCCGCATCGGGAGACCCTCCCAATACTTGAGGTAGATGATCCGGTACTCCTGATCAGAGAGCTTGCTCGCCACGAGGCGCAAGATCTCTGTCCGGGAGAGCTGCTCACCCGGCGCATCAGCCTCAGCGTCTGCGACGACCTCGAGGGTGGGGATCCCGTCATCGGCTCCCTCACCTGAGGGCATAGATCCGGTCGGAGCCCCCGGGAGTCCGACGCCAAAGACTTGGAGGTAGTAGTCGAGGGCCATGCCCATCGCCTCAGCGACCTCCTCGTCGTTGGGCTCCCTGTTCAACTCACGCCGGAGACGCTCAAGGGTGCGCTTTTGAAGCTCAAGGCGGTGCCGCCAAGGCCGCGGGAGCCAATCCTGCGTGCGCAGCTCGTCGAGGAGCGCGCCCTTCACACGAAGCTCGCAGTAGGACTCAAAGCGCACGCCGCGCTCGGGGTCGAAGCCGGCGATCGCGCTCATGAGCCCAAAGCTCGACGCCGTCGCGAGGTCGCCACGATCAACACTACGAGGTAGGCGCGCTGCGAAGCGACGCGCGATCTCCCGGATCAGGGGCTGGTAGTGCTCGACGAGGGCGTTGCGGTGCTCGTCACACTTGTCTTCGCGGTAGACAGCCCAGAGCTTCTCAGCGATCTCTTGGCGCTTGGCCTTCGCTGCTTCAGGGGAGAGGGGCTTCTCAGGTTCAGCTGCAGACTCCCCCCCTACGACATCTGCGGCTTTGACGCCTAGCTTCGGCTCTTTGACGGCCGCCTTGGTCGCGGCGCCCTTGGGCTTGGCCTTCTGTGGTTTTGAACTCAAAGCGAGGGGACGAAGAGAGAGTGGGGTGGGGACGGACCGTTGGGTTGCGGGTCCAGGGAACTCTTGAATACGGATTACGAGTCCCCGTTCAAGCCCCACAAGCAACTCAGGGGAGCCTCTCTCACGCAGCGCAGAGGGAGCCCTGCAGCCTTATGCGTCTATTCTGCAAATAGCGTGTGAATTCTGCGGATAAGGAGTCATCTCTACGCACGCCCCATCTACGGGAATTCTTTGAGAATTTGCTTCCTCGGCGCTCGCTCCGTCCCGTCAAACAACCCGTGCCGACAAACAGCGCAGTCAGGAGTGATCAGTTCAAGGTGGCCAGCACCGCGACCTCTGCTGCGCGCATCTCTGCTCGCGGGCCCTCTTCGTGATCATCCATCCCGCATAGGTGCAGTGCTCCGTGGACAACGTAGAGGAGGAGCTCTGCGCGCGGGGCTTCGCCGCGCTCGCTCGCGACTGCGCGCGCCCGATCGGCGCTGACGTAGACCTCAGCCTCAGGGTCCGCCTCTCCCTCCGCTTGGGTGTAATCGAAGGCCATCACATCCGTCACGGTCGGGTCATCTAGGTACTGCTCATGCATGGCCTGCAGAGTCGGGTCGTCGACAAAGATCACATCCACAGCGAGCCCAGGCCTGCCCGCGTGAGAGAGAGCCGCATGGACGGCGCCGATCACCTCTGCATCACTGAGCTCTGGAACCTCGACCGCCCGGGACACGCGTACGGGCTCTGAGCCTCGCGGCTCAGGGGCCTCAGGAGCGGCCACCGCTCTCCTCGCCTTGGCCAGCCTTGGCCGGCGGGGGGCCCTCATAGGCGCGCACGATGTTCGCCACCAGCGGGTGACGGACGATGTCTCGCTTGTCGAGCTCAGCGACTCCAACCCCTTGGAAGCCTCGCAGCCTTGAGACCGCGTCCAAGAGCCCGCTCTTTTGCGAGCCGACGAGGTCCGTCTGAGTCGGGTCCCCCGTGACAACCATCTTCGAGCGCTCTCCCAGCCGCGTGAGGAACATCTTCATCTGGCCCACGGTCGCGTTCTGCCCCTCGTCGAGGATGACGAAGGCGTCAGAGAGCGTGCGGCCGCGCATGTAAGCGAGCGGCGCGATCTCAATGACGTTGTTCTCTTCCAAGCGGGCGACGTCATCAGCATCCAAGAGCGTGTGGAGCGCGTCATAGATAGGTCGCATGTAGGGGTCGAGCTTGTCTTGTAGATCACCCGGCAAGAAACCGAGGTGCTCTCCAGCCTCAACCACAGGCCGTGTGATGATCAGGCGCTGCACCTCGCCGGTGCGCAGCCCAGCGACGGCCGCCGCCACAGCGAGGAAGGTCTTGCCAGTGCCGGCTACCCCGAGCGCGAACACGAGGTCTCTGCTCGACATGAGGTCGAAGTAGGCGCGCTGATTCTCCGTGCGCGGCTCAACCGGGCGGCTCCTCAGCGCTCGCGCCGCGACCCGGCTAGGGGGCGGCGGAGCGCTCGCTCTGCGCGGCGCGGCGCGAGTCACGAGCGGCTGCTGCTCTGGAGTCGTGAGGCCGCTCGATCCTCCCATGAGGATGCTCTCGACCTCTTGAACTTCGAGCTCGCGACCCTTGCGCGCTTTACCGAGGAGGTGCTCGATGCGCTCCCGCGCTTCACCGACACAGCTGTCCTCTCCCTTGATACGGATGTTCCCACGTCGCGTGAAGAGCTCGATCCCCAGGGCTTGCCGCAACAGCTTCGCGTAACGGTCATAGGGGCCTAAGACGAGGATGGCCTCGTCGTTGGAGCGCAGGGGGATTGTGATCTCGGTCAAGGTCTTTGGCTCTCGAGGTGTTGGTCTCTGTTCAGGATCCTCACTCGCCGTCAGGCTCCCGTCAAGGCGAGCCAGATGGCAACTGGGATGGTGAGGAAGAAGCTATCTAAGAGATCGAGGAAGCCTCCTGAAGGGCCAAAAGTCGTCCCCGAGTCTTTCACCCCGCTCCTGCGCTTCACCCAGCTCTCGAGGAGGTCTCCAAGCTGTGCGGCGAGATTCATCAGCGCCCCTACGAGCGCACCTCCTGCGGGGCTCACTGCCTCTCCAGGGAGCACGCCCCAGTGAGCGAGAGCGACCCCTGCGCCCACTCCGCCTAGGAGCGAGCAGGCGAAGCCCTCCGTAGTCTTACCGGGGCTAAGCCTAGGCAGAGGGTGATGCTTTCCGAAGAGGCTCCCGCCGAAGTAGCCGAAGATGTCACCGATCTTAGAGAGCAAGATCAGGCTGATGAGCCCAGCCTGTCCCAGCTCGGCGTGAAGGAGGGCGAGGCAGGCAAGCGCGGGCACAAACCAGAGCGCTCGGACACTATCGGCCAAGATGTCACGAAGCACCTGACGTGCTCCGCTAGGACGCAGGGAGAGGATGACAACGACAGACCAAGCCGCAGCGGTCGCGACTCCCAGCCGATCCATCGGGACGCTGCCGATCAAGAGCGCGACGACCAGACACATAGGGACGAGCGCGATCCGATCGAGCTGCTCAGAGAGGGCCCGTGAGAGGGCTGCACCAACGAGGCCTGCAGCGAGGGCAACGGTCACCACATGAGTGAAGCTCTCCCCGGTGAGCGCCGGGCTTTCGCCCTCACCCGAGTGCGCGCGCAGGACCCCTAGAGCAGCCAACATCGCCGCCGCGCCTGCAGCCCCCAAGCTCCAGAGCGCGCAGCGCGGCGTCTTCGCGGCCCGCGCGGCCTCGATCATCGAGCCCAAGAGCAAGAGCGCTGAGAAGCCATGAACCAAGAACGGGCCTGAGCTCCCGCCGACCAGCGAGATCAAGCCCGCCGTGCCAAGTGCGATCGACCCTCCGACGATCGTCCGACGCAAGATCTTCTGAGCTCGAGTGGGACTCTTAGGGGCGCCTTCTTCGTCCATGAGCTCCCGCCGCACGCCTCAGGCGCCGGCGCTGTCCTCCCCGACGACCTCACGCTCATTGCCGACTAAGCCGCCGAACTTTCGGCGACGCTTCGCGTAGGCGTGGATGGACTCCATCAGCTCCGCCTCTCTAAACTCCGGCCAGCACCGCTCCGTAACGTAGAGCTCTGCGTAAGAGGCCTGCCACAGCAGGAAGTTGGAGAGCCGCATCTCCCCCGCTGTCCGGATCAGAAGGTCCGGGTCCGGGGTCAGGGGGTCGTAGAGGTAGGACCTCAAGGTCTCGTCATCAATTCTGTCCGGATCGAGGGCGCCCTCGCGGACGTCGAGCGCGAGCTGTCGCGCCGCCTCAGCGAGCTCCGTGCGACTCCCGTAGCTGAGTGCCAAGCGCAAGAGCATCCCGTCGTTCTCGCTCGTCAGCTCCTCAGTCTTACGCAGCTCATCGAGCGCGGCAGCCGGCAGATCGTCCAAGCGCCCGAGGCCGCTCAAGCGCACCCCGTTCTTCATGAGCAACCTGCGCTCCCTGACGAGGAACACCTTCAGGAGGCGCATCAACTGTGAGATCTCAGCCTCAGGTCGCTTCCAGTTCTCAACGCTGAAGGCGTAGAGCGTGAGGCTCTGAACCCCCATCCTCGCGCAGCTCGTCACCACCTCACGGACGCTCTCCACTCCAGCTCTGTGACCGAAGACTCTCGGCTGAGAGCGCTTCTCTGCCCAGCGACCGTTGCCGTCCATCACGACAGCGATGTGCTCGGGGAACGGCCCGTCCAGCTCAGGTCGGACGATTTCAGGGCGGGGGGTCACGAGCTCACAGACCTCTGGGGATGACCTGATCTCGCTCAGGGCCGACGGAGAGCATGAGGATGGGAGCGCCGACACGCTCTTCGACCCACTCAACGTAGGAGCGGGTCGCAGCGGGCAGCTCCTCGTACTTCCGAACACCAGAGATGTCCTCCTGCCAGCCGGGGAGCTCTTCGTACTGCACCTCTACAGCGTCGAGGTCTGTGCACCCCACAGGCCACGTCAGCGTCTCCTCGCCGTCCACCTTGTAAGAGGTCCCTACACAGATGGTCTCGAACGCGTCGAGCACGTCGAGCTTGGTCATGATCCAGCCGTCGGCGCCGTTCAAGTCCAGCGCGTAGCGGACTGCGACGCTGTCAAACCAGCCGCAGCGCCGCGGGCGGCCGGTCGTCGCGCCGAACTCATGCCCAGCGGTTCCGAGCCGCTCACCAGCCTCTTCGTGGTCCTCAGAGGGGAAGGGCCCCTCCCCCACGCGAGTGCAGTAAGCCTTCGCGATCCCGATCAAGCGGTCCACGTGCTTCGCCGGGAAGCCAGCCCCTGACGGAATCCCGTTCGCCCCAGTATTTGAAGAGGTCACATAAGGGTAAGTCCCGTGGTCGATGTCGAGCATGACTCCTTGCGCGCCTTCGAAGAGCAGGCTCTTCCCCTCTGCGTGAGCCTCACGCAAATAGGCGCCGGTGTCACAGACGAAGGGGCGCAAGCGCTCGCCAACAGCCACGTACTTCTCGACCTGCTCCTCAAGCTCTAACCCGTCTGCCTCATGGACGTTGGTGAAGAGCGCGTTCTTCTCCAGGAGTGCTGCCGAGAGCCGCTCGCGACAACGTTCAGGCTCCAAGAGGTCAGAGACCCTCAAGCCTGTCCTCGAGGCCTTGTCCGCATAGCAGGGACCGATGCCGCGCCCGGTCGTGCCGATGCGACCGCCCCCACGCCATGTCTCGGAGAGGCCGTCGAGCTTCCGGTGATGATCGAGGATGACGTGTGCGTTCGTGGCGAGTCGCAAGGTCTCCGGCTCCACCGAGATCCCTCGATCGCGCAGGCCGTCTACCTCGTCCATGAAGGTGAGCGGGTCTAACGCGACCCCGTTACCGACGACGTTGACCTTGCCGCCGTGCAAGATCCCCGAGGGGATCAGGTGCAGGACATACTTCTCCTCACCGACGATCACGGTGTGCCCAGCGTTCGAGCCGCCTTGGTAGCGGACGACGACATCTGCATCACGGGCGAGCAGATCGATGATCTTCCCTTTCCCTTCATCGCCCCATTGGGCACCGAAGACGCTAAGTGAGGGCATTCCGAAGGTGTGAGGTCAGGGTAGCTGGAGCAGGGAGGCGCGCAGGAATCAGCGCAGAGAGGGATTGTCTTTGGAGAGGCTGGCTCGAGCAAGACCTAGTTCCGCTCGCCGCTCCTAGCACCTGCTGGGGTCCCAAATCCGCCACCTCCGGGGGTGAGGACCTCGACGCGCGCGCCGGCCTCAAGGCGCAGCGAGGCTTGGGGCCCAGGGATCAGGGCCTCTGAGCTCGACGGGAGGTGCACCCTGAGCCTGCCGCTCGCTCCCCTAGCGCCGCCTCGGAGCCCCCAGGGGCCACGCTTCTGGCGTGAGGCGATCCAGCCGAGCTCAACAGGCACCAAGAACTCCAGCTCCCGGATGATCCCGTCCCCGCCACGGCGCCGCCCGCGGCCGCCAGAGCCACGCCGAACTGTATTGGAGACGACCCTCACTGGGAGCTGGTTCTCAAGCACCTCTACCGGGGTGTTTCGGGTGTTGGTCATGTGAGTCTGGAGCGCGTTGGCGCCATCCCCACGCGGCCCCGCCCCAGCTCCGCCTCCGATGGTCTCGTAGTAGGTGAAGGCGCCATCCTTCGTACGGACGCCGAAGGAGAGGTTGCTCATGGTCCCTGCGCTCGCCGCAGGGACGCGGTCCGGCAGCACCTGAGCGACAGCGCCCAAGAGGACGTCGACTAGGCGCTGACTCGTCTCGACGTTGCCCGCTGCGACAGGCGCTGGGTAGATCGCGTCCACTACGCTCCCAGGCCTCGTGATGATCCGGACTGGCCGAAGGACCCCCTCGTTCGTGGGGGTGCCCGGCGGGAGGAGCAGTCGCATGAGATAGAAGACCGCTGAGACTGCGACCGCCCGCGGCGTGTTCACTGGAGCGCTCCCTTGATCGTCACTCTGAGAGAAGTCGAAGCTGAGCTCGCCGCGTCGCTTCTTCATCAAGACGTGCAGCCGCACGTCGCCCTCCGCTCCCGTGTCCAAGCTGTCCTCAAACGCCCACTCCCCGTCAGGGAGCTCTGAGATGAGCGCGCGCGTCAGCCCCTCGGTCCAATCGAGGAGCAGCGCAGCACGCTGCCCCATCACCCTCGGGCTGTGTTCATGCGCCATCTCCTCGAGGCGCTCTGCGCCGACGCGGTTCGCAGCCCACTGAGCGAGCAGGTCGCCGCGGCGCTCCAGAGGGACGCGCATGTTCGCGAGGAGCAGATCCGCGGTCTCCTGTACGAGCACGCCGCCACGCACCAAGCGCACGGGCGGGATCCGCAGGCCCTCTGCGTGCACATCGAGAGCGGGCGCCATAGAGCCGGGGTGTTGACCGCCGACGTCCGCGTGGTGGGCGCGGTTCGCGCAGTAGAAGTCCGGTCGCTTCCCACCTGAGAGGAACACGGGGCTCACGAGCGTCAGGTCTGGCAGGTGTGTCCCGCCAGTGAAGGGGTCGTTCAAGAGCACGGCGTCGCCGGGCTCCATGTCGACAGCGTCGCGGGCCGCCGCGACCGAGAGCGGCGCTGAGCCTAAGTGGACGGGCAAGTGCGCGGCCTGCGCGACCATGCGGCCCTCTCCATCGAAGAGCGCGCAAGAGAAGTCGCGCCGCTCCTTGATGTTCGGGCTGAAGGCTGAGCGCATGAGGCTCACGCCCATCTCCTCTGCAGCCGCGGCGAAGAGGTGGTGGAACACCTCTAAGTGCACTCCACGCTTCCCCCCCGCCTTCGCCATCCGAATCAGCGGTCCTCTTCGGGGAAGTCTTGAACCTCGTAAGGCGAGTAGTCGAGGACCTCCCAGCGGACGATCGGCTGTAAGGTCGCGCCGTCCGCCCCGCCCTCACGCCGCCACATGACTGCGCGCACAGTGCGCACGAGGCCGGCGGCGAGCTCCTCCTCCCGCTCGCGCTCAGCGGCGGAGGTCGCGATAAAGACCTCATCGCTGTTTGACGTGCTCCTGCGCGCAGTGATGAACACGCTGAAGACGTTACTAGAGGTCGCCGAGAAGGCCCTCACGAGCTCCTGCTCCTCAGTCCTCATGTCCTCCCAGCCGCGCAGCTCGCCGAGCTCTTCCACGGTGTCGAAGACCTGTCGCTGGATCACCTCGTTGCCGTACTCGTCATAGACCGGCTCGGGCTCCTCCGCGCCGGGCTCGAGCTCGACCTCCTCCTCCGTGTTCCGGTACTCGATCACCTCATCCCAGAAGCCTGCGGAGATGTCCCTGTCATCGAAGATCCCCTTCAAGACCGCCGGCGGTGCGGTGTTGATGTTCACCCCGAAGCCGTCGCTAGGGTTCGCCGCCGCGAGCGCGCTGCCCGCCTCCTCAGCGCTCCCTGACTGCCCGCCCTGGCCCTGAGCTCCGAGCCCACCGCCACCTTCGATCGTCCCGAGCCCCTCGATGGTGTCGTCCTTATTGAGCGCCCCAGTGAGGTCATCGGTCCCTTGACCTGCGACGCCCCCCGCTCCACCGCCGAGCCCGTTCGCGAGGTTCGCGGCTGCTGTCGTCGCAGAGGTCCCGCTCGAGTCCTGGTCTGTCAGGCAAGACCAGACGGTGAGGAAAGAGCCCAGCGAGTGGACGATGCCACCCATCTCATCGCGAAAGTCACGAAAGTGATGCTCTTCGAAGCTCTCTAGACGCGCGAACTCGCGCAAGGTGAGCGGCATGCGCCGGTCCTCCTCAGGGTCTGTAGAGAGGTAGTCGGGCTCGTCGTTCGCGTTCGAGAAGCGCCTGAGCATGTGCTCTCGCATCTCACGCGCCATCGTCTCAGCGTCCGAGGTGTTGATGTCGAGCTCAGTCCCTTCACGCGCGAGATCGATGATGCGCGCCACCCGCATCATGTTGTCTTCAGCCGCCTGCTCGTCGGGGGTGAGCATGTTGAGGATGTTGTACTTGCTGTCTTCGTCTTGAACGAAGATGCGCAGCTCTAGGCCGTTGATCTCAGTTCGCTGCGGGCGCGCCCACTCGTCCTCTTTCGAGTCGACTGCGCCTCCCTCGCCGCCGCCGCCCTCAGCCGCTTCGATCGCGGCCATGGGGTCGGCCGCATCGCCAGAGACGAGGTCACCACCCGCGCCCTCCTCTCCCCCGCCCGAGTCTGCCTTGAGCTGCTCTTGGACCTCGAGCATCGCGGACTCAATCGCGTCGTCCATCGCGGCGAGGCCGAGGTCGTTCCGGGCCACGCGCGCATCTGTCATCGTCCCGATACCGATCTGGATCGAGATCGTGATCACGACGAACAGGACGAGCACGCTGAGGAGCAGCGCTGCCCCGCGCTTGGAGGAGTGAGGGGGTCTGGGGAGGGTTCTCATAGGTCGCAGGGCCTCAGACGAACGCGCCGTGCGCTTCTTCCCGAGGATACAAGCATGAGGCCTCTGAGGCACTCAGGCCTAGAAATCGCGGTGCAAGTCGATCCCCTCGAGCACGCGAGGCCGGATAAAGAAGAGCACGCTCACGAGCTCTTTGCGCTGATACTTGGACTTGAAGAGGTGCCCCATGACAGGGATGTCGCCGAGGAGCGGGACCTTCTTCTCATCCTCCACGGAGCGCTCCGTGATCAGGCCGCCTAGGATCACGGCCTGCCCAGGCTTCAGGTAGACGAGCGTGTTCGAGCGCCTGATGCCCAGCGTAGGCGTGGAGATCTCCTCACCACCGGTCGTGACAAAGCTCACGTCTGTGCCGGTCTGCTGCGAGGCCTCGATCTCGATCTCAAGAGAGATTGTGCTGCCACCCACCAGGCGCGGGATGGCGTACATGCGAACCCCGACCTCTTGGTAGGCGAGGCCAGCGTTCACCCCACCGGAGCTGTTCACTCCGGTGATCTGATAGAAGGGGATCTTCTGCGTCGACTCAATGGTCGCCCGAGTCCCCTCTCGCACAGCCGTCTTAGGCCGAGAGGTGATCTCTACGTTCTCGTAGCTCGCGAGGGCCTCGAGCAAGAAGTTGTAGGTGGTGCCGTCGTGCACAGCCTGCAGGGTTGTCAGGAACTCGGTCCCACCCGTCTGGTTCGGGAAGGCCCAATTGAAGCTGTCGAAGAGACCGGATTCGGGCAGCCCCACTACAGGCGTCCCGTCGTTCACCGGGCCGACGCCGATATCCAGGGTGTCGGACAAGACGTACTCGACGATCTTGGCCTCGATCTCGATCTGGGGTGGTCCGGCAAACATCACATCGAGGAAGTACTCGAAGTCCGAGAGCGTGGTCGCGTCCGCCGTCGCTAGGACCCAGTCGGCGATGTTCACGCTCACCCCGTTGTCTGGTCCTGAGGAGCGGAGATTGGAGGCGAACTGCTCCAACTCGAAGTTCTCTCGAACCTCAGCGCGGAGGCTCCCGAGCGGCTGAACACCTTCGCCAGGCGTCCAAAGTTGGAAGCCACCATAGTTGTTCAAGAGCCAGATGATCTTCTCGCCCATACCAGGTCGTACGGAGTAGGGCTTGGTGATGAGACCTGTAGGCGCGCCATCTTGGTCGTAGTGAACGAGGATGCGTTGGCCAAAGAGCGCGTAGGGGTTGATCACCTCCTCGTACTCCGGCTCCGCCTCAATGAAGGCTGGCTCCTCCACCACCTCCGGTGCAGGGACCACAGGTGCGTTGACTGCCTCTTCGTCGGCCTGCTGCTTGCTCTCCCTGTACTCCGTAAGGAGCTCTTCCATGTAAGCGTCGTCGTCCATGTCCTGTGGAAAGGTGGAGAACGAGTCGCTCATCGAGTCCACAGGCCTCAGGGTCCCCTCCTCGATCAAGGAGCGGAACATGTCCATGGACAGGCTTCGTCGCTGCTCCTGCTCTCGCTCGACGTCCGGAGAGGCGCAGGAAGCTGAGATCGCGAGACCTAGAGAGGCCGCGAGGACGAGTGCCTTGGGGGTGCTCATGAGGGGCATGGTTCGACGATCAAGCATAACCAGCCCACCCAAAACAGGGCGCTCGAGGGCTAGGAACCTAGCTCAGGAGCCCTGCGGTGCGCTGTAGAGGGGCGCCTTCTTGATCTCAATCTCTACATATGCAGTCAAGTCAGCGATGTAAGCGCCTTTCTTGGAGCTGATTCGCTTCCAGACGCTGTCATAGCCCTGACGCTTCATAATCACCGCAGAGGCATCTCGAACGCGGCTCTTTGCTCGGTTCAGGAGCCTCACGCCCTCTGCAGAGTCCGGGTCGATGCGATCTCGACGAACCCTCTTCCCTTCCGGGGTCAGGTCGACGAGACGATTAAAGTCCACCTTGCCAGGCTTGCGGATCTGCCTAGCCTCGACGACTCCGCAGACGGAGTCTTCAGCCTCGACGACCCAGTCGATCTCAACCGTGGAGTCTCCAGACGAAGGCTCGCCACCTACAGCGTGGACGTCGTGTCCGGCGAAGACGATGCATACGGTGAGGCCAAGCCGCGCGCAGGCGCGTCCCCAGGCCTGCCACCCGGAGGAGTTGTTCGACTGTCTGTTTTGTTCGCTCGCGGGCTTCATCTCTAGCTCTAATCCTTCTTGCCCCACACTCTACGCGAAGGGCCGGTTGTGGCGAAGGCTGCGCGTCGAGCCGGTGCTCCGAACTGCGTCGGTCCCCAACGCTGCCTCGCAGCTCGCCACATGGCGGTGTCTTTTTGGCCAGCCCCCTTCGCGGCAGGAGGCCAGTATGGACCATCGTACTAGCGAGGCATCAAATTGCCTAAAAAGTCGAATTTTTAGGCCTTAACACCCCCAAAACACAAAGAGAGAGGGCCAGGGCATCCGCCCCAGCCCTCTCTCTGTGCTGAGAGCCCTGTTGGACTAGGCCTCGGCCTTGTTGCGGGCGTCGACGACCTCTTGGCGCATCAGACGTACCTTGCCGCGGTCATCCACGTTCGTGATGACGACCTCAACAGAGTCACCCGTACTGACGACGTCGTTGACGTTCTCGACGTACTCAGTGGAGAGCTCGGAGATGTGCAGGAGCCCCTCGACGCCGGGGAGGATCTCCACGAAGGCGCCGAAGTCCCTGATGCTCTTAACCGTACCGGTGTACTTGGCCCCGATCTTAGGGGTCTCACAGGTGGCCTGGATGCGGTCGATGCATGCTGCGACCTTCGAAGAGTCGGTGCCGAAGACCTGCACGTTGCCGTCGTCATCCATGATGGAGACACGGACGCCGAACTCCTCTTGGAGACCCTTGATGTTCTTACCACCAGGGCCGATGAGGAAGCCGATCTTCTCGCCGGGGATCTTGATCGCCTCGAAGCGCGGCGCGTGGTCAGCGACCTGCGTGCGCGGGCGATCGACGACCGTGAGCATCGCGCGCAGGATGTGCTTGCGACCCTCGTTGGCCTGAGCGAGCGCCTCCTCGAGGAGGCCACGGCTGACACCCTTGATCTTGATGTCCAT
>Ga0066378_10000833_pt1 | contig 12273 bp, 13 predicted proteins | sample Knorr_S23_td_DCM_FD_70947 | JGI IMG/M metagenome (GOLD analysis project Ga0066378, IMG submission 70947) | Marine microbial communities from Southern Atlantic Ocean transect - Knorr_S23_td_DCM_ad_71m_LV_A | ecosystem: Environmental > Aquatic > Marine > Oceanic | place: Southern Atlantic ocean...
CTAAAAATTAATCCTGTTGAAGCAACAAAAACTATTTAAATTTGTATTATGATTGAAACTAAAGATCTCTCTAAAATTTATAATCCTGGAAAATTTGAAGTAAGGGCAGTAGATAATGTTACTTGTAAATTTGCCGAGGGAGAGTTTACTGCAGTCGTTGGCCCCTCTGGATCAGGGAAAACAACATTTCTTAATTGTGTTGGTGGATTAGATTCTCCAACTTCTGGAAATGTTATTATCTCCAATAAAAATATTACGAAACTATCCGGTGGAGATATTATCAAATATAGACTGAAAAATATTGGATTTGTATTTCAAGCCTATAATCTGATACCAGTTTTATCAGCAAAAGAAAATATAGAAATGATAATGCTCCTCCAGGGTATAGATGAAAAATCAAGATCGAATAGGACTGATGAGCTTCTTAATCAAGTTGGACTCTATGATATGAGAAATAGAAGACCTGCTCAGCTCTCAGGTGGTCAACAGCAAAGGGTAGCTGTAGCTAGAGCACTCGCTTCCAAACCAAAATTTATTCTTGCTGATGAGCCTACTGCAAATCTTGATACTTCATCTACATCAAACCTTCTTGATATAATGAATAAACTTAATAAGAATGAAAAGATCACCTTTATTTTTTCAACACATGATCAAAGAGTCATTGATAGAGCTAGAAGAGTAATTACACTTGAGGATGGAAAAATTGTTAGTGACAAAAAAAAGTAGAATATTAATTATAATATTTTTTTTGATTAATGTCCATAAATTTTATGGTCAAAATTCAGATTTGAACTTTTCAGTTAATGGCTATATTAAATATTTACCTTCATATCTAGATTATAACCTCAAGCCTAATAAATTGATTCCCCCATCAATGCTTGAGTCACAAAAAATACACTTAATCCATAACAGAATAAATTTAAGGGGTTACTACGGAAATAATTTTTCTCTTGGATTTGAATTTAGAAATAGAATGATGTTTGGTGATATACAAACAATTCAATCGGATGGAGGTTTGGTGGATATGTCCTTTTATATTTTTAATGAAAAAAACTTTATTCTTCACAGTATGATTGATAGATTATGGATAAAATATCAAAAAAATAAGTTAGAAATAAGTTTAGGTCGACAGAGAGTTAATTGGGGTATTAATACAATTTGGAACTCTAATGATTTATTTAATGCATATAATTTTATTGATTTTGATTATGTAGAAAGGCCAGGATCTGATGTATTAAGAGTAATTTACTCAGGTGATAATCTTTCAAGTTTTGAATTTATATATATGCCAAATAAATCTCGAAGAAATATATATGCAGCAATGTACAAGCTTAATAAAATTGGATATGATTTTCAGTTTATAGCAGCAAATTATTTTGATGATTTAGTTTTAGGTGGGGGATGGGCAGGAAATATCAAGAAAGCTGGATTTAAAGGTGAATTATCTTATTTTATAAATAATAATTTTAATAATACCTTAAGCTTATCAACATCTTTAGATTATTCATTTAAAGATGGGTATTACCTTTTAGGTTCTTATTTATATAATTCACAAGGTAGTAATTCACCTGGTCTATTAAATTTTATAAATATTACTGATAATATTCTATCTCCAAAGAACCTTATGCCTTCAAAAAATTCATATTTATTACAGATTTCTAAAAGTATTTCACCTCCTTTAAACTCTTCATTAACTATTATGTATGGCTCAGGTATTAATTTTTTATTTTTATCTCCAAATATATCCTATGATATTAACGATAAATTTGATATCGGTATAATTGGCCAGTTATTTTTTATGGAGGATTCAGGAAGTTTAACCAATTTACTTAGGGGAATTTATCTTCAAACAAGATTTAGCTTTTAAAAACCATTCTTAACTTTCCACATTTCATAATCTCCTTTATTGAGTCTATATCCCCAATGCAATAGTGATTGTCTAAGTGCAAGAGAAAATGACGTATCATCAATATCAGTATTTCTATCAAAAATTTTTTTATAAATATTATTCCTAAATCTTCCTTTTTCCCCACAAAAATTGTTCCACCTTCTAATTTGTCTTTCATCATCATCACTTCTTCTTCCTAAAAAGTATCTACAATACCATTGGAACCAACCTCTTTGATCTTGTTTTTTTATCCACCCTTTTTCTTCCCACTCTTCTTGAGTTTGTCCACATTTTACTTTGAAAAAATTAATATTCTTATTGTATACTTTAGATTTATAGAAGTTATCAGGTAAATTTTCAAACCAATCAATTGGGAATTCCTTGTAATTAATATCTATTTTGCCCCCACATGTGTCAAAATAAGTGCCACCGAAAGAACCTAGGCGAATAATCTCCTTTGGAGTTAAGTTTGGAGAAAATTCCATTAATCAGTCAATTTTTTCAATCTGCTGAAGAATTTCATTGGCTTCAGCTAATTTTGCATCGCTATCTTTTCTACTAACATTTGATAACTCGTAAGATTCTTTTAATAGCTTATTATACTTTTTTAAAAGTTTTTCTTTTTTTGATTGAAATAATCCGAACATAAAATTAATTACGGACTTTATTTAAAATTGTTTTTTTTAAAATAGATTGTTGTCCTCATAAGGATTTCTATCGCCGAAGTACAATACCTCGCAGTTGCAGTCTACAGTTATATACTTTTCAGTTAATTTATTTAATGAATTATCAAAATAGGTAAGATAAAATGTCCAGTCTTTTAATAATATAATACCATCTGCAGGTAGTCTACTGCCTCTATTAAAGATTTCAAGCCCTATAAAATCTTCACAGCCTCTTGGATGAGTATATGAACACTCTTCTTCAATTTTTTTACTATTAGTACAACCAAATTCTATCAAACAAAGTAGAAAGATTAGTAAAAGCTTTGTGTATATGAGTTTTGATAAAGAATTTTTATTCATAGTATTATTAATATGGGGTATACCCAGCACCTATTTTCGTAGCAAATTTAGAAAAATTGTTTATAAAACAAATGACTGGAAAATCAATATTAAGCCTTTATTTAAAAAGGAGTTAGTTGGTCTGTTTTATAATATTTATCCAGAAAATAAAATTTACATTAAGACTCGAAACCAATACAGAGTTTATCTTGCCATTTATCTCATAATTTTTTTTCTATATCTGAATTATTGACCTATGGATAATTTTTTTCTTATTCAAATCATATCAAATTCAATTCTGATTGGAGTTTTATTAATAACCCAAATAATTTCCTATCCAAGTTTATATAGTATTGATAAAACTTATTTTGAAAAATATCATAAAAATTATGTCAACTCAATATCATATGTTGTTATACCATTAATGTTAATTGAGCTATTTTCATTACTGTATTTAACATTCTATGTAAGTGATCTTTTTATGATAAAATCATTATTAATTTTAATCACTATATGGTTGTTTACCTTCATATGTATAGTCCCTTTACATAATTCACTTTCAAAAAAAAGAAGTGATGATACCATAAGTAGGCTTGTAAACTACAATTGGCTAAGAACAATTTTATGGTCAATTAAATTAATTATTATACTTATTGTTTACATATGAAAGAGCTATCTATAGATGAAATTGATAGGATAATTCAAATGTGTTGGGAAGACAGGACTCCATTTGACGTTATAAAGAGACAGTTTAATTTATCTGAGGGAGAAATAATATCTGTTATGAGGAATAATCTAAAAAAATCATCTTTCATAAGATGGAGGAAAAGGGTTGATAATAGAAAAACAAAACATTCGTATAATTCTAAAAATTCTGAGTATAGATTTAAATCAAAATCTCAAAAACAAATATCCCTCAATAAGCTTAAATAGAAATATTCTCTTTTGCTTTAATAATATTATAGATCGATTCCTAAAATTTATCTAAATTCGTATTTCGAATTATTGAAATAATTTATCCAAGAACAATGAAAAAGATAATCAAATTACTACTTATTCTTTTCCCTACTATATCCTTTTCTCAAAATGTGAAGTTTACTGAATATGATTTAGAAAACGGTATGCACGTTATATTACATCAAGATAATACTGTTCCTATTGCCGTAACTTCAGTAATGTATCATGTTGGAGCGAAAGATGAAAATCCAGATAGGACAGGTTTTGCCCATTTCTTTGAACACCTTTTATTTGAAGGGTCAAAGAATATACCAAGAGGTCAAATGGATAAAATTATTGAAAAAAATGGTGGTTCCTATAACGCAAACACAAATCAGGACAGAACATATTATTATGAGCTTCTACCATCAAATAAAGTAGATTTAGGTTTATGGATTGAGTCTGAGAGATTACTTCATCCAGTAATAAACCAAATTGGAGTTGATACTCAGAATGAGGTGGTTAAAGAGGAAAAAAGATTAAGAGTTGATAACGCTCCCTATGGTCGACTTCTTGAGGAAATTACAAAAGGTTTATTTGTAAAGCACCCTTACAGATGGACAACAATTGGATCTATGGAACATTTAGATGCTGCAACTCTTGAAGAATTTCTTGAATTTAAAAATAAATTTTATGTTCCTAATAATGCCGTTTTAGTAGTTGCTGGAAATTTTGATATGGAAGATATTAAAAAGAAGATATCAGACTATTTCGGACCTATACCAAGAGGTAATGATGTCCCAAGGGTAAATATCAAAGAGGATCCTCTTAATGGGGAGCTAAAAAGAAAATTTTATGATCCTAATATTCAAATACCTATGGGCCTCGTTTCATACAGAACACCGTCTATGAAGGATAGGGAAGCATATGTTTTAGATATGATTTCATCTATACTAAGTGGCGGAAAAAGTTCGAGGTTATACAAAAAAATGGTTGATGATAAAAAAATATCTCTTGAGGTTCAAGCTGTAAATTTATCATTGGAAGATTATGGTGCCTATATAATATTATCTCTACCTGTTGGTGAAAATAAACTCTCAACTCTCTACGATAATATTGACGAAGAAATAGAAAATCTAAAAAAAGATTTAATTACAGAGAGAGAATACGAAAAGCTTCAAAATATTTTTGAAAATAGTTTTGTGAACTCAAATTCTTCGATGGCTGGTATTGCTAATTCACTTGCAAGAAATTATATGCTCTATGGTAATACAAATTTAATAAATACAACAATTGATATTTATAAATCAATAACTAGAGATGAAATAAGAGAAGTTGCAAATAAATATTTGAATAAAGAAAATAGGGTATTAATTGATTATTTACCAAAGGGATCAGAATAATTTAAAGTTATAAAGATGAAGAAATTAGTTTTATTATTATTAACAATATTTTTTATAAACTCAACTTTATTATCTCAAGTTGATAGGACTAAGCCTCCTCTTTCAGGACCCCCACCTGTTATTAATCTTGGAAAGCCGAATATGTTTTCTTTAAAAAATGGTTTAAAAGTTATTATAGTTGAGAATTCTAAATTACCTCGTGCATATGCTAATTTAGACATTGATAATTATCCTGATTACGAAGGTGATATAAAAGGAGTTGCAAGCTTGGTTAGTTCTCTAATGGGTAATGGGACGATAACACAAAGTAAGGATGATTATAATGAGGAAATAGATTATATGGGAGCATCGCTCTCTCTGTCAGCAGGTGGAGGATTTGCTTCTTCATTAAAAAGGTACTTTCCAAGAGTTCTAGAAATGATGTCAGACGGGCTTAAAAATCCTGTCTTTACTTTAGAAGATTTTGAAAAAGAAAAGAATATTTTAATTGACGGTATTAAGTCATCACAGAATAGTGTCCCTGATATAGCATCAATAGTTGGAGGTAAATTATTCTTTGGATCAAACCATCCATTTGGCGAATTTGCAACAGAGGAATCAGTTAATAATATATCATTGAAAGATGTAAAAAAATATTATGAGACATACGCAAAACCAAATAATGCATATTTAACTATTGTTGGTGATGTTAATTATGAGGAAATAAAGCCTTTGGTTGAAAAGCTTTTCGGAGATTGGAAAAAAGGTAAGTTACCAAAGTATACCATGCCTGTTGTTAATGACCTCGAGAACCCAGAAATAAACTTTATTGATATGTCTAATGCTGTTCAATCTGAAATTTCAGTTGGAAATATTATTAACATTTCAATGTCTGATCCTGATTATTTTCCTTTAAGGTTAGCAAATCAAATATTTGGTGGCTCAGGTGGTAAATTATATTTGAATCTTCGTGAAGATAAAGGATTTACGTATGGCGCCTACTCCGGGGTTGAAACTAGTAGGTATGTCGGTAGATTTTCTGCTTCAACTAGTGTTAGGAATGAAGTTACAGATAGTTCTATTGTTGAAATAATCAAAGAAATTGAAACCATGATTGATGAAAGTGTTACGGAAGAAAAACTTTCATCTGTTAAAGAAAAGTTTGTTGGTGGTTTCATCATGTCAACGGAACAGCCATCGACAATTGCTAACTTTGCAAGAAATATTGATAAGTTTAATCTTCCAGAAAATTTTTATGAAACTTATCTTGAAAATTTTCAGAAAGTTTCTATTGATGATATTAAAAGAGTTTCTAATAAGTACTTTAAAAGAGACAAATTAAGAATAATTGTTGTAGGTAAAGGTGCTGAAATTTTATCATCTTTAGAAGATCTACCTTATAATATCAAATATTTTGATAAAAGAGGAGAGTCCATAACAAAACCTGATTATTCCACACCCACCGGATTGACATCCCAGAAGGTTTTAATGGATTATTTAAATGCAATTGGTGGAAAAGAAAATGTTGAATCTCTTAATGCTGTAAGTATGCTGGCAGAAGCTGAAGTTCAGGGAATGAAATTGCAGATGGTTAGTATTCAAGCAAAACCTAATAAGCAAGTTACTATGATGATGATGATGGGTAATACAATGATGAAAATGGTATTTGATGGTGAGAATGGTTCAATTAGTCAACAAGGAGTCAACTCACAAATTCCTGAAAAGGACGCCTTAGTGATGTCTAATACAACCCTGCCAACAGAGGAGATTGGTTGGTTAGATGATGAAAATGTAAAATTTAGTTCGACTGAAGAGCTTGATGGCAGAATTCTAAATGTTTTAGAAATTAATAAACAGACCTATGTTGCTTATGATTCTGAGACTGGTCTAAAAGTAAAAGAGACTCAATTTGTTGATATGCCTGATGGTTCAATATTACCTCAAACTACTTTTTTTGATGATTATAAACCAGTTAATGGTATTTTATTTCCTCATGTTATAAAATCACCAATTGGCCCTCAAAGTCTTGAATTTAAAATTATTAATATAAGTATAAATCCTGAAGTATCTGAATCTGACTTTTCAATAGATAACTAATGAAAAATATTTCTGAGATACTTGATAATCTTAATTTAAAGGATATTAACGAAGGCACCTCTAATGGTGTAAATCATTTAAAATCCGATGGTGAATTAAAGAAGGTCTTCTCTCCAGTTGATGGAAAAAAAATTGCATCAGTTATTGAAACATCAAGTGATAGTTATGAGGAAGTAGTTACTACAGCTCAAAATTCATTTTCAAAATGGAGAAATGTACCTGCTCCTGCCCGTGGAGAAATTGTTAGACAAATAGGTAATGAGTTAAGAAAAAATAAAAATAATTTAGGTTCTCTTATCTCATATGAAATGGGTAAATCTTTGCAGGAGGGACTTGGAGAAGTACAAGAAATGATTGATATCTGTGATTTTTCAGTAGGCTTGTCAAGACAATTATACGGCCTAACTATGCATTCTGAGAGACCTAATCACAGAATGTATGAGCAGTGGCATCCCATTGGAATTGTTGGCATAATTTCAGCTTTTAATTTTCCAGTTGCTGTTTGGAGTTGGAATGCTATGATTGCTTTAGTTTGTGGCAATGTATGTATATGGAAACCATCAGAAAAGACGCCATTATCAGCAGTAGCAACACATAATATTATTTTGAATATTCTTAAAAAAAATAATGCAGATGGTATCTTAAATTTGGTTACAGATTGTGATAAGAAAATACTAGGAAAAAAGATTGCATCTGATAAAAGAATATCTCTTGTATCGGCAACAGGATCTACAAGAATGGGAAAATCCGTAGCTAAAACAGTAGGTGAAAGGCTTGGCAAATCTCTTTTGGAGTTAGGTGGTAATAATGCGATGATTATATCTCAGCATGCTAATTTAGATATTGCAATTCGTGGTGCAGTATTTGGAGCTGTTGGTACCGCGGGTCAAAGATGTACTACGACAAGAAGATTGATTATTCACGATTCTATATATGAGAAATTCAAAGAACTATTGGTTAAAGCCTACAAACAGATAAAAATTGGAAATCCATTAGATGAAAATAATCATATGGGACCACTTATAGATAAGGAAGCAGTAGAAATGTATAAAAATGCACTTAAAGAAATAATTAATGAAGGAGGAGAGCCTGTTGTAGAAGGAAAAGTTTTAAATGGAAAAGGGTATGAGTCAGGTTGTTATGTATCTCCTGCTATTTATTCTGTAAAAAACAATTATAAAATTGTCCAATCTGAAACTTTTGCCCCTATTTTATACTTGATAAAGTATAAAAAATTAAGTGATGCTATATTAATTCAAAATAATGTTCCTCAAGGACTTTCTTCTTCACTTATGACAACTAAAATTTCTGAAGCTGAAGAATTTTTATCCTCATCTGGTTCAGATTGTGGAATTGCAAATGTAAATATTGGTACATCAGGTGCTGAAATAGGTGGAGCTTTTGGTGGTGAAAAAGAGACAGGAGGAGGTAGAGAATCTGGATCTGATTCCTGGAAGGCATACATGAGAAGACAGACTAATACTATAAACTATTCTGAAGACTTACCTCTAGCTCAGGGGATTAAATTTGATTTTTAAATTTTCATATTTATATTAGATATTAGTTAAAATATTTTAATTAATGTTTAGAATTTCTTTTATACTTCTAATTTTTATTTCTTTTATTTCTAATTCAAAAGATCATAGATCAGTCTTAAATGCATCGGGAGGAACATCTACTCTTAAAACAATTGACAAATCGTACAGAGTTCAGTACTCTATTGGTCAGCAAGGGCCTATTGGAAAAATAAAGTCTATGATGGTAAATGTTAGGCAAGGTTTTATACAACCTCCTAAGTTTATAGAAAAAAACTCAATTCTTGATAATATTTTAAAAGTTAAAATTTCTCCAAATCCATTTAGAGAAGCCTTAGATGTAGTTTTTTCTGAAGAAATTAAAAACAAAATAAAAGTTAAGATTTATGATCTTATGGGAAAGTTAGTTTTTGATGACGAACTGCCAATAAAAACTCAACATAAAATTTATCTTAATTCAATCCCAGATTCACAGTTCATACTTAGACTAGAGAGTAAAGAGAAGTATTTTCAAACTAAAATTATAAAGAGAAAGTAATGAAAAGACTTACACTAATATTTTTTTTAATTTCTATTTTTCAAGTCAGTGGGCAGAAGATAAAAATTTTACAGGATGCCATCTTTGTTGAATATGGAAAATCTATTTCAAGTTTCGACTATACCAATACTTCAGGGACTAAACTTGAGAATCTTGAGCCCATGACAAAAAATTATTTTAGAGTGGGATACAATCACGACTGGTATTTTAGTAATAGAAGTGTTCTCAAACCAAATAGATTCAGTTTTTCAGTCTCCTTCGACTATAATAATTATGGCGCTCAGGGAAGTAATGATGTTCTTTATAATATTTACGAATGGGATCTTGACTACTTGGGTATTAATCTAGCAATTAATTATGACTTGATAAAGATGCGTGATTTTACACTTTTCATCAATGGAGGTGCATCCTCAGATTATAATCTTAGAGGTACTCAGATGATAAATAATCAGGTATATTCATTAGAGAATGTGGAAGAATTTGACCCATTTTCTTTTTTCTTTAAAGGAGGTGCTGGTATTACATATCCAATGTCACAGAAGGCAAGGGTCTATATCCAATATTTATATTCAACTAGTAATGTTATGAAGGACGATTCTTCAAGTAGTCTTGAGCAGTTGAAAATTAGAAACCATTCAATTGGGGCAGGAGTTTTGGTTGACATTAAAGGGTTCAAAAAGAAAAATATCGATATGCAATAAAAATGAAAAATTTAATAATTCTACTTTCTATTATTTTATTTATTAATCTCCAAGCCTTTGCTCAGACTGATGGTTTAAATTATCAGGCTGTTATAATTGATCCTGATCCAGAGGAAATTCCTGGGATAGATGTTTCTGGTAATATATTGCCAAACCAAGAAATTATGGTAAGGTTTACCATTTCCGGTTCTTCCGGTAACACTGAGTATCAAGAAATCCATACAACCACGACTGATGAATATGGAATGATAAATCTAGTTATTGGAAAAGGAAATTCAGTTACTGGTAGGTTTACTGAAATTTATTGGGATAGTTCTACTAAAAATTTAAAGGTTGAAGTAAATTTAGATGGAACTTACTCCGACCTTAGTGATCAGGAATTACTCTTTGTGCCATACGCATACCATAGAGATATCATAGCTTCTGGAGACCTTACAGTTGATGGAAATTCACTTCTAAAGGGAAAACTTGATATTAATCAAGATCTAAGTGTTGGAGGAAACACCAAAATATTAGGTGAATTAACAGTTGAAGAAAATACATTACTGAATTCAAAGTTAACCGTAGCTAATCAATCTCTTTCAGAATTAAGTGGTGATCTCAAGGTAGGAGGTACTACTGCTTTAGGTAAATCATTATCAGTTCTTGACAGTAGCAGTACAACTTTAACTGGTTCTCTAGATGTTGACGGTAATGTTTCATTTAAAGGGAATCTTGATTTGGATGGAGACCTAAAACTTAAGAATACATTATCTATTGAGAGTTCTAATGAAAAATTTCTAGCTACAATAAATAATAAAGACGAAGGTGAAGGAGATGGATTATTAATTAAGCTAGGACGAACGCATAGTGCCTGGAATGGAAGTGGTTTCGTAAGTGCTCCAATGCCTACTACAGCACCATATAAAGAACTTCTTCAACTCATGAGAGATCTAATTGATGGAAAGAAAAAACCTGAAGAATTGACTCCGTTAGATATTGTTAAGGCTGCTCCAAAGTCTATGATTGTTGCTGCTGCTCAAGATATAACAAATAGGATAACTACTGAGATAAATAAGGTTATGCCAAAAGTAACAATACCTAGACTTGTAATTAATGGATGGAGTTTTAGTTTTAAAATAGATAAGACATATAGATTTGGTTTTAATCCATATGAAATATACGAGGGAGGTGAAGTGCCTAATGATTTTCCACAAATAGATATTCCTGGATTACCGGATGTGCCAGATATTAGAATAATTGTTGAAAATGTTAATAATTCCCTTAATAACAGTAATGAGTATGTAAGGTTTGAGGATAAGGAAGGAAGGAGGATGGGAACAATTCAAGCTGAAAACCTTTCAGAGTGGAGAGATAGAACTTTTCTTAATGATGTGTATATGCTTGACCTTATTGCAAGCTTTGTTGGTGTTGATCCTCTTCAGGCAATTATTGGAGCTAATGCAGCAGCTTCTAATTTTCTTTATGAGTATAATATTCTTGGAGTTTCATATGCTTCAGGTAATGGTGATTATGCCGAGTGGTTAGAGAGAGAAGATCATCTAGAATATTTGACTGCAGGAGATATAGTTGCAGTTAAGGGAGCAAAAATAACTAAAGACTTAAAAGATCTAGAACAGGTGATGGTAGTTTCCCATAAACCCATTGTTTTAGGTAATATTCCAGAGGAGGGAAAAAGCCATCTTGGAAATAATGTTGCGTTTATGGGTCAAGTTCCTGTAAAGGTTATTGGTCCAGTGTCATCAGGTGATTATATTGTTGCTCACGGAGAAATATCTGGATACGGAAAAGGAATTAATCCTAAAGAAATGGTTGCTGAAAATTTCAGGTTTGCTGTTGGAAGATCTTGGGATACTAACCTTAATGATGGTCCAAAACTTATTAATACAGTAATAGGAGTCCACAATGGTGACTGGGTAAACGTCTTTAAAAGATTTGAGTCCAATCAGAAAAAATTTCAAGATAAATTAAATGAGTTTGAGAAAACTGTAAACGAACTTGTAGAAAATAATCTATTAAAGAAAAATCGTTAGATAATGAAAATTATGATTTTTTTTTTCTTTATCATTTTTATCCCATTTATCTCAAATTCAGAAGATACCCTCACAATTAATTTAACTGATTCATTAAATCTCATAAATTACTTATCTGATATTGAAAAAAATGAAAAATTAAATGAGGAGTGGATTAAA
>Ga0066378_10000834_pt1 | contig 12259 bp, 13 predicted proteins | sample Knorr_S23_td_DCM_FD_70947 | JGI IMG/M metagenome (GOLD analysis project Ga0066378, IMG submission 70947) | Marine microbial communities from Southern Atlantic Ocean transect - Knorr_S23_td_DCM_ad_71m_LV_A | ecosystem: Environmental > Aquatic > Marine > Oceanic | place: Southern Atlantic ocean...
CTTTGAACACACGAGATTTTTATACGCCGCCCTGCTTATTTCCTTTCTGATAGTGGGCTGCTCAAAAACCTCAACAGAGCCGATGGAGGAGGAGCCAATGCTTACGCCCCTCGTTTAGGCATAGACTACCCATTTGTTTTCGAATAAAGCCACAGCCTCTTCTTAAAAATTTGTGCTCAGCTAGTGCCTCCATTAACCCAGATACTTTATGAATTACGCAAAGTTTAACCTGTTGTCGTTTTCTTTATTCGCGTCTCTCACTTACGGTTCCAAGGAAACTTTTGAAATGCATACGGATTTAGTACCCAGCTCGGTAATGGTTTCCGTTGTAACGCCACCTGTTTTCGAACTTGAGAAAGGTGAAAATCATTTGATCGTTTGGTTGCACGGCGGAGGTCAGGATAATTCTTATTTGAATCGGGAACTCAAGCCAGTGCTAGAAAAGTTTTGGGCGAAAAACGACCTCAGCTCTTTGATCGTTGCCGTACCATCTGCTCGAAGATCTTTCTACATGGACTACAAAGACGGGTCAGAAAAATGGGAGACTTTCATCATGGAGGAGCTTATTCCTCACCTGAGAAAAAAATATCGATTAAAAACCGAAGCGAAGACACTTATAGGAGGCTATTCGATGGGAGGTATGGGCAGTCTAAGAATAGCATTTAAATATCCCGAGAAGTTTGGAGCCATCACGGCGATCGCTCCAGCCATTGAACCAGCTTACCAGTTTGTGAAAGTAAAATCGGAGGATAGAGAATATCGATCTGACGAGATCTACGAGGAGAAATTCGGAAAGCCAATTGATCACAAATACTGGCGAATAAACCACCCACCATCGATCGCCAGACAAAATGCCGACCTAATAAAAAGTTCCGGGCTAAGAATATATTTTGAGGTAGGAGGAGATGACGAGTTAGGCCTCGATCGGGGTGCGTATTTTCTACACCGCACATTACTCAAAAACGAGGTGAGCCATGAGTACCGTCGTGTTTTAGCAGCTGGCCACAACGACGGCACTCTCAGCGCTCGCTTGGCGGATGCATTCGCCTTCCTGAAAAGGATTGGCTATTAATTCAAGCGGTTTGTTCTGAAATATTTGGGTGAGATTTGAGCAAAGATGCTCACACCTAATGACCTATTCAGCCTTCCCGGTAAGAGATATTATAAGCGATCAATACGCGCCTACGGCATCCGTGTATACGGCGTAAAGGCTTTGGCTTGCTGTCATGAACAACCTGTTACGCTTTTTTCCGCCGAAACATAGGTTAGCGCAATTCTCCGGCAACAGTATCTGCCCTATGCGATCGCCATCAGGGGCAAACACGTGCACCCCATCGTAGCCATCCCCAACCCACCCCGCACTTGACCAAATATTGCCGTCCGTGTCTGCCTTGATGCCATCTGAATGGCCAATAGGATCAAACCCACCCATATGCATGGAGACAAAACGCCTGCCATTTTTCAAACTGGCGTTGTCCACGTCCCATACCTTGATGTCGTGCTCCCCATCCCCCGTGTCGGCTATATAAAGTTTTTTCAGGTCAGGGGAGAAACACAAGCCATTGGGCTTTTTGATTTCATCCGTTACACGCTTAATTTCACCCGAGTTCGCATCTATCCTATACACGGACTCACTTAACTCTGGAGAAGCTTTTGTTCCCGTGTAGCTCCTCATTATTCCATAGGTGGGGTCCGTGAACCAGATTGAGTTATCCAAGCGGTTGACAACTACATCGTTCGGAGAATTAAGCCTTTTACCCTCGTAATGGTCTGCTAGAACCACCTCAGAACCGTCATGCTCATATCTTACAACTCGCCTGTGTCTGTGCTGACACGATATTTGCCTTCCCTGATAATCGAAGGTGTTGCCGTTGCTATTGCCACTGGGCTTTCTGAATACAGTTACATCATTGGAGTCTTCAATCCATCTTAACTGCATATCCCCCGGAACGTCACTAAAAACCAAATACCGCCCTACTGCATTCCAAGCGCAGCCCTCATTCCACAATCGATTAGGATTTGTGTATAACCGCCTCACGGGAGTATTGCCTATCTTATATTTATCAAAGCGAGGATCTAGTGAAACAATTGCGGGATCGGGGTATCGCGTTGGCTCAGCTCCAGTCCAATCTCTTTTAGTCACCGAATACCCCGCTGCTGTGGTTGCAGCTAAACAAAGAAAACTACGTCTCGAAAACATTATTTGAACGCGAACAGACTGATTGATCTTTTTCAATAATTATTCTCTTTTGTTCACGAGACACAGAAATAGGTTTGGTTATGATAAGGTTCATGCGTTCAGTGAGACGGAAGCGATGGCTAAAGGGGAAAAGCCTAAGCTACATTCTTTATGCGACTGGCGAGATCTTTCTGATCGTCATAGGCATTCTCATCGCAGTCTCGATTGGAAACTGGAATTCAAATCGGATTGAAGATAATCTTAGGGAGGAATACCTAGACCGGCTCACCGAGAATGTTGAAACCGATTCCAAGGCGTACGAGGTAAGCAAAGCTCACGCTGAAATGAGGATAGGCCTCTTACAACTTTTAATCGAAATCGCGAAGAACCCCCAGCAAGCTTTGGCGAAGCCGGTCGAGTTTATGGTCGCCGTCCGCCAATCTGGTTACTTCGTACATCCAACAGTCAGCAAAGATACTTTCGAAGAGCTAAAATCCACTGGCCACCTCAGACTTATCGACAACGATCTTAAGGAACTTATTTTTAGCTACTACACGAGTAGTGACCGGTTGGGCCAAAAAAAGGACGTCTCCACAGCAGTCGCCACTAGCTTCTTCGATGCAGCGAGTGGCGTGCTATCGTACGATCAAGATGCTTGGGTTCACAAAGCAGCCGGAAGAGTGAAGCCCGCTAACATTCCCGTAACCAATCCAAGCACATCTGCCGTTACCGACCTTGAGCTTCTAAGCCATCCGTTCGATGCACAAGACCTGCTTTCTGCCGCTGAAAGACTAAGCGAAAACGATCGGCTCCAAAGCTATCTATCAAACGTACGACACGAGCAACAAGAGATTGTAAGAGCGAATGACGTTCTCCAGTCTTATTCTGCACGCATCCTGAAACTTATCAGCGAGGTTAAGAAGAGGCCTCGATAATAGATATTCCCTTATCCTACCCTCGTAGCATCTCTGGGCGATCCTTGTTAATCTCAGCGAGTATCCGTATCGACTGATCGATCTCTTCCTCGGTTAGCTCTTGGTTGAGCATAGCTAACATCTCCCCACGCCTTCAATGCGTTTAGCAAAGGCACTGGAGTTGGCAACTACAGATCAAAAAATGCGAGAAAATGCGCCATCATCTTCTATTCACTAATCTGCCTACGGTTAGCTTCATACAAAAGTGATGACTACATGGCTAATTCTCATTACGACTGTAACCTGAGATAGCTGGATAGTAATTGAAAGGAAACCCAAAATCTAGCTCCTCCGCGGCTTTTGCGTTAAAACTTTTCAGTTTATCGGTAAAGCCACCATAGACATCAACCTCTGTAACTTTCAGCATACCAAGCTTCTCCTGCAAAAGCTCATAACGCTTGCCGCCGGGGGAGATGTTTTGAGCAGTGATTATGTTTCCGTCCTCATTTTTGTATCGCTCAATTAAAACGACTTTCTTGCCAGATCTATGGTAACTCCAGCCTAACGTGTCTGGCTCGGTTGTCTTCACGAAGTCTGCGTAGGCCTTAGTAAACGACGCTAATTCATCAGGAGTAACGCCTGCCATGACTTCCATTGTGACCACTACCGTTACTTCGGTTAAAGCTGAATTCCTTTTCGCATTAGGTTTTGGGATGCGTACCCATTTTCTTTGAGCGTATGATTTCTCACCTGAGCCCATCCATTCAAAGTCGGTATAAATCATTCTTTCTGGGTATACTTCCCAAGCCTGTTTGCCTGACTCAGATTCCATTATTATCCCATCACCCTTCACATACACATTGTAGGGCCTCAATCCGTCCCAAGCTGGCCCCTCTGTTAGAGTTGAACCCTCATCAGTACCATTGATTGTCGTTTGCTCTGTATATCTGTACTCAAATTTCCCTTCAGATATTACACTGTGTCCCCATCCAACAACCGACTTTTTTTCCTCTTTATTTCTGCGATCATGGAGAATTACAGCAAGTTCACCTTCTGCAAAAAACCATCTCCCAGATACCTCTGGAATTGTACTGACAGTTCCCCCATCGTCCCATGACTCCAACTCCCAAGCACCTTCCAAGCGATCGAGTATCATTTCCTGTGGGGCCGGCGTTCTAAATAACCCCGAATGACCAGTTGGATGAGCTGCGGCGACCAAAACCATTATCTTAATAAGCAACAAAGCTAAGTATCTGCTAAACATACCTTCTTTTGACATCATAGTTACGTAGCATCAAGTTTGCTTTCTGATTAGGAGGCACCGTTACTGATAAGGATTTAGCCTCCTGTTATCCCAAGGCGCTACTTTCCAATTCTTGAGATGACGGTTACGAGAAGCATCTGTCACTCCCCAATCAACTTGGGGTTAGCCTCGACCGTCTCGCCGGCCATTATCTGTGCTTCGGCGATTTGATTGGAAGTCACTTCTTTGGCTATCATGTAAATGTTAGCTTCGAGCCTGCAAAGAATAAATATCGTGCGATAAACCGAGTGATTCTTCAATCTCCGGTATTCGCTTAGCCATTACCTCTTCCATTCTAATCTCATCAGTGACAGTGAATTTTAGCATTGCCGTGTGTTCATCAACCTTCCCTACAATGTCGTCTTTCATAAATTCAGACCTTAAATCCGCGTCGCCATCGTAAATCGAACGCCACTCTTCATAGCTCGCGTTTTTAAACCTAGCCACCATAAATATCTCCTTGCTCATACCTTCGTATAAAAAAATTTCCGGCGATGGTTTGTCAAACTTTTGAGAGGCCAATTCTTTCACCTCTTCAAAGGTTTTGGCCCAATCCAAGAACGAAACCGAGCAAACGACGAAGGCCGCGAGGCAACGTACTAATGGGGAGGCACTGGCAAACGTCACATAGATGGAACTTCAACCTCGCACAATCTGGCAAGGTCGAACGACCTCCCCCTACATTAGCCGTGAGAATCAATTATACGGGATAGATTTTGGTCTTCAGGAGCGGTTAACTTCCATCCTAAAAGGGCAAATTAAGCGAAGGGAATTTGGCCCACTAATTTGGCTCTTCGATAAATATGTAGCGCTCAAGCCGAGAGACCTCTTTATCGTTTACGTATTTGCCGATTTCTTTACGAAACTGCTGTATGGAAGTGTAGGGACGATATTCTTCGAATTCGTGAACCATCTTGCGACCTATGCCAGGAATGCTTGTGAAAGCATCTGATGAGGCCGAGTTCAGATCCATGGGAACGAAAACGTATTGTTCGAAACGGGCGACTTCTTTGTCTTCGACATACTTCCCGATTTCCCGTCGAAATTGGCTGATCGAGATATATGGCCGATACTCCTCAAATTCGTGTTTCATTTTGCGACTTATTCCCGGAACAAGTCCCAATTCTTCATCGGATACCGTATTGAGGTTAACCGGGAGGAAAAGTTTATTCCGCAAGTTGTTTCTCGCTTCCAACGAGAGATACCTCCCTATAATCTTTTCAGTATCTAGATTCGACGAAATCGGCCTGGCCTCAAATATACTTTTGATGATCGCAGGGGTCATTCCTTTGAGTGCCATTAACTCATCCTCTGTTGCCAGATTCGGATTCAATACATTGCTGTTTTCCCCAACTTGAGAAACGCCCAAAGGTACGTAACTAATTAGAAATATTGCGGCAGTCAATTTGGTGATTTTACTCATTACATATACGAAAAGTTTTTTCAAAGGATGCCAGCCGAAACCGTCAAGACATGGTGAGAGAATTTCTTCCAAATTTCTACCCATAAAGGGATAAAACTAACTCCAAGCGGGATTTTTGTTTATCTATTTTATCGATTTCTTGTTTGCCGATTTCTCTCACATACCATTGGCTAAGGGAGTTTTGATAAGGTACCTATGCGATTTCAGAATTAACTCGCAACGCTATTTCACATTAAAGCATAAGGCTCCATGGCTTGGTTGAAATATTTTGCTTTCTAGTTGGATTTTAGATTACGTGCTAACCTATGAAATATTTGATTCCAATCATTACTACAGTGGTTGCCTTTCTCGAATCTAGCCTTCGTCTCGGGGCCAACGAGGGTGCCAATGATTTTATTGAGCCGGTCCTAGCAGCAGCAGATAAAGGAAATGCTACTGCCCAAGCTTTGGTAGGCACGATGTACTATTACGGATACGGATTGAGTCAGGATTACAAAAAAGCTCTTTTTTGGTACAAGTTAGCCGCAGGATCTGGAGAGGTCTCAGCCCAAGCAACACTCGGCCGAATGTACTATCTTGGTCATGCTGTCCGCCAGGACCTTGTTCAGGCTCATAAATGGTACGATATTGCATCGATAAATGGACACGAGGACGCGGGAAGCTACAGGCATAGAGTGTCAGAAAAAATGTCCCATGATCAAATCATCGAAGCCCAAGAATTAGCCGCTTCCTGGATTTACAAGTTCAAAAAATAGATTTTCAGGCTTTAACTGCTCATTCAATAATTTGCGAATAAGGATCGATATGAGCCGACAAAAATAATCACTTGGATTAAATGCTACTTGAATGCCTTTTTTCTCTTAATACCCAAGGTAGCAGTATTTGGCCTCTCGTGCCCTAGCAAGGGCGACCAGTATTCAATCGAACCCTTCCTCAATGTACGCCTAAAACAAATTGAATGTAATAATCCAGGTAAATCTCATTCAGCTGATTTTGAAGTTAAAGGTTACATTTTGGCGGCCTTCAGACCAATTGCTTTTGAGCAACTGGTCAGCTAAAACTTGAATTGACCTCTCTCGAAGAGCTATGAAATTACGATTTAAGATCTTAATAGCCGTCGCCGTTATTATCTCTAGCAACAGCTACTCAAGCTCAAAGATTCTTTGTCTTCATGGCGGAGGTGGAAGTGCAGCGTCTTTCAATGCCATGCCTGGCATGCAGGATTTGATAGATGAATTGCCTCAACTTGAATTTGTATTCGTTGACTCGCCCCTAAGATCTGGAACTTGGTACGAAGACCCTCCATCCAAAGAAGATCCGACACAAGATCGCTCTTGGGCAAATGATTCGATACTATTTTTAGATTCTTTCGTCGAAGCTAATGGCCCATTCTTCGGGCTCTTGGGTTACTCTCAAGGAGTACCGATGGCCCTTGTATACTTGGCTCAGTCGGAAACGCATTTTGATAAGATCTTTCTCTTTAACGGCTACCTTCCCGAAACACATTTGGGACTATTAGAGCTGATCGATGAAGCAACGCCTTTCGAACAACAAACAATGATTTTCTTAGCAAGAAACGACATCTTCTTCGAATTGGGCCTATCCCTTAAATCAAAATTTGCCAATTTCACAGAAATCATTAGCGAAAGTTCCGGGCACTACTTACCAAAACAGTCTGATCCTGTCTTCACAGAAACAATCCGATTCTTTAATGCAGAGCCCTCTCTCCGCAACTATAAGTTACGGATTTTCAGCAGCCAAAATATGCTTGATTGGAACTTAATAAACGAGACTTCCGTTAACTCCGACCACGAAATACTATTTTTGAAGGCAGAAATCGAATAATGGTATCCTCAGTTCCGCACGAACTTTTGCCCAATTTTTGAGATGACGGTTACACAAACATCCTCTACTAACCGATCACCTTGGGGTTGGCTTCGACCATCTCCCGGGCCATTCTCTGCGCTTCGGCGATTTGATCGTAGGTCATTATTTGCCAAATTTGTCTATGAAAAACGCCGCTTCCGAATTGTACTTTGAATCGGCGTTTGGATAGTTGAGGTAATTCTCGACCCCCAGGGCATCGAGCTTCTTTTTTAAAGTGATTCCAAAGGTAACATGGTGAACTTTCCAACCCGTGGCCTGGTCGCCTTCAGGAATCGGATCTCCAGGCGCCATGCGATAACTCATGTAGGTGGGAGGGTCGTCGGCCGACGCGAGGTTGATAGCCGAAATCTTCTCGGCGATTGCGGCTATTTTTTCTTCGTCATTAGTTCCGAAAATTTCGGCTTTGTCCCGGTGTAATGCATCATAGCCAGGCAGATTATTAAGCCACCAATCGAAGTCGTTCGTTATCTGGCCGTTCAGCGGCGCCACGTAGGCTAAGCGCGTGGATTCGCGGGCTATCGGGTCACTGCTTTTCGGGTCGGCCTGATCATCCCGGTAAGCCAGCCACATGCACAACTGCGCACCCGAAGAGCGACCGAAGGCACCTACCTGGGTTTTGTCGACGTTCCACTTGTCCGCTTTGGACCGCAAGGTCTGAATCGCCCGCTGAGCGTCCTCATGGGCAGCCGGAAGCGGCACCTCGCCAGCCAGACGGTAGTGGATGGCAGCCACCGAAATTCCCGCGTCAAGGAGTTGCTTGAGTGTCTCCTGATTTACAGTGTCTTTGCTTCCTCTTACGAAACCGCCTCCGTGGATGTACAGAACCAAGGGGGTAGGCGATGAGGACTCCGCTTTGTAGAAGTCCAGAACGTGACGCTCATGTTCACCATAGGAAACGTTTGATGCCGTAGGCTCTATTCTAGGAGCCTGATTCGCTGCCCTGCTCTGGGCGAAGCCTTCTGTCGCGATTAATGAGATGCCCCAGAAGAGAGCGGCGAGACAACGTACTAATGGCGAGGCACTGGCAAACATTACGCTGACCCTACTTCAACCTCGCACAATCTGGCAAGGGCGAACGATGTTAGGGCTTTTTGAGATTACGGTTACGGAAACCATACCCTACCCACCTTTACGTACCTGAAAGCCCAAGGGTTGAATCTCCAGGCCATGTTGATTACGAATACGCCGAGAACGAAAAGAATGGAGGCTGTAGTGATATGAATAATGGAAATTACAGCAAAGTTAGTCAGCTTCATAGAACTGCACATATATTCGTCTAAAGAATTAAGCTGATAAGTTCATTTCTCGTGTTCCTGGATAAAAAGGTTCCCATTCGCGGAACGGATAATTAAAGAATGGGCAGAATGAAACACGCATTACCACCGCTTCTTGCATGCATAATTGCGAGCATTTCCGTTTTCGGAGCTGAGGTGAATTTGCCTGATGCAACGGACTTGGAACGGCATGGCGTGACACAGGGGCAGTTCAAGGGTTTCGATGTCATTATGTTGAAAGCCATCGAGGAAGGGACGATTGATGGATGCTCTTTTCTGGTCGCTCATGAGGGGGAGGTCATTTATCGAAGGGCGCACGGGGAGTTCGCAACGGACGAACGAGTTTTGCTCGCATCGGTCTCCAAGCCCTTATCAGCATCCGTCATCATGGCTTTGGTGGATCAGGGAAAGCTGGATTTGGAAGAACCGGTGGAGAAATACCTTCCGGAGTTTAAAGGGGTCCGAGTTGAAGGGGGCCAGAGGCCGGCTCGGCCGATGACACTGCGCCAAACGCTTTCGCACATGGCGGGCTTTTGGGGAAACAAGGGGATCACTCCTGAAAAGCGGGCTCTCATTCGCGACCCTAGCCTAACCCTTGAAGAGGCGGTCAAAGGAGCTGCGCAGTACGAGCTGATACACGAGCCGGGTACGAAATGGACTTATTCAGGGATTGGATACAATGTGGCAGGTCGCGTCGCGGAATCCGCTTTGGGCAACCAATCGTTTGAGCAGGTCGCGCAGGTCGCCTTGTTTCGCCCGCTGGGTATGAATGATACGACCTTTGCTCCCACGCCGGAGCGTCCCTTTATACTGGTGGGTGGGTCGCTTCAATCCACATTGGACGATATAGCGGTGTTTGGTCAGATGCATCTGAACGACGGCGAATACAATGGGAAGCAGTGCCTTTCTGTCGAATCGGTTACAGAGCAGCGACGATTGCAGATACCAGAAGAACGCTTAAAGGCTCCGGGCTTAGGATGGCACCGGGCGTTTCCTGATGAGAATGGCGAGGCGGGTCTGTTGATGATCAGCGGCGCTACGGGACCGCATGTTGAGGTTGATCGGAGGCGACAAACGGTGACTATTTTTTTGGTGCGTTCGGAACTGAGAAAAGTAGTAAAGATTTTTACGGGGCTCAATGAACACGTCGGCAAGATATTTCCCTTAACTGAGGAACCTTGAGTTATGAAGGGACGATCGCCTAGACGGCCTAAAATATAGATACCCTCTCCCAGTCTGCGTCTAGCAGCAGCAAGAGCCACAACACCAGCTCCCAGAAGGGCTGCTGTGGAGCCGAAGATGAGATTCACTATGCTCAGAAAGATAGTAGCAGGGCGGTCGTGAAACATGCAGTAGTGCATAAAAGCAAAAAATAGACCTCAGCTTTTAGCCGTATGGATTACCTTCAAATATTTTACTACTTAATTGGTTATTTTGATCAGCCAAACATTTTGGCATGCAAAATGCATCTACAAATTTTTTCGTTTTTGAGCTTTTTTATACTATGTCAGAAAAATCCATTTCGAGCGTTGTCCTTTTCGCAATAACTGTAATTCCCAATCTCTCATTAGCCGAGGCTTACTGGCCCCAGTTCAGGGGCCCCGAGGGCCGTTCGGTGGCAATTGATCAATCACTGCCAAAATCGTTCGGGCCCAAAGAAAACGTTCTCTGGAAGACCGAAATTCCGGAGGGACACTCCTCTCCGGCGATTTGGGACGACCGCATATTTATAACCGCCTACAAAGATTTGAAGCTACTCATGATCTGCATCAGAAGATCGGACGGCTCAATCCTCTGGCTAAACGAACGCCCGATCAAAGAATTGCAACGCTACTCCCACAAAGACAGCTCGGCATCGGCACCCACACCATGCACAGATGGAGAACAGGTCGCTTTCCTGTTCGGCGACTACGGACTCGTCGTAAGCGATATGGATGGCAATCTGATTTGGGACAAAGCCTTCCTACCCTCTAGTAGCGATTTCGGATACGGTGCTTCACCTGTGCTCGTCGACGGGAAGCTACTCATCAATTGCGATGGAGGCCTGCGCCCCGGGCTGCTCTGCTTGGATTTTAAAACCGGCAAAGAACTTTGGCATGCGGAACGCCCCGCAACGATTATCAGTTATTCTACACCTTATATTTGGCCCCAAGGAAACCGTATTGAGATCCTTCAAAGCGGATCCGGATCTATCGCTTCCTACGATCTATCGAACGGTGAAGCCATCTGGCACGTAACCGAACTCCCGGGCTTTACCTGTCCCTCTCCTGTCGCCAGCGATGACAAAGTCTACTTCGGAGCGTGGACAACCGCCCATGTGACTGGAAGCACGAGAGTCGAATCACTCTTTTCCGAAGACGATCAATTGACTCCAGAACAGCTTGCCAGCTTCCCGGCGTTCATGGACAGATTCGACAAGAATAAAGACGGCAAAATCGCTCCCATGGAATTTCCTCCTAGCCGAGCTCAAGATGCCTTCAACTTCAACGATCAAGACCAATCAGGATATTGGGAAAAAAAGGAAATAGCTCCATTGTTTGAAAACTCCGCCAGATCCCTACGAGGTAGAAACATTCTTGTCTCCATATCCGCTGGAGGCAAAGGAGATATTACCGAAACGCACGTAAATTGGGAAAAGAGGAAAGCACTTCCTTATGTCGCCTCTCCGCTATTGTATCAAGATCGTCTATACTACGTAAAAAAAGGAGGCTACCTCACCGCCATTCATCCGATCTCAGGAGAACCGTTCTTCGAATCGAAAAAAATAGGCGCATCGGGAGAGTATTACGCGTCACCCATTGGTGTCGACGGCCAGATCTTAGTCGCCTCTAAAGAGGGTATCATCACGCTTTTCAAAGCGTCTGACGAATTCGAGATCATCAAGAAAATCGATATGGAGGAATCCATACTGTCTTCACCCGCAATCGTCGACGATACTCTATACCTTAGGACAGGCAGCCACCTTTGGGCATTCAGGGGCTGAGCCCTATTATCACAGCGAATTTGGCCCTGGTAAGCCCTAGCGTGTCGCGTAAAAGACGCAGGCTGAGATAGTACTCATTGGTCCTATCGTATCTAGCAAGGTTGGGCGTCCTCGTTTTTGAGTAAGTGTAAGGGTTTTTGTCCGGATCCGTAACCGCCATAATTTTTAACGGTTACGGAAACCTAGCTTCCCAAACTGGGACACATCGCAGGCCTTGTCACCGATGTCGATTAACCCCTCTCCTCCATAGATCTAATATGGAGAGGACTCCAAAAGCCTGTCTGTTTTCAAAAGTT